>Ga0310344_10000490_pt1 | contig 31155 bp, 29 predicted proteins | sample HC15DNA20200_MG_FD_203801 | JGI IMG/M metagenome (GOLD analysis project Ga0310344, IMG submission 203801) | Marine microbial communities from station ALOHA, North Pacific Subtropical Gyre - HC15-DNA-20-200_MG | ecosystem: Environmental > Aquatic > Marine > Oceanic | place: Pacific Ocean: North...
AATTGAAAATAAAGAGGAACTAATAGTTTTTCCGGCAAACGCGACAAATAAAATAGTCGATCTAGATCACCAAGATCTGATTTTACTTGCTCTGAAGGCCCATCAAATTCAATCGGTCGTTAAAGATCTTCCAATCTTATTTGGAGATACCACTTTGATGGTGACGTTACAAAACGGTATTCCATGGTGGTACTTTCAAAAATTACCTGGTGAATTTGAAAATAGGGTGGTGCGAGCTGTTGACGAGAATGGAGAGCTTCTTAACACTATAGATCCAAATAGAATTATTGGTTGCATTGCGTATCCTGCAGCCACGATATCATCACCTGGAGTAATTCGACATGTAGAAGGCAATCGTTTTCCAATTGGTGAGCTTGACGGTGTTATATCGGACCGCTTGCAAAATATTTCATCAGTTTTTACTGAGGCAGGTTTCAAAGCGAGGATGTTGGAGGACATTCGTTCTGAAATTTGGTTGAAGCTTTGGGGGAATCTGACGTTCAACCCGATTAGTGCAATGACGCATTCTACTTTGGTTGACATTTGTCAGTTTCCACTCACACGGGAGTTGGCGGCTACGATGATGCTCGAGGCTCAAGCTGTAGCTGAACGTCTTGGAGCGAGTTTTCGTGTGGAATTGGAGCGACGTATTAGTGGGGCCGAGGCTGTCGGAAAACATAAGACATCAATGCTTCAAGATGTGGAAGCTGGTAAACCATTGGAAATCGATGGCATGTTAGGTGCTGTAGTTGAATTGGCTGAAGTCACTGCTATTGAAGTGCCTACTTTGCGGGCCTTTTATTCTTGCGTGAGTCTTTTGGATCGAACTATTCGAGAGGAACATGTCAAAATCGCGGGTACACCCGTATAGCTACTAATCAACGGAGATAGTCATGAAAGCACTGGAAGGAATTCGAATCCTAGATATGACCCATGTACAGTCAGGACCAACCTGTACACAACTACTGGGATGGTTCGGTGCGGATGTGATTAAAGTTGAACGTCCAGGAACAGGGGATGCGACACGAGGTCAGTTGCGAGATATTCCTGATGTGGACAGTCTGTATTTTACAATGCTGAATCATAATAAACGGAGTATGACTCTCAACACGAAACATGAACAAGGACAAGATATTTTCACGCGATTGATTAAGACATGTGATGTTTTAGTAGAGAATTTTGCTCCTGGCGCACTCGACCGTATGGGATTTTCTTGGGATCGAATACAACAGATTAATCCTCGAATAATTTATGCTTCTGTGAAGGGATTTGGCCCGGGACCCTATGAGGACTGTAAGGTATACGAAAATATTGCTCAGTGTACAGGTGGCGGTGCTAGTACAACGGGGTTTGATGATGGTCCACCAACTGTTACAGGGGCCCAAATCGGAGATTCTGGCACTGGGTTACACTTAGCTTTGGGAATTGTTACGGCACTTTTTCAACGAGAAAAAACAGATCGTGGGCAGCGGGTTGAATGTGCGATGCAGGATGGGGTGTTAAATCTGTGTCGTGTTAAATTGAGAGACCAGCAGCGGTTGGTACACGGTCCACTGACGGAATATCCCCAGTATCCTGCTGGAAGATTTGGTGAGGCCACTCCAAGATCTGGTAATGCTTCTGGGGGTGGGCAGCCTGGTTCGGTTGTCAAATGTAAGGGATGGGAAGACGATCCAAATGCTTATATTTACGTCATTGCCCAAGCGGCGGCATTTGATGATTTAGCTCGAGCGATAGGTCGAGAGGATTGGATTGATGATCCTGGCTGGAAAAAACCGTCAGCTCGATTAGACAAGTTAGATGAAATGTTTAATGAAATAGAAAAGTGGACAAAAACAAAGACTAAATTTGAAGTTATGGAGGTTCTGAATCCATTAAATGTTCCTTGTGGACCTGTGCTTTCCATGAAAGAACTTTCCGAAGAACCTTCTCTTCGAGCGTCAGGTACTGTTGTCGAGGTAGATCATCCAACGCGTGGGTCTTATCTTTCTGTTGGATGTCCAGTAAAGCTATCCGATTCGCCAGTTGAGGTGACACGATCACCCTTGTTGGGTGAGCACACAGAAGACATCCTTGAAGCCGTGCTCTGCCTGGATAAAGCTACAATTGAAGCAGCAAAATCCAACGGTGCCTTATAAAGATGGCGTCTACTCGATTTATTGTTCGGGCCATGTTTTGCGTTGGGTTGATCGCTTCCGGCTGGTTGGTTTTTGGAGCCGAGGCGGTTGATTTGACTGTTACACACTACGCACGTTCGATACAGCCTGGAGAAGTTGTGGTGCTTGAAGTGCAATCTTCGCATCAGCCTGTATCAATTTATGCGGTTGCTTTTGGTCGAGGGGTTAGATTTTTTTCGAGTGAAATGGATGAAACATGGCGTGGATTAATTGGTGTTGATCTGGAGACGGCACCGGGCGATTACCCAGTGGAGATTCGTGCCACAATAGATAACGGTGAAATCATCCAAGAAGTTTATACACTACAAGTAGTAAGAAAGGATTTTCCGACGCGCCATTTAAAGGTCAATCCAAATTTTGTAAATCCTCCAGAGGAAGTCATAGAACGTATTACACGGGAAGCGCAGACAGTCGCAGATGTTTTCGAAAAGAGTAGCCATGTTCGGTATTGGAGCGGGGAGTTTCGCGCACCTGTTCCCGGAAACTCTACTAGTGGTTTTGGTCGACGAAGTGTATATAACGGCGAACCACGCAGTCCCCACAGTGGAACAGATTTTAGAGCTGGTAGTGGTACGCCAGTGAAGGCACCGAATATAGCGCGTGTGGTGTTAACTGGAGAACTATATTTTTCTGGTAACGTTGTAATACTAGATCACGGTTGGGGTCTTTATTCGTATTTTGCACATTTATCTTCCATCGATGTTACTGAAGGAGAGATGGTAGTGACGGGACAGGTGGTAGGAAAAGTAGGTGCTACAGGGAGAGTAACAGGACCTCATCTCCATTGGACTGCGCGTTTAAATGGTGCGCGTGTCGATCCAGTCTCCTTGATGACACTGCTCAAAAATTAATTTTCTTGATAGAAAATTTTTTAAAGCATTAAGGTTTAAGAAATAACCTGAGTCAAAAGACAAACCTTATACCACCCGAGATTTGTGTTCCACCGTATTCAAGTGATGGTTGATACTGTTCTTTCAGTTTGATTGCAGGAGTTGTCGCACGACTAAACTGTAGTTTGAAGCCTAAGCCGAACTGTTCAAGTAGATCACTCGACCCAAAAAGTCTTAACTTTTTGAGTCCAAAATATGTCAGGTCGAAACCGGCATTAAAGCCTTTCACAGAGGAGGCTATCTTTTCTGTCATGATGGACCTAATATCAACTTGATCAAAGCTCAATCCACTTTCATTTGTTGTGATTCCAGAAATAAAATTTTGGGAACCACTAAAAAAAGAAGGTCCTGCAAAAAGATTGAGCCGTAAATTCTCTCTAAGTGCTAACCAATAATGACCATGTAGATGGAATGCTCGTTGTGTACTAGCCAGTTGTTGCACCGTCGTCGTGATCGATCTAGGAAAATGATAGAAAAAGGGACTTGGCACGGTCGCGATTAACGTTGCATCCGAGTTGGTGTTCGCGAAGGTCATAGACGCCCCGATCCCGAACCCTTTCCAGAGATGTCTTGCAACACCAAAGTCATAAAGAATGCTTTTACCGATTCTCTGTGAAGCTTCCAATTGACCGATTTCGTTAAACAGTTCGAAGTTAAGTCGATCTGTGCGTGTGTTCGCAGTCGTTTGGACACCGACGTTTCCACTAATCATGTATGGCTGATCTTTAAAATCCTGTGACGCTACCGATTCACGTCCAAAGAAACATGTCACTACAAGAATGACGATGAGAGGCTTGAGAATTGCTTGATTCATTATCAATCTTTCTAGCAGTGTTGGTTACTAGTCTTTTAGAGAGGGGTACAGTGCTGAGTGGTTTCTATTATTTTTCAGGGTTAGTGATAGCCGAGCGAACGGCTGACAGTAGTGAGTTCATATCTTCGTGGTCATTGTACAAATATGGTGAAACACGGACCACGTCTCCACGGAAAGAAACTTTGACATTATGGGTTTCAAGTTTGCCGGACAGAATGTCCGGTGTCACTTGCGGGGGTAAACGAATTCCAAATAGATGTTCTCCTCTCCACGCGTTTGATTCAATTTGGCAACCTACTTCTGATAGTTCGGCTACCGAAGATTTTGTCAACTTAAAACAGTAATCTTGAATTCCTTGAGCACCCCATTCTAAGACTTGTTCAAGCCCGGCTTTTAACATGGGTAGCAGGATAAAATTTGAACGTTCTCCGACATCATATCGAATAGCGCCAGATTGATACTCTGACTGATACGATACAAGATCTGCAAAATTTTCACTGTGCCGTCTGGTGATCCAGTTTTCTTCTAAAGGTGTCCCGTTATCAAAAATAGGTCCGAAGTAGGCCAAGCCTAAAGAATAGGGTCCGGTAAGCCATTTGTAACCGGCACAAATGAGTGCATCGGGACGAATATCCATGACATCAAATGGGGATGCTCCGATCGACTGCGTTCCATCGATGATGAGACGAGCGCCGTATGAGTGTCCTTTTTTAGAAATGTTTTTAAGATCAAACCGAGTACCGTCAGCCCAGTGTAGTTCTGGGAGAGCAATAAGAGCGGTTTTTTCGTCGATAGAATCAAGAATAGCTTGGTTCCACGTCGCAGATCGATTCATACCAGTATTTACTGGATGCACAGTTCTCATTTCAGCGCCGCAAGCGGAACACATTCGTTGCCATGGATATAGGTTGCTTGGAAATTGTTCACTTACGACTACTATATTTTGCCCAGCCTGTAGAGGCACATTCTTAGCCACGATTGCCATTGCATAAGACACCGATGGGATAATAGCAATCCGATCTTTGTCTTCCGATCCGATTAGACGAGCAAAGAGACTCCGTACAACATCACTTTCAGCAAAAAAGTCGTCTGGTTCGAGGAGATTTGGGGTTTGTAGTGTTTGCAGCGCTTTATAACCAGCAGCCGATACGCGTTTTGAGAGCGGCGCCATGAATGCGCAATTCAGGTAGTGTAATTTACTTGGCAATTCGAACAGGTCACGCTGACAGGAAAGCGTCTTCATCACGGTTATGCCTTTTGAGAATATTGATCAGACTTGATGACGCCAGCGAGACGTAGTAATTCACCTTCACTATTTGGAAGTATTGAAAGGTCATTACAAACTTTTGCGAAAATTAGAAGTCCATGAATACTCGCTACAAGAATTCTTGCAGCGTTAATTGGACTGTTTAGAGAGACTTGATTAAGTTTGGCTGCTTTCTCAAGTACACGCCCTACAATTATGACCTCACGGTTCAAAAGATCTTGTAAAGCATTCGAAATGGTTTTGTCGAAAGAATTTATTTCAGCCGTCAAATTCACAAAAATTGAACCACGAACGTAACCACTGGCTTCTTGATCAGCATAATGGAAAGCAAATAACTCCTCAAAATATTTTTGAATTGCATTCACTGGATCTTTTGGAAGTTGACTTTCCCAACTCGTAAGAAACCCTGTTTCATCCCACGAGATTTCGACAACAGCTAACAGTAAATCTTTTTTTGAAGGAAAAAAATGATAAAAGCTTCCTTTGTGGACCTCGGCTAGCTTACATAATTTTGCTATTCCAACAGCGTTAAATCCTTGTTCTCGAAAAAGATTACTCGCGGCAACTACGAGGCGTTCCTTCGCATCACTCTTTCGACCCATAGTTGCAGAGGGTACTGTGCATAGGCTGGTGGGTCAACGATGGATGCCTTCCGAGCGATAAATGGGACTACTCACACGTCTGAGAAAAGCATTGTATGTTTTCACGTTTTGATCATTGAGGCGCTTGAGAGCTTTCTTCCTTTTCTCTATGTCTCGCGCCACTGAGAGTGTGAATGATTCCATAGTTGCCTTCGTGGCAAGCATATTCGAGAAAAGCCTGATCCAATTTAGTTAGCGGGACCTCGACCGACCAATTACTTGTAAACTTTGTTTGATCTTCGATTGTCATTTCGTACATTAAAGTCTTAGCATCCACAAGCGTTAATCGCTCAACAAGGCGCATAGTTTCCGTTGGTATTCGCCACGTTGCTAACCAACGTTCCTCAGTTTTGTCGAGAAAATTTTTGGTTTCGATAACAAGAGTCTCGCCTTCCCAGCGACCAACACTTTCACCAAGCCAATGGCGTATATTTCCGTGTGGTCGACCGTCGGTTGGTATGATTCTTCGATCTCTATATTGTTCTCCCTCAATTACTATCCAGCCAGGGCTCTGAGAAAGTTTCTGCGGTCCTCCAGCCGTTCCTGTCCACATGGATCCTGGGAGACCATCGGTGTGGCACCGTTCTCCTGTATCAATATCGTGCCAGTTGTCAAAAGGGCCATTTCCGTAACTAGCAGTGTTTCTGATGCTTTCTTTTAACATTTCAGGAGTAAACGGAATTTTTCCAGTAGTTCCCGTGATCATGGAGGTTCTAGTCACGATTCTGGCCTTAGTACCCCGGTCCTGCCAGAAACGATTGTAGGTGCCGGCAGGTTGGGTCGTCGTTTCTGGGCTTGGGCCTTCAAGGGCAGTTTGTCCATCTTGGCACGCCAAGTTTCGAGAGGTGCGGCATTTTTCGGCTGCTAAGAGGGTCGCTTCCTCCAGTGTGTAAAATTCTTGGGAATCAACGGAATCCGGTCGTTCTAACGGTGTTTCGGTGTCGTTTCTCCAGACGCCCTGTAAATTCGGTTCACCCCATGCCGTGTGACGGTCCGACTGTCCACTCTGGGCTAGGCCCTGCCCCGTGAAAGTGAGTATAGCTACGACCGTTATTGCTAATCTTCTTGTCTCCACAAGAGTTTGATAGTCCATAGTAGTCCTTACCGTTGTTCTGTTGGGTCTCTTCCGTCGAGAGGAGCGCCTGTTCCGGATGACCCTAAAAATAAATGAGTTCCATCGGGGAATATAAGGTCCCTTCCGTTCGCCCGCTGACTTCCGTCAATAGCTTGGTAGCCGTCAACGAGAATTTCTGTGCCAGGAAGCAGTGAATCCTTTGTGAATCCCCGACGTACCAAAGAATTCGGAGGACCTCCTTCCACCATCCATTTTTGAATCGTTCCATCAGGTTGAGGGACATCAAGATGAATCCAGGCATGAGGATTGATCCATTCCATGCGGGTTACAGTCCCTTCCAATTGAATCGGCTTATTCGCATCAAATTCAGCACCAAAGGCATGGTGAGTAGAGCCGTCTTCTGTAAGTGAAAATATTGCAAGAATCAGAAAAACGAGTGTGACTGATATTGGTGCGCGCATAAGGCAACCTCTTTCACTGTTCAATATCTTTACTCAATGTGCCGAGTAAGAGTGGTTCTACAAATTCAAGACAACGAAAATCCATTACTTGAGCCTTTTTATCCATGCGGCGGTACAAAGGCATTTTCATTGTCCACGGTCGTTCAAAGACATTTTCATCTTCGATGGTAACTTCATATGACAAATGGTAAGGGGTTATCGGAGTGTAACGCTCGATGACATGCAGGGCTTCACTATGGAAATTTCCCGCGCGATCGAACCAAGTTCTTCCGTTAAATCCCGTGACTTCTACGACTAAGGTGTCGTCTTCCCACCGCCCATTAGACCAGCCCATCCAACTATCTATCGCCGGCGATTGATGATTGTTAAGATATATCAAACGGGTACTACTGGAAAATTCATAAGCGATTGTGATCTCCTCGTCGCTTTGGACGATCTGAAACGGGTAGGGGAGATAGGTCGCCCGAGGCACACCAGGTAAGAAACACTTCACTTCAGGATCTCCAACTTCCCGGTTCCACGGATCAACAGTCATTCTATTTTCGAAGTTTTCTTCTTTTTGTTTTGCGGCCCACATTTGATAGGGAATCGGTCCATCAACCACGCCATGACCTGCTGGGATGGCCCCAATAGCACCTAATTCAAGAATTGGACCAGCTTGCGCTATGTGATCTTCGATGTTCCAGTGGGCCGTTCCCACAGCTTGCCATATCCCATTTAAATCTGGTTGATCTGTTCCAGGGAGCCTTGGCGCACGGTACGTCTGGTCCTGGGCAGATGGCCAAGAGCCTAACAGGACAAGCAATGCCACGACGGATATTACAGTTAGCCACTTATACACTTTTGACATTACTGAATTTCTCCTAATAAAGGATTTTGATTCTCACGTTTCTAAGTGTCAAGAACTAATAGATAGGTATGGTAGTCGTTTTCCTGTTAGAAGAACCATGTGAGTGATAAATAGCCAGTCACACCAGCTAATCCGAACTCTGAAGGCAAAGGGGTATCAAGAGTGATATTGTCTTTTCCTACACCGAAAAACAGGCCGCCACTGACTGACGCATTATTGCTGACTGAAAAGATGATAGAGGGAGAGATCAGGCTGCTCTGGTCGTTGAGATTCTGTAACCACAAGGCGGCGATGTTCCACAGTGGGTGCAACTGGTAGGATATTTGAACTGCTGTTTCGTCGCGACCCAACACCTGATGTTCGCCGCGACGGTAGGTCGCTGACTGTAATATCCGAAGGTAATCATTGGGCGCGGCAGCACCTAGCCCATCGCGCTGATACTCGAAGACAATCATCAGATCTCGAGACTTAACTTGGACGAGTCGGTCTAGTCCAAACGTACCCCGAAATATATTCGTGTGCCGAATGCGACGGATAACGGCTTCCCCTCGTACCGCCCAACTTCCCAATGCACCTGCCACACCGACTGCTCCGGCGGGCTCTCCGTAAAGTTGCCCAGTCCATCCAGACACTTCCCAATTATGCCAGACGGCCAGGGCACGTGTGACGGCAGTCATTTCTTCTCCGAGCGGGGATTTTGTCGCTCTGACGACAACGTCAATTTCGCTCAAGTTACTTGGGTATATGCGGATCCGTGCGGCATCGACACCAGCTCGAAATTCTCTGAATGGATCTGCGGGATCGAAGGGAGCGAATGGATCTGCAGGGGTTAAAAAGAGTGTAGTTCCCCATGAAATAGCTTGACGTCCTGCAACAATTTCAAGTTTGTCAGTTGGTTGCCACGCGACATGTACACGATCGAATCGATGGGACCATCGAGCATGGTCTGTTTCGTTTAAGGTCCATTGAAGATTGAGCCATTCACCACCACTCGGCACGGATCCCACACCAAATCCGATAGGTTGATGTTTTTCTGTAAATGTTACGATTTGTTCATAGGCGACGCCTACACGAACAGATCCAAATACGGAATCACTTGATAGTCTGAAGCGGTTGAAATGAGAAATGTTTTGCTCGTTCACGTTTGTCTGTCCGCTTATGACAGGGACAGTTTGAATATATCCACTGAGTTTCGACGACTGTGCATGAATCGGATTGTGAAAGCAAAATACCGACAGGCTAATCATTCCGATCACGTGGAAACGAAGTGTCATAGCAGTTGAGTTCGTCAGGTGCGCGATACGTCAGACTCGACCGCCCCATCAGTCATATGAATTAGTCTCTTGGACCGCTCCATGACACGGGAGTCATGAGTGGCGAAGACAAAAGTAATACCTAGATCTTGATTAAGCTTGTCCATCATGTCGAGTAGCGCCGCACTTGCTGTTGAATCTAGATTTGCTGTGGGTTCGTCAGCGAGCACAAGTGCAGGGCGACTCGCGACTGCCCGAATGACAGCAACGCGCTGTTGTTGACCTCCAGACAGTTTCCCCGGTTTTCTGTTTTCTAATCCAGTCATACCTGTCTGCTGAAACAACTTAGTAACCCGCTGCGAACGTTCCGTCGCATCGATACCTTGAAGCAACATAGGAAACTCAGCGTTTTCTTTCGCGGTCAAGACGGGAAGCAGATTGTATGCTTGGAAAATAAATCCCAATTGATGCAGACGTAGTTGTGATAGGGCTTTATGGGACAGTGTATTAAGTTCTTGATCAGCCACCCAGACGCGTCCATCGGAGGGTTGGGTGAGTCCGCCAATTAAATTGAGCAGTGTGGTTTTTCCGGATCCGGACGGGCCAGCCAAGGCTGTAAATTCGCCTTGTTCGATGGTGAGTGATACGTTTCGGACGGCTTGGACTGTTTCGGCTTCCTGGGAAAATATTTTTGACAGCGCTTCTGTTTTGACTGCGATGGGTTGATCACTCATAGTGTCATTCTCTAAGTTTATCGATCAAATTTCATGGATTCAGTGATGTCGATTCTGGACGCGCGCACCGCAGGATAGATTGACGAAATCAGACCAATCACGAGTATCCATCCAAATGATTGGACGATTCGTGCGGTCCGAAACATAGGAATAACGACCGGATCGATTGTCGTTCCTGAGATTTCCGATCCTTCCGGAACAAGGGCTGAAAGATCTATGCCATCTCCGAGGAAATACCTCGAAAGCGAAATGCTTATTACAATGCCGAGTACGCCACTAACAGTAGTCAGTACCAGTCCTTCACTGAGCACGATCGCACTCGTCTGTTTGGGGGTGAGCCCCAGCGCCTGCAATACTCCGAATTCACGATGACGGTGCAGTACGGACATCAATACAGTGTTGATGATGCCAAAGGCGATAACAATGAGCAGTAATCCGTTAACCACATAAGCTCCGAAATCGTCAATCATTACGGCACTGGCGAGTTCAGGCATTGCTTCTTTCCAGTTCATTACGGCGACATCCCTCATCGACAGAGAGGCTCCAAGTATTTGCTGTAATTGACTGCTTATTTGCGGAGCTACATGACTCGGTTCAACAAGAATACCAATATTGGTTACAGCATTGTTGGCAGTAAGCCAGTCGTTGGCCGTATTAATAGGAATATGAACGAGCGATTGATCAGCTGCTTCTACACCGGTTTCAAAAGCACCTGTAACTCGGACTAACTGTCCAGCGATTTCGTTTGTCGTATCTTGTGCGGTCAAAACGAGGCGAGATCCTATTTCCAGATCAAGACTTCGCATGAGTCCGATGCCGACGAAGGCTGCCAGGGTGTCGGTTGATTCAAGATAACGTCCTTCAATAGTTAGGTCGTCCAGTGTCGTAAACAGAGCTTCAGATACGGGATCGACCCCGATGATTTGTACGGGCCGGGCTCCCGCTGGCGAGCTTGCCAACCCTAAGACCGTCAATTTTGATGAAGCCGTATCGATGTAGCCGGTCGAGCGTAGCGTTTCGATCGCTTGTTCGGCGGTCAGGCGTATCTGTTCGGGTAGACGGTCCTCTATTTTTCGAGTGATTCGAAAATTCGGCCGTTCAATAGTGATATGGCCGGAGTCTTGTCGGACACCAGAGTCGATCCATTGTTCATGGGCGCCGTCTCCAAATGAAAGAGTAAAGATCAACAGAGCGCCGCCAATAATCATTGCAGACGCCGTTAAAGCAGTACGTCGAATCTGCCGTCGAAGATTGCGAAGTGCGAGCGGCAGGATAATGGTGAAGTAGGTCATTACAGTCCCGAGAGAGTATCAGCAGGTGGAATTCGACTTGCTCGTATCGCGGGATACAGTGCAGCTAGTACACTTGTCATGAGCAAACCAAGACCGCCTTGTATCCAGGTTCCCACATCGTATTCAACGCGAAATGTGGGGGTCACTAATGAACCAAAAAAAGTCATGTCCTTGTACAACCAACTCATGTCGAGTGGGGCATTATGTAACCAGATCATAGTTGGAAATGTAACAGTCGAACCTATTACCACGGCGATGAGGCCGACGGAAAAGGCCTCATAGAGCACTGTTAAAATTAATGTTCTTGGGGTTATTCCCAAGGCAAGCATAACTGCAAATTCTCGGCGTCGTTCATGTGTTGCCATGAGCATGGTATTCGCCACACCAAAGGCGGCCACGAAGAAGACAATTCCAAACAATATGATATGCATTCCTTCTACTAAAACTCTGTATTCTTCTATTTGTGGGGAAAATTCTGTCCACGACGCAACCTTTATGGCAGGATTATCAGCCTGCGTGGAAGATGCTAGACGTAGTGCTGTTTCATCAGCAACGCTGGGGAGCGTCACGGCGACTGCTACTTCGTGGATACGTGCGCGATTAAGGGCCACTAGAAGTTGAAGATCTTCGAGTGCAAAAACTCCAACGGTTGCGTCAAGTCGAGTAAGGCCTGTTCGGAAAGTTCCAGAAACCGTAAACAAGTCGTTGCCGGTGGAGCCATCCGCTCCTGGTGCGACGATCACGAGTTCATCGCCTGTTGTTACGTTCAGTTGGCGAGCCATCTCGATTCCGATAGCGATCTCGTTATGACTGGGTCTTGGAATATGACCGCTCTCTAGGTTCTGCAAAAATCGACTCACGGTCGGTTCGCGGTTCGGATCGATTCCCCAGAGCATCCCGGCAGATGTCGTGTCTCCTGAACTTATAAGTCCAGCCGCATAGACACGGGGTGTGGCACTAATTACAACCGGGTCATCTGTTACCTGTCGCAGTAATCGGGAGACATCGGTGCCGTCTCGACCCCCAATTGTGTCGTACAAACTCCGATCTGGTCGGTAGTCAGACGCATGAATTTCAATCTGTCCACCTGATAGCCCAGTGGCATTTTCGACGAGTTCTGCCGTGATTCCAGACATCCAACCGACTAAAAGGACAACGGCAAAATAACTAAAGCTCAATCCAGCTGCGGTAATGAGGGTGCGTTTGTAATTACGCTGGAGATTACGCCAACCCAGGCGCTGCCATGTCATACTTTATTACCGCTGCCGCTTGAGATTCCGGAGTGAAAAGAATGATGTGTCTAGGCCGACGTCAAATTGCATCATGTCGTACCGAAGCTTGGTGTATTCGTTTGGTTTGTCAGTTGGCTGCATTTCCATGACCAATGGAATCAACCGACCTCCCATTTCGGTAAATTCGCTAAAAGTCATAGTTCTAGATAAGTTGCCATTCTCGTCAAAAAATTTAGCCCATAAGGGCATATAGTCGCTCTGACGAACTTGGTAGATTATTCGGTCCCAGACGACAGGGGCTTCAGGTAATGGACTAAGATCAAATTCCCATACATTAGTACCATCGCGAGCTCCACGGTAGCTCAAGGTGATGTCATAATCCTCAACGAGTTGACTCTCTTTCACGAGATCATCATTGCTGAAGTGGGAACCCATCCAGGAACCAGCCATCATCGAAGCCGGCATCTTTATGCTCCGATCAACCTTCGGCAGGTAATTCCAGATATCGTTTTCTGACATGAGTGTGGCGGTGCCTGCCTCTTTCGCGGGGGAGAGCACTCTCAAAAGCGAGTAATCTGTTCCTAATGACCACACTTCCAGTGTCACCTGACGTTCCCAATGTTCTGTCACAACCTCCATGGTCGCCGTACCTTGACTGGAGTCACCTCGAAGTAGTCTATCTACCCGTTGCATAATCTCTTTGGGAGATTCGTCTTGGGCGATGACACTGCTACTTCCCAAGATAAAAAGGATAGTCAGGAACCTCAAGTTCATAAATCGATCGTACCAGTAGTTATTGAAAATTGGAATAATTAAGAACAACCCAGTTTTCATAGATGCAACGCTAACTTAACATACTTGATACTATTCGGGTGTTATTGTGTTGGGTGTAAAATTATTAGGTGTCTGTACCGCAAATACCTCCCGGTAAATTGTGGATGTATCGAGGCGATTAGGGAGCAGATTGTTTGATTTTGCGTAACACTTGTTTTACTGGAGGTCTATCCTGACTAATTCAGCAGGGCATCGAATTCTAGTTGTTGAAGATGATCATGATATTGCCGATCTTGTCGCACATCATCTTGAGCGAGCTGGATACATAAGCGATGTATTGCATTCTGGCAATGAAGTGTTGACTCGTGTGAGGAAAGAGCCACCAGACCTCTTGCTTTTGGATTTAATGCTTCCCGGTTTGAACGGATTAGATATTTGCAGGGCTATGCGGGTAGATCCTGCACTAGCTGTCATTCCTATTATCATGCTGACTGCTAAATCGGAGGAAGCGGATCGAATAGTTGGACTCGAACTAGGTGCTGACGACTATGTCACGAAGCCTTTTAGTCCTAAAGAATTAGTTGCGCGTGTCGGTGCCGTTTTACGGCGAATACATAGGTCGAAACCAGGGCAGCCGGTTTTAAAATTCGGACCTGTGACCATTGATGACGAAAAGCACATCGTCTCGGTCGACGGACAGGAAGTTCGTCTTACTGCAAAAGAATTTCTATTATTGAAATATTTGGTTGAACACCAGGAACGCGTACTGTCTCGTGATTTACTTTTGTCGGAAGTGTGGGAATACCGTTATACCGGTGGAACGAGAACGGTAGACGTGCATATTCGTCGGTTACGAGAGAAACTTCCTCAGTTGAGAGATTCAATCATAACAATTAAGCAGTTTGGTTATAAATTGCTTGATTTAAACTCAGAGTCCTAATTATTTAATGAAAATACGCACACGCCTGTTTGGTGCGGCCCTTGGTGTTGCGACGGTGAGCTTGCTCTTGGCGGCATCACTGGTGTCTTGGTCTCTCCAGAGAGAACTGCTTGACAGGGTTGAAACGGAATTGGTTGAGCAAGCACGGTTAGTATCAGAGCTTGTCTCGCGGAGAGGGGTTTCTCCCTCTATAGAAGAACTCGATCGGGAGGCTGATTCTTTAGGTCGTCAGCTTGGTGCTCGTGTCACTTTGATTGCACCCAATGGTCGAGTTGTCGGTGATTCTTCGGAGAGTCTGGACGGTATTGCCAACATGGAGAATCATGGTTCTCGGCCAGAAATTCTTCTTGCTCGGGATTCTGGTCTTGGCGTGACGCAGCGCTTCAGCACCACTGTTGAAATAGATTTCTTATATGCTGCTCTTCCTGTTGATCATCCGTCGGTTGGATTTGCTCGGTTGGCATTGCCGTTAACGGTTGTCGAGGATCAGCTGGCAACAGTACAAAGCGCCACGGCAGTTGGCATTGTTATAGCACTTACCAGTGCGCTGATCTTGGCGTGGTTTACTTCCACGGCTATGAGCAGTCGAGTTTCTTCAATCGCGGCGGTGGCGCGGCGTTATGCTCGAGGTGATTTAAGCCCTCCTAGCTATAATTATGGTAATGATGAGATTGGTACGGTTGCACGTGCATTGGATGCATCTGTTCAAGAACTTGGGAATCGCTTAAATGAGATTTCTCGTCAACGGGCGTTAACGGATGCGATTCTTTCTAGTATGGCCGAGGGCGTTCTCCTTGTTGATACTTCTGGGTTTGTCAGGATGGCGAATGACAAGGTTCAAAGTATGCTGAATATAGATAAACCACCAATCGGTTGTCATTATAGAGATTTGATAAAGCAAGAACAGATTGCTCAGCAGGTCCAAGATGCACTTCAGAAAAATAAAACAACAAGATTGGAGGTACGGTTTAATACCCTGCCAGAAAAAACGTTGCTTGCAAGCGCGACAGTGCTCTCAGGAAGTGACGGGTCTGAAGGTAATCAGGGCGCAGTTATGGTGTTGCATGACATGTCTGACTTTAAACGTGCTGAACAGGTGCGTCAGGATTTTGTTGCAAATGTTTCTCACGAATTACGCACACCGATTACTGCGATACGAGCTTCTGTTGATGCTTTGATTGATGACGACGCGGATAAACAGGGAAATCGTTTTCTGGACATTATTGCCCGACACACTCAGCGTATGGGGCGGTTGGTAAGTGATCTATTGCGTCTTGCGCGCTTGGATGCAGGGCAGGAGCCTTTAAAGTTGGTTTTAGTATCTTTACCAGCTATTGTTTCGGCTGTTCAGACTGAGTTGGCTCCGTTGCTTGAGAATAAGGCACTGCGTATTGACGTTAATATCGATCCAAAAGCTCAAGAAGTTGTGGTCGATTCCTCAAAATTACATGATGTCTTAAAGAATTTAATCGAAAATGCTGCCAACTATGGTCCCAGTGGTAGCTTTATTGAGTTCACCGCTTTGAACGAAAGTGACGACATAATTATAAAAATTGAAGATCAGGGACCTGGAATCCCCGAAGCTTCATTGTCTCGTATATTCGAACGTTTCTATCGTGTAGAAGAATCTCGGGTCAGAGATCCTGGTGGCACTGGACTCGGGCTTTCGATCGTGAAACATCTTCTTGGACTGCATGACGGTTCGATAATCGCTAAAAATCGATCTAGTGGAGGAGCTTCTTTTATTATTACTTTACCGCAGCGAAACACTACCGCTAGAGAAGTTACACTTGATATCTGAGTCGGTTCTTTAATTTCAAGTCTGTTTTTGTATTTCACTCAAGAACAAACGGAGGGCTTGTAAAGCTTTGCCACGGTGGCTGATTTCAGCTTTGTCTTCAGCAGGTAATTCAGCGAGTGTTCGATTAACAGGCGGGTAAAAAAAGATGGGATCATATCCGAATCCATTTGAGCCTTTTGGGTTTTGAGCGATTTCTCCCTCTATTGTCTGTTGTGTTTCAAAAACAATTTTGTTTCCATCTGCGACTGTTAAAGCGCATACGAAACGAGCTGTTTTAATTCTTGTATCCCGTTGTTTTAGTTGTTCGTAAATGACTCTAAATTTTTCTGGATAGGACGATGAACTGTTGAAACGGGAAGAAAAAATTCCAGGAGCTCCATCAAGCGCATCGATTTCGAGGCCAGAGTCCTCGGCAATAACAGTTGATCCGGTTATGCGACTGTAATAGAGCGCCTTGAGACGAGCGTTTTCAGAGAACGTTGCGCCTGTTTCTTCTGGAGGTGTAATTGCGGGATAGTCCCTTAAGGTCTTGATGGAAAATGGGGTGTCAGGCAATAAATCTGTGATTTCTAAAATTTTATGTGAATTAGTCGTGCCAATAAGTAAGGTATTCGTCACTAGTATCCCAATATTTTTCCAACCGTTCCGCGCTGGACTTCAATTATCTCGGTGATCGCGTTGTCAGCTAGTCTGAGAAGTTCATTCAACGCTTCTTGGCTAAAGGGTGATCCTTCGGCCGTGCCTTGAACTTCAATGAATCGACCGTTACCAGTCTTTACAATATTCATGTCGACGTCCGCAGCCGAATCTTCTTCGTAGCACAAATCGACCACTGGCATGCTACCAATAATGCCGACACTAATTGCGGCCACATAGTCATCGACTGGTATTTTGGTTAACGTTCCGTTCTTTACAAGTTGTTCGCATGCAAGAACAAGTGCGACAAAGCCGGCGGTAATCGACGCTGTACGTGTTCCACCATCTGCTTGGAGCACATCACAATCGATCCATATTGTTCGTTCGCCGAGTTCTTTTAATCTGGTAACTGCGCGCAAGGAACGACCGATTAGGCGTTGAATTTCTTGAGTGCGCCCACCTATTTTTCCTGTCTTTGCCTCTCGGGTTGTCCGGGTCGATGTCGCTCTCGGTAACATTCCGTATTCTGCGGTGACCCATCCCTCCCCGCTACCTTTTAGAAAACCCGGAACCCGGTTTTCTACACTAGCCGTACACATGATTCTGGTTTGACCGGCTTCGATAAGCACTGATCCTTCCGCATGTATAGATATATTTGTTTTGATACTTAGACCGCGTAGTTGATCTGGCCCGCGGTGGTCGTTTCGCATTTTTTTCAGTTCAGAATCCAAAATTCATAATCCTTCAGTAGATAAAAGTAACGAGTCGTCTCCTGAGACCCATTTCATATTTAGACCGAGTGGACGCCTGAGGTCTACATGACCAGCCAATGTGTCCACTTCTTTTCCTTCGATGAGAATTTGTACGGCATGAATGTCAGGGAAGTTCCCTGTTAATGAATTAACTAGAGAATAAACAGTGAATATTTCATCGAGAGAGCCTCCAGGGTGCGCGAGTGATACTTCTTGAGAGAGATCTACGAAGGCGTCGCCGTTTGGAGCAAGATAAAATGCTCGTAATTTGGTGCCGTCAGGAAAAGGTGTGAGTAGGGGAGCCTCAGGTTGCTGTAACTGTTGCTCTGCCACTATTCGGGCTTGAGCAAGCAGCGTTTCTGTCTTTGAAACTTCTACTTCATGTTTCACCAACGCAGAGCCGTCTTCAGAGATGTAGTATAAATCGATCTTTTGAAGTTGATTATTTTGAGGTGAGCTTGCTTCTGCACCGTTGTCCGAATTTCTTACACTCACTTGTTGTCCATCTTTGAAGAAGCTACCAGCGATCCATGTGATCAATATAATGGTCGCTACAGTACAAACAACGTATGACCATGTTTTGTTCCATTTTAGCCTACTACTCTTGATGGCTTCGGTCATTCTTGTTCCTGTGAGTTTTGTGGTCCCATTTGATCCCACTGGCCGAGATCTTCACCAAACTTTAAGATACTCGCTACGAGTGATTCTACGACCGCGGTTTGAAATCGGTCGCTTGTGAGACGATATTCCTCAGTGGGGTCATAAATCGATCCGAGTTCGATTAACACTGCCGGCATGTTTGCACCAACAAGCACGCGAAAGGGCGCCTGTTGTATGGGTTGAGGATTCATTTCGATGCGTTGCTTGAGTTCATTTTGAACAATAAGGGAGAGGTGAGCGGATTGTTCCACATATCCAATCTGTGCGACATCCCACAGTAGCATATTGATCGTCCGACTTCCACCAGTTACCACTGGGACGGGAGCAGTTGCATGTTCGGCGAGTTCTTGTGCTTCGCTACTGTATTCGTCAATGCTGAGATAAAAGATCTCTGCTCCAATCGCGGAAGGGCGAGCTGATGAATTTACGTGCAGGCTTATAAAGAGGTCAGCTTTGTTGTTGTTAGCGATAGCAGCCCGTGCATCGAGGTCGACGGTTTCATCTCGATCGCGTGTCAGAATTACGTCAAGACCAAGACGGTTTTCTATAACCTGTTGTAGTTGTAGAGCAATAGCAAGGGTAATATCTTTTTCATTTGTTCCGTTAATGCCTTGGCTGCCGTAGTCATTTCCGCCATGTCCTGGATCGATTGCAACGGAACGAATTTGTTTCTTATTAGAAAAGTCTGGCAAGGGTGTCGGTAAAGTATTTGGTCGTACATCAGAATTCAATGATGCGACTTCTTCCGCGGAAGCATCAGTTTCTGCAAAGTTCTTAGAAACAAGCTCTATCGACAAAAGCTCTCCGCCGTCTGTTAATTGCTGACTTGAAATACTGAAACTGTCAAACATTGGTCCAAAAGATATGCTGATATTTGGTGATTCAGCAAGTTGTTCGAAATTCGCGACTAGTTCGCCATTCAAAAGTGGAAAATCAAGAATGTCGAGACCACTTGCATCAAATTGAAGTGTTAGATGTCGTTCGTCTTGATCAATGTTGTAAGAAGTTGAAGGTGTGACTTCAAGGGTCAGTCGATCATAGTCGGCGCCGCGAAGGTAAACTGATGAAATTTTTGGTACATGCGCATCTCCTAAAACGAGCAACCTTGAACTAGAACGAAAATCGAATGTGTTGGAGTATATGGGTTGCAACACCCGTCCAAGAAACTCAAGTGGAATCGCCCATTGCCCACGGAAGATTCTAGGGGCTGAACGTAGGGAAATGAGTCGTCCGTTAACGGAAACGACCTGCTGGTCTTCAGTGAGAATAATATTGGCTGACTCTGCAGAAATAGAAAGTGTATCTGGGCGAGAATTTTCCTCAATTTGAAGTTGGATAAGAGGTGCGAGTGCATTTAGGTAGAGCATCTCCTGTCCCTCAACTTCAAATGTTGGGATTCTGTCTGTTCCAGACACGGAATACACGAGCACTTCTGATGAAATTTGTCCCTGTGCATGAGGTCCAGAAAAGGACGTCGATATGAGGCAAGATACGACTAATATAGAGAGGAACCGTAACATCTTGGTGGTGTAGATTTAGATATCATGATACCACTCTCGATCAAGGTATTTAGGGCATTGATTTATAAGGCTTTAATTAGGGTGTTATACTGCCGAGTCTTATAGACCTTGTTTTTCTTTTTTTCAAGAGAGCGAAGGAGGTTCAAATGAAATCAACAGTTTTGAGTCTCGTACTGACGCTGATGTGGTTGTCTCCCATGACGGCGGCGAGTCGCACTGTCGATATTACGAGTGCTGATGGTGTTGTAATTAAGGGGAGCTACTACGATGCCGGTCAAAATGGTCCTGCCATGCTTTTGGTTCATCAGTGCAATATGGACCGTACCTCGTGGGAGACCATAGCGACAAGTTTGTCGAATTCTGGAGTACATGTTCTGACAATTGATCTCCGGGGTTTTGGCGAAACACCAGGTGAGGGCTTAGTTTCACCAGAGTCATTTCCAAGATTACTTAACCAATCTCCACCAGATCTTGACGCAGCGTATGATTTTCTCGTCAAACAAGGTGGAGTCGATCAATCGAAAATAGGTGTTGGAGGTGCGAGCTGTGGTGTCGCGTTGACCTCTGATCTTATGACTCGTAATCCTCAAATCAAGGCGTTTATGGCACTGTCAGGTTTTCCAAGCGAAGCGGCTCAAGCCCATATTGCTGCGACCCCAGGTCTTGCGGTATTTGGTGCTGCCGCAGATGCAGATGATCTGACACCTGGCGTACACGAAGTTATAAAAACTGCAGTTAATGGTTCAAAGCATCCTAACTCTGTTGCCAAGATTTACGGAGGTACCGAGCACGGTGTTCCTATGTTTGGACCGAATCCAGACCTTGAACCAGCCATTATTTCTTGGCTCAAGGCTCAACTTTTGGATTAATGTTTTTGTCTAGTGAGGATTCTCGTTCCTGAGCCTGCGAGGCAGCTCAGGAACGCACCTCCTAAGCCGAACATTGCCGGAGTAAAACCAGCAAACCCGCGTCCTTCCGTTGCAATTTGTACGAATGTAGCGAATGAGATTCCAGCTAGCATTGAGGTTAATGCCTCTGTTGAGGTAAACCGCTTCAAATACAGTCCAGCGATTACTGGGACAAAGAGACTGACACTTAGCAACGTATAAAAGAAGGCTAAAACATCGGCGATGGAATCCGCCGTCACGGCCATTATTGTTCCCAGAAAGCCACCTCCAATTGCGGCCCATCTGGCCACAGTAAGCACCTCTTTATCCGTAGCATTAGGCTTCAGAACACGTCTGTAAAAATCCTTTGAAAGCGATGTCGCCAACATAAAGAGAATAACGTCAGCAGAGCTTATTTCTGCAGAAAAGAGTGCGGCAAGTCCTAAGGCTCCAACCACTGGAGGAAGGCTGTGCATTAAAAGAGTGGGGAGGGCAAGGTCAGGATGAGAAAGCTCGGGAAAGGTAGAGCGTGCAATCATACCTAAAAGTGGGGGAATGGAAGCAAAGACTAACAAAAACAGCGCATTCCAACCGATACCAAGACGGACCGTTCGATCGTCACGAGCAGCGTACACTTTTTGTAACAGTCCTGGTGATACTACAAATGCCGGAGCAAGCATGGCGAGATAAAACCAACCGGAGTTTCCTCCACGCCAAGGATTCCAATACTGCTCTATGTCGGAGGTCGCATGCATCACGTGAGTCAAGCCACCTGCTTCACTTAATGAAAGTGGGAGCACCACAGCGAAGCCAATAAGTAGCACAACAAGTTGTACGACGTTGACCCATACGGCCGTTAGCAATCCTCCGGCAGTAAAGTAAGCGGTGACAACAATGCCACCAATTACGCATCCCATCCAACGCTCTAGTCCGGTGACGACGTTTAGTACCCAGCCAATCGCCATCAATTGACCCGCTAGGATTGCAACGGTTCCTATCCAGAGTAGGATTGTTACAGCTGACCTGACGCCTCCGTTATATCGGTATTCAAGAAAGTCTCCGATGGTTTCAAAATGGTGTGTTGCAGCAAGTTGGCGTATCTTGGGACCAATCCATAGCGCGAGCGCTATGGATCCAAGTCCTGCAGAGCCAACCCACCACCAAGCACTTAGTCCATCTCGGTAACCCAAAGCTGCAGCATTAACGGTGGAACCAGCTCCAATATTTGAGGACAAAATCGTCGCGAAAAGCAAAAAGGGTGTTAATCGTCTACCTGCTACAAAAAAATCACCACGAATTGGCACACGATTACTAATGAAGAGACCAAAACACATCAAAGCAGTTGCATAAATGATAAGGACAGCAAGTGCTAACGTCATGATGAAGTACCCTCAATTTTTTGCAATACCGATCCGAGGAAGCGTTCGACGGCGAAGGTGCTGATCTGTCCGCATGGCCCACTAAAAATATAGTCACAACCATGAGTCGCCCACGGCATACGTAGGATGAAATGAGGTACTCCCTCTTCTAGAAGCCGGGCGCTCAAAAAATTGCTATGAAACGGTGCGACGTGTTCATCTCGGAGCCCCTGTATTAAAAGGGTAGGAGGTGTTGAGTCATTAACAAATTGGGCCGGCTCTGCGGCAAAGTACTGCGAACTGTGACTTTCAGGTGTCCCACCTAAATAAAGTTCAAGTATGCCTGAGGAATCAATCACGCCAAGTTTGGCAGGATTGTTGTACCCCCACCTAAGAGCTATTGGACCATAGAATGACACAACCCCACGAATAGAAGGATCCTCTGTTTTATATGCACCTAGTAATGCAATTTGTCCACCCGCAGAACGTCCAATTAAAGCGATGCGATTTGGATCAAGTCCGTGGCTGTACTCAAGTGTTTTAATGTATTGAATTGCAGCGTTTAAATCTTCTTGGGCCGCAGGAAACTGCCATTGGGGCGCCAATCGATATTCAATGCTGGCTACAACGTAACCTCTAGATGCAAGGTAGTCGTTGAGGGAGGTTAACTGGCGCTTATTTCCACTTGTCCATCCGCCGGCATGGACTACCATTACTACTGGCAAGGCTCCGTCCGCGAACGCGGGTCGATACAGGTCGAGGCTTAATTGTTTGTCATTGACAACTTGGTAGACATGTTCATCAACGAGAACATCTGAAGATGAAATCCCGGCCAGCAAATCTTTAAACACTAGGGGGGCCGGTCGAGGTGGTTTATTTGGAATGGTTTGGGAAATGCTCGAGCCAAAGGTTTTTTCCAGTGACATCGGTAATGTTCTGCTTAGTCTGACAGCGTTCGACAATGGAACTAGAAGAAACAGAATGGCGATAGCGGCCAAAATGGATCCCAGAGCATCCAAACGGGAGCGTCGGTAGCCTGGAATCAGCAGCAGTGAAAGTAGTGCGAGCCAGTGTCCCCATTCACTAAGAACGACACTAGCTTGCCAGAGCATTCTGGTTGGCTGCGGAGATGTTGCGATAATTCCGGCTATAAAAACGCTGATTCCAGCGGCAAGACGTCCCAATGTGCCAATGTTGAAAGTGTTAGTTTGTGCCATCAAAATATCTCTTGACTACGCTATCACGCCACGATGTTTTAGGCACCTCGATTACGGTTGACCGGCGCCACTTTTTTCGATTGTCAGCATTTTTATGGGACGACAAGAGCGCGAAGGATTTACAATGTTGGTAGTGAACTTATACCCTGATCTTATAGATACTCTAAATGTTGTGAGACTACCGGAGTGAGCGAACATCGTCAGTTCTGTGTGGTGCTATTTATCAGATTGTAGAAAGGAGACACATCCAGTGAAACGAAGCGATGTATTAAATACCCTTGATGAGTTAATTCAATCACGAAGTATTCTCGATCACCCATTTTATGTGGCGTGGGAGCGAGGAGAGTTGACTCCTGCACAGCTTGCAACATATGCACGCATGTACTATCCCCATGTTCAAGCATTTCCCGGATATCTGAAAGCGGTTATTGCAGGTTCAAGTGATTCAGAAACATGTGAAGAGTTGTCAAAAAACCTTACCGATGAACTGTCAGAGCCGAAAACGCATCCTGAATTGTGGTTAGACTTTGCCGAGGCGTTTGGAGTGAATTCTGAGCAGCTTCAAGCTGAAACTCCAGCAGATTCTACGCGTTCCGTAATTGAGACTTTCACGGAATTGACAAATCGAAGCGTTGCGAGTGGTCTCAGTGCACTTTATGCGTATGAGTCGCAACAGCCGGAAGTGTCAAAAAGGAAAATGAAAGGGCTTTGTGAATTGTATGGCGTAGTGAGCAGTGAGGCTCTTGAATATTTTTCAACTCATGCCACTGCGGATGTTGAGCATCGGGAGGGAGAACGAAAAGCTTTGGCTCGGTGTCTTGAATCTGGGGTTTCTGAAGACGAGATTTATGATTCTGCGAGTACCGCACTTGATGCTTATTGGAAATTACTGGACGGCGTCTGTGAAGTGGCCGACGTCCGGGTTTCTAGTTAAGTAGAGCAGGTCTTTTGAGGGCTTTTGAGCCGGGAATTTTCCCGGCTCAAAAATTAAAGATGCGTTTTAATTACGGTGTATTTGAAACTAAAGGCGTAAGGTCCATTGACCGATTACCCTCATGGCAAGCATATTCGAATAGAACATATTCCGGTGGTGCTCGTTGCCAGACGCGGAACGCGATTTTCCATGGTTGTGTAAATACATTTGGATCTTCAATCGTCGCTTCGTAATCAATGGTATCGGCATCAACAATTGTGAACCGTTCAACCACGTGAAGTGCTGGGCTATGGAAAGAACCAGCAGACATGCCTTCCCCGCCAAGTTCTCCGATAACCCATGTCTTATCAGTCAGATTCTTTACATCAACAACCAGCGTGTTTCCTTCCCATCGGCCACGAGAATCTCCCATCCAGAGCTGTATATCTTTTCCGGGATGAGGACTTCCGTCGATTGGGATTACTCTATATAAATGGTTGTGCTCATACAGAATAATTACGTGTCCTGGTGTCTGGAGAACTTGCCATCCGTTGTATGAACTTGAGAATGTTCCACGAGGTGTTCCGGCCGGTAGACATCGTACTCGTGAGTCAATAAAAGATTTACGGTCATACGGGTTGTCCCTGATATATGTTTTTTTAGCAAGAGCCCAAGGTTGCCAAGGGACTCTTCCATTCGGTGGATCAACTACAGCGTATCCTTCTCCTCTTCCGGAACCTTCGCGCAGATTTCCTTCAGTCCATTCTGTGCCGTATGCTCCAGGATTTGGACCACGAACAGCGATCATTTTTTCTCCCCATTCTTCACGTTCTTCGTCGGTCCAACGCTCAAGTGACAGGTAAGCGGGTGAGATATAGATACCTTGAATGTTTGGTTGTCCGTCAGGAAGAAGCTCAGGTTTGTAAATTTCATTTTCTTGACCGGATAACAAACTGAGGCCGGATAAAACCAAAACGACTCCGACAATTATTGGTGTCAAGATTAGTGGTCGCAATAGAAAATTTTTCATAAGCGCGCTCTTTTCTACGTAGGTGTCTTGGTTTATAAATACCGTGAGCAGTATTTATCGTTCCGTTGGATCCGCTCCATCAACGGGAGCACCAGTGCCTGACGAACCTACAAACATTTTTCGACCATCTGGAAAGGTAACGTTTCGTCCGTTCGCAATGTTTTTGCCGTTTTTAGCTCTGTAACCTTCAACGACAATTTCGGTGCCAACGGGAATAGAATTTTTGTTCCACCCTCGACGAAACATAGCATTCGGTGCGCCCGCTTCGATTTCCCACTTTACCACGGAACCATCGGCTTGAGGTACGTCGATATAAATCCACGAGTGAGGATTCACCCAATCCATCCGAGTTACAACGCCAGAGAGTTGGACTGGTTTTGTTCCGTCAAATTCTGCGGTGAAGGCGTGGTGTGCATTTACGGACAATGTCCCCACAGTCATTAAAACGGTAACGGTAAATGCGACTAAGAAAGCTGCCTGTTTTATATTCATGTTATTACCTCACAGTTAATCTCTTGTGTCACCAAATGTAAGTTCCATAGTTCGGTTTCCTTCATGACACGCATATTCAAATAGCACATAATCCTTTGGAGCTCTAGTGAACACTCGGTACTTCATGGACCAAGGCTCCGTAAATACATTGGGATCTTCAATTGTGACTTCGTAATCGATATTATCTTTGTCGACAATTGTAAAGCGTTCAACGACATGAATATCTTCGCTGTGAAATGATCCAATATGAATGCCTTCTCCACCCAATTCCCCGATCACCCACGTTTTATCGGTCAGGTTAGTGACATCAACAACTAATGTATTACCTTCCCAGCGACCGCGCGAGTCACCCATCCATAGGTTGATGTCTTTACCAAGGTGCGGACTGTCGTCAAGAGGAATGACGCGATATAAATGGTTGTGTTCATAAAGAATCACGACATGACCTGGCGGTTGGAGGATCTGCCATCCGTTATAGAAACTCCAGAAGAACCCCCGAGGTGTTCCCGCAGGCAGACATCGAATTCTCGAGTCAAAAAATTCTCTTTTTTCATATGGATGATGTGATAGATATTTCTTTTTTTGGAAGGCCCAATCTTGCCAGGGAATGCGACCAGATGGGGGCTTTGACACGCCATAAAAGTTATCAGGATATGGGTAATCAGCGCGACGTTCGGTGGTCGACTGTTCTAGCCAATCAAAGTCGTAAGCTCCTGTTTCAGGGCCGCGATGTTCGATCATCGCTTGTTGGAATTCTTCACGTTCTTGGTCTGTATAATTTTCGATCGTGAACACCCACGGATTGATATAAATGCCCTGAATGTCTGGTTGTCCGTCAGCAAGCCTGTTAGGTTCCCAAGATTCATCTGTTGCACTTGAATCTTGTCCCAAGACAAAGGCAGGATTGTTTCCCGCAATACCTATGAACAGGATTGATAAAGCTATGAGAGCAAAAAGTATGTGTTTCATGTTCGCCCCATGTTCAGCATTTTATTTGTTTTGTTGTTTCTCTAACAGTTCCAAGTGTGAAGATCAGTCCTATTGCTCTGGAGGACCTGGCATGCCAGGAACGGGCACTTCGTCCCAAGGCAGAAATGGTTCCTCAAATTCAAGGCATTCATAGTCAAGGGTCTGAACATTTTCTTCAAGCCGGCGATAGAGTACCGTACTCATAGTCCAGGGACGAGTGAAAACCTTTGGATCCTCAACAGTTACTTCATAATTAATGTGATTCGGTCCCATCGGGCTATAACGTTCTACCAGAGTCATTTCTTCGCTGTGAAAATTTCCGGCACGATCAAACCACGTCTGATTGTTGAAATCGGCTACGCTGACAACCAAAGTATCACCTTCCCAGTGACCTCGAGAATCTGCCATCCAAAACTCAAGGGCCTCTGGATGCTCAGTTCCATTAGTCCATATCCATCGAAAGGCGTGACTATATTCGAATGTGATCGCCGTAAGCTCTGACGTTTGATTAATCCGAAATGGATATGGCATATACATAATTCTTGGCACCCCTGGAAGATAACACTTGTGCAGAGGATCAAGGTCGGCTCGGTTTTGATAGTTCTCTTGCTGTTGTGCGGCAGCCCATTCCTGGTAGGGAATTTCATTGCCGTCGACGATCCCCTGTCCGGCAGGAACACCTTTTTGTGCATTGTGATCTTGAATATTCCACGATGCTGTTGTTAACGCCTGCCATACCCCATTAAAGTCAGGGTGTCCTTCTGGAGTTCGAGGAACAGTATCGCTTGCCGTATTGTTTGTTGGTTCTGTTGAAGCGCCACATGCTGAAAGTAAAGTAGCTATTAATAGAATGAGCACTTTGTGGCTTGTGCGGTGAAGCTTTCCTCTTTCCAACTTACTCATTTTGTTTCTCCTGACTACCAGATTGCCTAAGCGATAGTATCAATTAGAGTAGTCTCTATCGTTTTTTAATGAGCGTCCATTTCCCCTGCGCGTGCTCCACTAAGGATGTTAGCTGCAGAGTAATTTCCTTCATGGCAAGCATACTCAAACACGTTTGCATCGATTCCCACAAGCGGAAAGGTTGCAGACCATGATTGTGTCCATGTCCCGGGATCATTAAGTGTAAATTCGTAATTAATAGTAGCAGCATCTATTCGTGTAAAACGCTCAATGAGATTTGCCGAAGGATCCGAAGTGCCAACATTTGGATATCGCCATATATTGACGCCCCCGAGAAGTTCTCGTCCTGAAGAAAAGTTTTTTGTTTCTACGACGAGAGTGTTTTGATCCCAGTAGCCCCGTGAACTACCTAACCATTGTCGAATGTTGTCCGAAAGATTAGGACTGCCATTAATAGGAATAATTCGAGCATCATGGATCATTTCATTGAGGATTACGACATAGTCAGGGGTTTGAAATATTTGAACGGTGTTGTTGTAGGCACTAGGAAGAAATGGTGGTCCGGCATTAAAACCCATGATACATCTGTCAGTGATTGAAAGGTCTTCATGTCCAGACGGAGATTGTGGTCCGGTGGCACGTGAAGCTTCATTGCGTTGTTGAACCTGTTGCACAACCGCAGGCAACTTTCCGTCGGCTGGATCTGTAATTAAAGATGTTCTCTTTGTGGCGACAACTTTTGTGCCGTAGTCCACCCAGAAGCGGTTGTAGGTGCCCGTGTCGCCTGGGCGTGGTGGGCGATCTACGCGTTCACGGGCAGTACGTTCTTCTAAGCTAGCAGCCTCCTCTTCGGTGAGGATTGCTTTTCCGTCCACGTTATCCGGTCGCTGCAGGGGAGTGATCGTTGCGAAAGTAAAGATCCCCGCAATATCTGGATCGCCCCACGTTGTGTTTGTCGAAGATTGTCCAACGATAGTCGCTGTAGACATTAAGATAGTTACGATCACGCTTGTTAAGATCCTAATCATAGTAGTTAAGAAATCATGCACGAGGTCCTCCTCGATTGTGGTCCATCTGCCGCGCCATGAAACTATAGGTTTATAAATTCTAGTCTGTTGTTTAGCTAAATCCTAGGCTGTAACATATTGGATTTTTTTGGGATTGACCATTTATTCAATTTAGAGGGAGCGAAGCAAGTAGTGCTCACATGATAGAGTTTAAGGTTTTAACATGAGTGTGTTGCTCCGGTATCTAATTAAAAAGACTGTTTTTTGTTTGTTTTTTCTTGGCTGGTTGTTTGTAGTATCTCTGGCAGAAGGACAGGCTTTAAAAGAGTTAAATAAACAGCCGAATACCGTCGTGAACCCAGTCGGCGTGCAGGCTCCGTCTCAGGAGACTGCTAGTTCTATTGGACGAGCTGTCTCCCTTGAATTTCCGCTAAATCTAGATGGAATTCTAGACGAATCTATTTATACGACTGTTCAACCTATGTCCGATTTCATTCAAGTCGAGCCAATGGAAGGACTGCCGGCGACTGAGGTGACTGAAGTCTGGGTGTTTTTTGATGATGATCATATCTACTTTGTTGCTCGATGCTGGGAGACTGAACCTGATCGACTTATGGTTGATGAAATGAGGCGAGACAACACCAACATTGGTAGGGGAGATAACGTCGCTTGGATTTTTGACACACTTTATGACCAACGAACGGGTGTCTTATTTGAGGTCAACGCACTGGGTGGTCGGATGGATGGGCAGTCAATAGGAGAAGGGCAAACAAATTTTGACTGGAATCCGATTTGGGAAGTTGAAGTTAGTCGCTTTGAACAGGGTTGGACGGTGGAAGCTGCCGTCCCTTTCAAATCGTTACGATATCAGCCGGGCAACGATCAGACTTGGGGAATTAATGTACGGCGTAGGAATCGTTGGAAAAACGAGATGTCATATCTTGTTCAGGTCCCGGCGGCAGTTGGAGGACGAGGTCTCAGGGCATCGTTAGCGGCCCCATTAGCTGGGATCAAAACCCCACCACCATCACGCAATATCGAAATTAAACCATATGCTATTAGTGAGCTAAACACAGATGCTAAGGACAAGCCGGCACCTCAAAATGATTTTGGAGCTGAGGCAGGTTTTGATCTTAAAATTGGTATTACCGAAAGTTTAACGGCGGATCTTACCTACAATACAGATTTTGCCCAAGTCGAGGCCGACGAGCAGCAAATAAACCTTACCCGCTTTAGTCTATTTTTTCCGGAAAAACGAGATTTCTTTCTAGAAAATCAGGGAACGTTTTCATTCGGTGGTCGTGGGAGAGATACTCCCGTTGTCTTTTATAGTCGGCGGATCGGTCTCCAAGGTGGTCGAGAAGTACCGGTGACGGCTGGAGGTCGTGTGACAGGGCGAGTAGGAGGTTTTGACCTGGGTCTTTTACATATTCGTGCTGATAAAGAAGTTCTTTCCGGTACTACTCCTACGAATTTTTCGGTTGTGCGACTGAAGAGAGATATTTTCCGTCAGAGTAGTGTCGGTCTTATTGCCACTGATCGGTCGGTCAGTCTCGACAAGTCCGGTCGAAACAGAGTGTATGGTATCGATGGGGATTTTCTATTTCTTCAAAATACGCTAGTTATTGATACCTATTGGGCCAAATCTGAAACTAACAAATTTGATGGTAATAATTCGAGCTACCGTGCAAATTTTGATTTTAATGGTGATAAATACGGTGTGCGTTTAGAGCGTCTAGTTGTTGGAGATGCGTTCAATCCTGAAGTGGGTTTCGTTCGTCGTGATGATATGCAAAAGAGTCGTGCCCGATTTCGTTTTAGCCCGCGACTATTTTCTGTACAGTCCATTCGAAAACTTGTGTGGGCTGCGTCAATTAATTATGTCGAAAACATGACAGGTCAATTGGAGACTCGTGAAAGTTATGCGGAGTTTGGTGTCGATTTTGAAAATAGTGATCGTTTTAGGTTTCGGTATCGACGAACTTATGAATTTCTTCCCGAAGCATTTCAAATCACACCATCGATAGTTCTTCCCGTTAAGGGATACGATTTCAGCAATTTTCGTATTCAGTACAATCTTTGGTCTCAGAGACTTGTCAAACTCGACTTCGAAGTTGAGCGCGGACAATTTTTTAGTGGACATCGGACCGCGGTGAGTGTGCGACGGGGGCGTTGGAATCCGACGCCACGATTTGCAATTGAACCTACCTATTCTGTGAATTGGATTAATTTGGTGGAGGGTAAATTTACGACTCATCTCACTGGTGCTAGAGTGGTGTTTACAACCACACCGAGAATGTTTACGAGTGCCTTGTTACAGTACAGTTCAGAAAGTAATACAGCTGCGGCAAATGTTCGATTTCGCTGGGAATATCTTCCTGGTAGCGAGTTGTTTGTTGTGTACAACGAACAGCGAAATACACTGATGAGACGTTTCCCTGGTCTTGACGATCGTTCCTTAACAGTTAAAGTCACGCGGTTGTTCCGTTTTTAATTAAATGACAAGAATGTCAGGAGTGTTTAACTAAAAACTTCCAACCAGTGTTCCAAGTGCTACAGTCGTTAGTGTGGCTGAAAAAGGCACAACCAACGCCACCACAAAAATGTCAA
>Ga0310344_10000491_pt1 | contig 31152 bp, 19 predicted proteins | sample HC15DNA20200_MG_FD_203801 | JGI IMG/M metagenome (GOLD analysis project Ga0310344, IMG submission 203801) | Marine microbial communities from station ALOHA, North Pacific Subtropical Gyre - HC15-DNA-20-200_MG | ecosystem: Environmental > Aquatic > Marine > Oceanic | place: Pacific Ocean: North...
CCCTCTTCGGTGGCCCGGTGGCTGCAAGACCACTGCTTCAAATTACCGCTCTAACGGATGATCAAATCGCAAAGTACAGTATTTCATCTCCCCTATCGGCAGCTTTCAGCATACCGGTGCATCCTAAAGATGAAACAGGAACAACATCCTCTTCTCTTCCTGGGTTTCCAGTTCATCTAGGCTTTTTCTCCTTTTATGCTCCCTTCTGTCCAGTACTCTATCTACTCACCCACCTGTTGTTTCAAAAACGCTGGAAAATTCAGTAGGTCTGACTGAGCAATCACCGGCCATCTTTGCTGACTCCTTTCGTAACCAGCCTCGGGCTCGAACACATCTCGAACACATATAGAGCTGTAATTAACCGTGCTGTAATAACTTACGATATACGAGATGTTTTATCATTGACGAGAAATTCGAAGTTCACCTATACTATTGTCGATGTTTTGTATGCTAATTTTGGAGCCTGGTTTGTGTGTTTCTGACTAAAAACAAGCCTCTGAAACAGTTGTAACCTCGACTACACAACTGTTTTACCGTGAACAAGGACTGATCGGGAAGGAGATAGGCGTAATGTTTAATATCATGGGTGACAGCCATCGGTTTTGTGATGGTCTTACACGGCGTAATTTCCTTCAAATTGGTAGTCTGGGATTCGGTGGACTTTCGTTACCGCAGATATTGCGAGCCCAGTCACAACAACCCGCTCCTTGGCAGTCCTCTCACAAGGCCACCATTATGGTTTTTCTCCCCGGTGGACCTCCTCATCAGGATATGTGGGAAATCAAGACGGAGGCTCCCCGGGAAATTCGTGGCGAATTCAATCCGATTGCTACCAGTGTTCCGGGTGTGCAGATCGGAGAACTGTTTCCCAGACTCGCTGGGATGATGGAAAAACTGGTTGCGATCCGCTCTCTGATTGGCTGCCGGGATGAACATAGCTCACATGTTTGTTTCAGCGGATATTCTCGACGTGACAGCAAGCTGCACAATCGTCCCAGTCTGGGTGCATTCCTGTCTCGTATTGAGGGCCATGTAGATCAGTCCGTGCCTCCGTTTGTAGGCTTGTCACCGAAAATGGGGCATAACCCCTGGTCGCACCCCGGAGAATCAGGTTTCCTCGGTTTGGCTCATACTCCGTTCAAGCCGGATGGTGATGGTCTGGCTAACATGGTATTGAACGATATTACTGTCGACCGGTTGTCTGATCGAAAAACACTGCTGAGTGGATTGGACCGAATCCGACGTGACATCGACCATTCAGGAACCCTAAACGGTGTGGATGCTTTTACCGAAAAAGCATTTGATGTCTTAACCTCGAGCAAACTGGTCGATGCCCTCGACGTCGAAAAAGAAGACCCCAAAGTCAGGGAAATGTATGGCAAAGGGCATCAGGGGAACAAAGACGATGGCGGCCCACGTACCACTAGCCAGTTTCTGATCGCACGGCGTCTGGTCGAGGCGGGTGTGCGATGCGTGACCCTGGCCTTTAGTCGATGGGACTGGCATGGAAACAATTTTGGTCAGGCCCGTACGGAAATGCCCGTGTTGGATCAAGCTCTCTCGGCTCTGATCACAGACCTTGAAATGCGAGGGATGCTGGATGATGTCTCGATTGTGGTATGGGGTGACTTCGGACGAACACCACGTATCAACAGTAGTGCGGGTCGTGATCACTGGTCCCCTGTCTCGTGTGCGCTGCTAGCCGGCGGCGGCATGAATACGGGTCAGGCTATTGGCAGCACCAACCGTTTGGGCGAAGTCCCCAAAGACCGTCCGGTTCATTATCAAGAAGTGTTTTCAACACTCTATCGCCAGCTCGGAATCGATGTGGAAGGTATGACTGTAGATGACCTGCAGGGGCGTCCTCAATACCTGGTCGACGTACGCAAACCACTGCCAGAACTCATTTAGCGGTTCGAGTCACACGGCGACAATCCTTAAAACCAAAACCCCCTCAACGGCTGACCGTTGAGGGGGTTTTTGCTCCTGTCAGCACAACAATTACAAAAAGTACTGGTAACCTCCGTTGCAAATCGGACACCCAGTCCCGATAATACCGCCTGCATAACCATGTGCAGGTTTGAGTTCGGGGCGTGGCGCAGTTTGGCTAGCGCGCTTGAATGGGGTTCAAGAGGTCGCAGGTTCGAATCCTGTCGCCCCGACTCCGGTTTCTCTACAAAACCGATTCCCTGGCATCGTATTAACATCGGACCCGTAGCTCAGCAGTGACTACGGTGTGACGCCCTCCGGTATCAACCACGATTTCCATGTTAACCCATGTTTTTGGCAAGCTGGGGGCCGATTATGATCGTGGTTCAAGAAGACACCTTGTATATTCATACTTTTCATTTCATTCTGATATAATACCGGCTCACTGAAACGACGCCCGTTCTTGTGCAAAATGCGTTACAGGAGACTCCTCTTGAATCGGCATTCACTTCCGATAATTTCCTCTCTGATGCTATCTATTGTCTTTTTCAACCTGTCCTCAGGACAGGCTTCCGAGTTAAAGACACTTGATTTCGATCGTGATGTGGCCCCGATACTCGGACGTTATTGCCTGGAATGTCATATCGGTGCCAACCCCAGAGGCCGTCTCGATCTGTCGCAACGCGTCAAAGCCATGCAGGGCGGCCTCAACGGACCGGTTATCATGCCTGGACAACCTATGAAAAGTTTGCTCTGGAAACGTGTTTCTGAAGAAGAAATGCCCCCTCAGAGTCCCTTACCAAACGATGCCCAACAGATCCTGAAAGAATGGATTAGCCAGGGTGCTTCCTGGGGCACAGATCCTGTGGACCGCTCGGACTTTACTTCCGTTGCACGCGCTGGACTTGACTGGTGGTCGCTACAGCCACTCCGTCGCCCCTCTATTCCAACGGTTAAGGCAACCGACCGTGTTCGGAATCCTGTTGATGCTTTTGTGATCAAACAGCTTGAACACAACAACCTTACGCTTTCACAACAAGCTTCACCACCTGTACTAATCCGACGACTCTTTTTCGACCTCGTTGGATTACCTCCCTCTCCAGAAACACTGGCAACCTTTACTCAGTCTCCTTCCTACGAATCCTATTACCGACAGGTCCAGCAACTTCTCAACTCTCCTCACCACGGCGAGAGGTGGGCACGACATTGGCTGGATGTGGTTCGGTTTGGGGAAAGCGATGGCTTCGAACGCAATAATGCCAGAAAAAATTTCTGGCATTACCGAGACTGGGTCATCCGAGCATTCAATGAAGATATGCCCTACGACGAGTTTGTCCGTATGCAGATAGCGGGTGATTTGCTCACCGAAGACACTTACGAATCTGCTTCGTCGCTTGGATTTCTTGTAGCTGGAGTGCACAACACAGTTGTTGGAGGCAGTGAAAGAATGCGACTGTTGGCACGAGAAGACGAGCTTGAAGAGGTCATCGGGACCATTGGCCAGACTTTCCTCGGATTAACACTACACTGCAGTCGATGCCACGATCACAAATTTGATCCGATACTCCAGAAAGAGTATTACCAATTGACATCGACAATTTCAGGGTTCACTCACGGTGAAAAGGAACTTCGCAGTGCTGAAGACACAGCCATTTTGAGCACGCTGCAGGATGCCGCTGATAAACTGGACCGTCAAATTCAGAAGATAGGAAGAGAAACCGCAACGAAAATTATTCTTGCACGTAAAACAGGAACTTCATCAAAACGCGTATTCCCCAAACCTTTCGCTAGCTGGGAATTTGACGTGGATTCACACGATGGTCAAGGGATGCTTCATGGCACTCTCGCTGGTAACGCAAAACTGGAAGGCGGAGCGCTGGTTCTGGATGGTGTGGACAGCTATGTAACGACAGCACCACTACCTGTGACACTGAATGAAAAAACACTCGAAGTATGGGTTCAACTTGACAGCCTTCATCAACAGGGCGGTGCCGTATTTGCCATTCAGTCCACAGACGGAAGTACCTTTGACAGTATTGTGTTTGGCGATAAGTATCCACAACGCTGGATGGCAGGCAGCCATGTCTTACCGCATGCCGAATCATTTGAAGGCGCGCTGGAAAACGCCGCGCCATCGGAAATGATTCACTTCGCCATTACCTATAAAAAAGACGGAACCATTCAGGGCTTCCGAAACGGCATTCCTTATGGGAAGCCCTACCAACGTTCAGGCCTTCACGCCTTTCCAAATGCAACCAGTAATATCGTTTTCGGACGTCATCAACTATCAGACGGTAAACACCATTTCTTCAACGGACGAATCCTCAAGGCTCGACTGTACGACCGTGTCCTGTCTGATGATGCCATTGCTTTCTCAGCCGGACTCTCCAGTGACTTTGTCGCCAGAGATGAAATCCTTGAACGTCTTTCCCCTTCGGTCAAATCGCGTTATCTGTCCCTCCAAAAACACAGAGAGCAGATTCTTGAGGAGCATCAGACGCTTTCGGAAACCAGTAACTTCAAAATCTATACCGCCATTTCACGTGACCCGGGAGTCACCCATTTACTTTATCGAGGAGACGTTGCCAATGTCGGACCGGTGGTCACTCCTGGAGCAGTCACCGCCGTGGGAAGCCAGAAGGCTGATTTCGAACTGTCTGCGGACAGCCCGGAAAGTGCGCGACGGCTGAAACTGGCTAAATGGATTACGGATCGGTCGAACCCATTGTTTGCACGTGTCATTGTAAATCGACTCTGGCACTACCACTTCGGCAGTGGGCTCGTGGAAACACCCAACGATTTTGGATTCAATGGTGGTCAACCTTCACACCCGAAACTCCTGGACTGGCTAGCCATGGAATTGATTGAAAACAATTATTCTCTCAAACACATCCACAGGCTCATCACCACTTCTTCTGTTTTTATGCAGGATTCCCTGCAACGTGCCCAACCTCATGCCATTGATACGTCGAATCGACTGTTGTGGCGCAAACAGCCCCAACGTCTCGAGGCAGAGGCTCTGACAGATAGTATCTTGATGGTAAGCGGCCAGCTTTCTTTCCAGTCAGGTGGCCCTGGATTTGAAGATGTACAAATAGAATACAATAATGGAACCACCTACTACTCGCCCATTGAACAGGCTGATGAAGCCTTTCATCGACGTGCCATTTACCGTTTCTGGCCACGAGGCGGTAGAAGCACACTTTTGGACACCTTTGATTGTCCGGACCCTTCCACAACCGCTCCCAAACGAACGGTAACTACCACTCCTCTGCAAGCTCTCAGCCTTCTCAACAACGCCTTTGTTTTGCGCATGTCACAACATTTTGCCGAACGTATTCAAAACGAATCCGGTGATAACGCCACAAAACAGATAGCCCGTATTTACCACCTGGCATACGGCAGAATGCCGGATGCTCAGGAAACACAACTGGCCCAGGAGCTTATTGCCCAGCACGGGCTATCCGCACTTACTCGCGCTATCATTAACAGCAGTGAATTTGTTTTCATTCAATAATGAGGATTCCATGGCCTCTCCTGCCCTCGAACAAAACCCGCTGCCGATGCTTAGTCGTAGAGAATTTCTCGACTGGAATCTCCACGGACTCGGAACCACAGCACTTTTGAGTCTTTTGGCAAAAGACGGAATTCTCCAAACGAGCAAGTCGCTTGCTGCTTCTGCGTCGCTATCCAATCGGCCACGCGCCAAAAGAGCCGTTCAGATCTGTCTTATTGGCGGCATGAGTCATCTTGACTCCTTTGACTACAAACCTGATCTTCAGCAGTATCACGGTAAATCCCTGAACACTACAGAAAAACCCGATATCTTCTTCGGAAAAGTAGGGCTGATCCGTCAAAATGACTGGCGTTTTAGACAACGTGGGCATTCCGGCCTCTGGATTTCTGATCTGTTTCCGCATATCGCTAAATCTGCTGATGATTTGACATTAATTCGTTCGATGGTTTCCGAATCCGCCAATCACACACCCGCCCTTTTCCTTGCTAACAGCGGCTTTCAATTTAATGGATTTCCTTCACTCGGAACCTGGCTTTCATATGGTCTAGGAAGTGAAACAGAATCTCTTCCCACCTATGTAGTATTGCCCGATCGACGTGGAGGGCCCAACGGTGGTGCTTCCAACTGGAGCAATGGTTTTCTTCCTGCACAAAATCAAGGAGTGGTTCTTCAGGGAGGCAGAAATCCTGTCCGAGACCTGTTTCCTTCGGAAGCCATCCTACCAGCAGCCGACCGTGACAGTCGTCGATTCCTCCAGGTCATCAACGAAAAACATCTTAAGAAATTCGGAACCGACGAACTTTTGTCAGCACGAATTCGCAGCTATGCTCTCGCTTCCAGAATGCAGCAATCCATTCCTGATGTCGCTGATTTTTCAAAAGAAACAGATCAGATTCAGAAACTATACGGTATCAATAATGAAGCAACGGACGACGCCGGACGACGCTGCCTTCTAGCCCGACGCCTACTTGAAAGAGGGGTCCGTTTTGTACAGATTTTTTCGGGTGGCCCGATTGCCGGGAACCCTCGCGCCAGCTGGGATGCACACGAAAGTGTTAAAGATAATCATAGCCTCGAAGCAGGTCGAATTGATCGTCCGGTGGGAGCTCTCATACAGGATCTTAAACAGCGAGGGATGCTCGATGACACTCTGATCATCTTCACTACGGAATTTGGCCGAACTCCATTTGCACAAAGCGAGGCCGACAAAATAGGCAGCGGTCGGGATCACAATCGATACGGTTTTTCCTCCTGGATGGCAGGTGGTGGTCTGAAGGCAGGAAGCTCATACGGTGCTACCGATGACATAGGCTGGAAAGTAGCTGAAAATCCGGTTACCTGGAATGATTTCCATGCCACTATCCTGCACCTGTTCGGAATCGATCATGAAAACCTTACCTTTTACCACAATGGTATTCAACGCCGTCTGACCAATGTACACGGCCAAGTCCTCTACGACTGCCTGGCTTAGAGCTGCTTTCTTTTTCACAGCAGTTCGGCTGACATTGCCAGGTGCGCACAACTCACATCCCTGCACACTCGGAATTTCGATTTCCCATACATTTGCTAAGCTCCATCTATCATTTCGCAGAAGTATTTTCCCCCTTTCACCCTCGATCGATCTTCGATGGATACGATCCCTCTTTTCTCACACAAGGCTCCTGAAAAACAAAAACGCCTAACGGCGTGGTTGGACTATCCACTTTCCGGAACCCGGGTCTATCGTGAACAAACAACTGAATTATGTAACTGACTGCCACAGATGGTTCACCATGTAATCATTCGCCCCAGATCCGTAATTTGTTTATGATGGCAGCTATACGGTAACCATGAAAAACGTCATAGCTGTTCGAGGCATCCAAAGTTGGAAACACGGTTCCTGTTATACTCTCCCATTATTCAGACCATATCGAGAAACAGACATCCCGTCTGGTTCTTGCTTCGGAAGGCCCTGCTCCTCTCCGTATCCCTTTTAGCTACTCCTGATGTTCTGAAATCAGATGTATCTGTGCTACCCGATCAATCCGATCAGGTAATACGTATTTTCAACAGCCGTTGTACGAAATGCCACGGAACGGTTGACGCCAAGGCGAATCTCAACCTCACCAGCCTGAAAACACTTTTTCTGGGCAGTGAGTCTGGTCCCGTTATCGATATCGACGACCGCGCAGCAAGCTTACTGTTATCACGAGTTGAAAAACAACAAATGCCCCCTGAAGGACAACCTCCATTAAGTGCTGCCGAGCGTGCCTTAATTCGAACGTGGACGCTCAATACACCCTTTGAACAACACACTTTCAGAAATGAAGCCAAACCCATCTCCCAATGGGAAGTACTACCCATTCTTCAGCTTCGATGTACGGTTTGTCATGGAACACGTCGACGGGAGGGAGATCTCGACCTTCGAACACGCGAGAGCATGCTTCGAGGCGGGAAAACAGGACCTGCCATCGTACCAGGGAAGCCTGATAAAAGCCTTGTGCTGGAACGGATCCATTCCAAAGAAATGCCTCCCCGCCGACAACTTGTAAATGTCAGTATTAAACCTCCTCAGGAAGAAGAGATCGCAATCATTCGTGAATGGATTGTCCAGGGAGCCCCTGATGATGCACCGGTAATGGACATTTCGTCCCATCCGGAGTTCGCAGATAAACCTTCGCTATGGTCGTTTCAGCCACCATCGCGATCTCCGCTTCCCAACCTTTCAAGTCATGCGGTAGACGCTTTTCTGCTTGAAACACTAAAAATGAACAACCTTGATTTCTCACCACGTGCCGATCGCGCAACCTTGATCAGACGTGCATATCTAGACCTAACAGGTCTGCCGCCATCTCCGGAGGAAATTCAATCCTTCCTTGATGACAATCATCCTGGAGCCTTTGAAAAACTGATTGACCGCCTCCTGGCTTCAACTCAATACGGGGAACGCTGGGCAGGTTACTGGCTTGATATGGCCGGATATGCTGACAGCGAAGGCATCCAGGAGAGTGACTCCATACGCCCCGCAGCCTACCGTTATCGTGATTACGTCATTCGAAGCCTGAACGCAGACAAACCCTATGATCGATTTCTCATGGAACAAATCGCTGGGGATGATCTTGCTCCTTACAGTAAAGATCGCGAAATCAGTCAGGAGACCTATGACAACTTGGTCGCCACGGGATTCCTGCGAATGGCAACCGACGGGACCTATGTTAACATCACGGGTTTTGTTCCTGATCGTCTGGACGTGATAAACGATTCTGTAGAAATTTTCAGTTCGGCCATTCTGGGACTCACTCTTAAATGTGCACGTTGCCATGATCACAAGTTCGACCCGCTTACACAGCGGGACTATTACCGTATGACTGCCCTATTCAAAGGGGCTTTTGATGAACATGACTGGCTGCGACCCGTACGACAGAAAGGTGACCCAGGTACTCAAGATCGATATTTACCCCATGTATCGACACCCGAACGAACACAATGGGAAGAAAAAACCAAGGAAATCAACCAGCATATCGAGGCCATTAATGCTGCAATCGAAAGAGAACAGAAAAAACGACTTCAAGAACTGATTCAAAAGCGACTTCAACAACTCCCTTCATCTATTCGTAACGATGTAGCGAGAATGATTCGAACTCCTAAAGGTCAGCGTGATAATGTGCTTCAATATCTTGCGATGAAGTTCGAATCGCGGATTCGTGTCACATTGGACCAACTTTTGGAAGAAGATTTGACATTCAAATCCTTCAAGGAATCTCAAGACAAGAAACGGGAAGTATGGGAAAACAAACGCCCGGCAGAACCCCTGATTCGAGCACTTTGGGATCGCGGCTCGCCCTCACCAACCTACCTATTAAAACGTGGTAATTACTTAACTCCCGGTCAACCGGTGACCCCTGGAATTCCGGCAGTTCTAGCTAACACACGCCATCCATTCCAAATCATAAAACCCCCTGCTCCCTCCACGAGTACTGGACGCCGGATGGCTCTTGCTTCCTGGTTGACTCGTCGTAATCATCCGCTCACCGCCCGTGTTATTGTAAATCGCATCTGGAAACATCATTTCGAACAAGGAATCGTATCAACGCTCGATAATTTTGGTCAGACAGGAGCAAGGCCCACACATCCCGAACTACTGGACTGGCTTGCATGTGAACTGATGGACAACGCATGGAGCATGAAGCACATCCATCGTCTAATCATGACCTCATTCGCCTATCAACAAAGCTCACAAGTGGATCCCGAACGCAGTAGAAAAGACCCAGAAAACAAGTTTTTGTCTTATATGCCGATGAAACGTTTAGATGCAGAAGCCCTTCGAGACAGTCTTCTGGACATTGCGGGCCTACTGAATCGTGTCCCCTTTGGCCCTCCTGATCCCGTGAGTACTCGAAAAGACGGGCTAGTCAGTTCGAACCCTATAAATGGCCAATGGCGCCGCAGCATTTATCTACTTCACCGTAGAACCACCATGCCCACACTTCTTATGACTTTTGACCGACCAAGGATGAGCCCAAACTGCATTGAACGGACTGCATCCACAGTCGCCCCTCAAGCACTGCATCTTTTTAATAACACACTGGTCCACCAATGGGCAAAAGGATTTGCGACACGTGTCCTCCGAAACGCCTCCGAAAAGACATCTGACCGTATTCACTACGCTTATCTTCTAGCTGCTGGAAGAGCCCCTCTTGCACGGGAGTTCGATCTTGCATCTCGATACCTTGAGGCCTTCCAGACAGCATGGTCTGATTCTCCAACATCAGATATGGATGATGGCTCTACCGAAATACAGGGATGGGTGAATTTATGTCATGCCTTGTTGAATTCGGCTTCCTTTTTATATATCGATTAGAACAGACAGGAACAGGAGGTACTCGTACCCCTGTCACAACTTATGATTGCTGACCACCTATCAAGACGTGCCTGGTTCCAACGCACCGCTACCGGAATTCAGGCAACAGCGATGACATGGCTTCTACAGCAGGAAAAACTCGGCCTCGCTGAATCATCGTCACCCACACAGAATCCACAACCTTACCATTTGCAACCGCGACCGACCCACCATACTCCACGTGCCAATGCGATGATTCATCTGTTTATGAATGGTGGTCCCAGTCAAATGGACCTATTCGACCCCAAGCCGGTACTGAACCGCCATCATGGAGAAGATTATTTCGAAAACATTTCTGGAGAAGTCGAAAATCCGGAAGCCGCCGGAAAATTAATGCGTTCCCCATTTACCTTTAAGCAACATGGAAACAGTGGCTGCTGGATGTCGGATGCCATGCCGTTTTTATCCCAATGTGCAGATGATCTTGCTGTCATTCGTTCCCTGTTCACAACCAATCTGACACATGAACCGGCCCTCTACAAAATTCATAGCGGGCAAACATTTCCGGGACTTCCCACGCTTGGTGCATGGGTGTCTTATGGATTGGGAACCATCAATCAAAACCTGCCATCCTACATTGTCCTGGATGATCCACTGGGTCTGCCTGTAAATCAAACTCAAAACTGGCAATCTGGTTTCTTGCCTCCACATTACCAGGGAACTCGATTTCGCAGCACTGGAGATCCAGTGCTCAACCTGCGCCGTGAATTTCAGGAACCTGAAAAAGTCACCCAACTGGAAAGAGCGTTGATTAAACAACTCGATGAATTTCATCGCAGTCTTCATCCCGGCCAACTGCAACTCGACGCACGCATCACCAGCTACGAACTGGCTGCCCGCATGCAACTCTCTGCAGCAAATGTTCTCGACCTTTCAAGTGAAACGCAAGCCACGCTGGACATGTACGGAATCGGTCAAAAAGCCACGGACTCCTACGGACGGCGATGTCTCTATGCACGACGACTTATTGAGCGTGGCGTCCGTTTTGTCCAGTTGTTCATTAATTTTCAAATTTGGGACAACCATACAAATCTGGCAAGTGGTTTAAAATCGGCCTGCGAGAAGACCGACCAACCCATTGCCGCCTTGTTGAAAGATATGAAACAACGAGGTCTCCTCGATTCGACTCTTGTCGTTTGGGGAGGAGAGTTTGGCCGACTTCCTATTGCTCAGCTTCCCGGAGACAAAGACGAAAAAAAAGCGGGACGAGATCACAACAAAAATGCGATGGTCAGCTGGATGGCTGGTGGAGGTATTCAGGGAGGTATCTCCTATGGAAACACCGATGACCTTGGATTACGCGCCGTAGAAAACCGAGTAAGTGTCCCAGACTGGCATGCGACCATTCTACATCAACTCGGTCTCGACCATGAAATACTTAACTTCCCCAGAAACGGCCTTAAGGAACGTCTTTCCGGGGTTTACCCGGCCCGTGTTATTTCAGAAATTCTCCATACGCCTGTCTAGGCTCCTTCCATCGAACCGTCGCAACAATGTAGCTGCTTCTACCTGATTGTGATTGTGCCCCGCACATCAGCTGTTCGCTTGGCTTTATTTGCATTCCGATGAATGGACCACAACTTCCAGTTCTTCCAAATACGGTGAGGGACGCTGCACGTCAAGCCCCCTAATCGTAATTCCCAACTGATTATTACCACGAAACGGAGGACAAAAAGACAGGTCGATTTCAAAACGTTGTCCCGAAAGGCCACTTCGTTTTGCTCCAATTGGAAAACGATGCACCGCTGCAGGGTCAAAACGGATTCCGTTAAGATCAAGCGATACTGGCTGGTTTTCAGACAAATGATATATCCAAAATTGCATTTTTCCGGTCAATTTCTCTCCATTTCGACCATCTGCCATCCTGAATGGATACTGTTTTCGTTTTCCAGACTCTTCTGGAAGAAACTGTACCGGCTGGATATTACGTTGCCCCAAAGGACTGTAACCTTCGTCATACCAAGGATAATTGCGTAGTGGAGGACGTCGCGTGTTCATGCCCTTGCCCATAGGGAGAAATCGATACGTCCGGGGCCCTTGATACACGCTTTCCCGGTCTAAAACAGCATGCGTCCAGCGTCGAATGCGGTTCCGCTGTTCAGGAGCAGCTGTCTTTTCCCTGCCAAAATGAATTCCCACATTCCAAAACGAAATGGTATCCGCACCCCAAGCAAAGTAATTCGCAGCTGTCCCGCGTGCCTCTGATTCATTAATCAGCATCCCAACATAACCGTTGGCATGTTTCGAAGACATGGCTATTCCTCGGTCAAGTATGGTAGGCGCTCCCTGCCATACCGCCCCGATCATATTGCCCATCACGACAATCGTATCAACGCCTGCAGGCTTGGTGAATCGAGAAAATTCTTCTATCGGGAGCTGGGGATCCGTATTATTCCATGTAGAAACCACCACATAATCTACCCACTTGCTGCTGACCCATGTTTCAATATCAATGCCCGCCAACCAACAGCATTCCACAGACTCCGGCACCCGTACCCCCAATAGGTATGGGGATCTTCCGCGTTCTACGGCAATTCGATCCAGAAGTTTTCGAATCCTTTTAATATAGTCGGTCATCGTAGACGCATTTTGTCTACCACGATCTCTGGGAAAATGCTTGGCCCAGCGAACAAAATTCAGTTCCAGACCGTCGACATCGTAATTTTTTACAATTTCTTTCATGATTTCAAAACGGTGATCTCGCACTTGTGAATAAGAATAGTCCAGTGCCGTTTCATTCGACCGTCCATCAGGTTGTTGAATGACATACTGTGGGTTATCCAACGCAAACTTGGAACAAAGTGGCATACTCGGATCCAGAGAACGATGATGTGTATCACTCATTCGAATAGCCGCAAGGACTTCCTTGCCTTTGGATTTCATATGTTGAGTTACAACCTTCAGCGCGTCGGTGCCCTCCGACGCCAGCCCCCTGATCCCAGGATCCCATCCCGTGTTAAGTGGTTGCGGAAAACGGCCCCCAAACGTTTCTCCCACTTTTGTTTGATAGGTACAAATATCGGGTGTGGCAGCCAGAAAAACAAAAGTGGTAAACGGCACATGTGCCACTTCACGGTCCAGCCAACCGCGCACAAAAGCTGACGTCTCTTCAAGTGGCGCTTCACTAAGAACCTGAGCGTCATCGTTGAATATAATTCGGGATGTTTTATGATCCTCGGCAGCAACAATCCTCGTGCTACTCAACATCGTAAGAACCAGAAATACCACTGGCCAGCCACCATCTCTTATTACATGTCGTAAGTTCTGGATTAGCATGACGCCCTTCTCCGATCTATGATGTCTGGTCATCCGTTCACCGATTTTCCATGAGATCTTTTAGTTCCGTGTCCATTTAACAGTGCACAGACAAAAGTCCCGTTCACAACATGATGTCCACCAAACCACACCCTAATCTGATGTGTATTTCCCAAACCGGAAATCACACCATGCTTTTACCTTATGGATAGTTTTCCCTGGAATCATCGAGTTCTATGGCGGACCTGAAACACGCTGCTGGCAATTGCCAGGCCACTATTCGTACTAACGTTTGAACCGTATCTTAGCACACCGAAACGGTTATCGATGTGCTGAAAAGCCTGAAAGGAATCCTCCTTGATCAAGCACATACCAGAATTACTTTACCATGAGAAACTGCCTGTTCTCGTTTTTACCTCTCGGGTAAACAGTGATTCCCTTCACGGATCCTCATTGTTTGGTATTCTGTGATCGAACCTTATCCCTACCTGAACCCTTGCTTTGTAAACGGATCGATTATGCACACGGGTGATTTGCTTGTTGAACTGTTACAACATTATGGAGTGACATCTGTTTTTGGTGTTCCTGGTGGCCAGACGTGTGCACTCTATGATGCGATAGCCAGACGTCCAAACCAAATGCAGCATATTTTGTTTCGTGATGAACGAAATGCGCTGTTTGCTGCAGACGGATTTGCAAGAATGACAGGGAGCGTTGGCGTCTGTGATGTCACCGTCGGTCCTGGTACGCTAAAGTTGCCGTCGGGACTGGCAGAAGCATGCCACTCATCCGTACCCATTCTCTGCATCATAAGTGAAGTCCCAAATCATTGGAAACATCTCTATTCTCGCGGTACGGCCAGCCAAGCTATGCAACAGGAACGCCTTTTAGATGGCCTCTGCTGCTACAGTACCACCGTGCAGGATCCAGCCCAGCTTCCCGATATTCTACGTATTGCTTTGAGCCACGCGACCGCAAATCGGCCGGCCCCTGCAGCCATTCTGATTCCTCACAACATCTTTGATGAACCTTGGGACCCTGAACAGCTTCCTATCCCTCAGCAATCTATCCAGCCGGCGGTCTACCCTAGCTTTCGATGCCGACCTTGCCAAGCAGACGTCCAATCAGCCCTTTCTCTGCTCCAGGAATCCCAACGCCCAGTCCTGCTCGCAGGCGGCGGTGCCCTCTCGTCAGGTGCTTTTCATGAAATAATCGCACTCGCAGAGAGACTTCAAATCCCCATTCTTAGCACCTTTTCCGGAAGAGGAATTGTAACTGACCAGCATGACCTTTCTCTGGGCCTTGTTGGAAATGTAGGTCTGAAAAGTACACGTAATTGCTTGGAACAAGCAGATACAGTTTTCCTTATCGGTTACAAAAGTGCTCAAAATTCCACGTTCGACTGGACTCTTCCAAGATCAGATCAAAAAATTATTCATCTTGATATTGATGCCGCAGAACTGGGTAAAGTATTTAAAACGGATATCGGATTGCTCGGTGATGCCAAATCCGGACTTCAAATGATGCTGGACCAACTCGAAGATGGTTCGGCTTCACCTCCTTCCGTTTCGGGATCAAGAACTGAATGGATCCAAACACTCAAAACAAAAACCGAAAAAGAGCGACACCAACTGGCAGATCGAAACCAGTCTCCCTTGTTACCTCAAAGGGTCATGTCCGAATTGACGCAACAAACCCATAAGGACGATGTGGTTGTGTGCGATGCAAGCTATGTATCAGGATGGGGCGCCATCTATTACACTGTCCGGAAAGCTGGCCGTGTAATCCTGACCCCGCGGGGATCAGCCGGGCTCGGATTTGCTCTGCCTGCAGCCATCGGGGCGTCCATTGCACGCCCGGATCAAAGAATCATTGTCTTGGCCGGCGATGGCGGTTTATCCTATTCTCTTGGAGAATTGGCAACTATTGTGCGTTATGGCCTGAACATCAAGATTCTGGTCTTCAACAACCACAGTCTAGCCTGGATGGAACACTGGCATCGTTTGAAGTTTTCCGAAGGTGACGGTACACCCTTCCATCTGAATGCTGTTGATTTCTGTCAAGTAGCGAGAGGATTTGGTTGTCCCGCTGCAACAGTTGAAGGTCACGAACAACTTGCGGAACGCTTAAAAGACTGTCTAGAAACTATCGGTCCTGCACTCCTCGACATCCAGACAAGCCGGGATGCAAGCCCCCTGCCGTATTATGTTGATTCCATTGGACTTTCACTATCCTAAGGAGATCTTTCTATTATGGAAAATCAAGAAATTATTGATGCGCTTAAGAACTTTGACACACCGTCAATTACGAACGTGGTCGCTACCTATCCCAGCCACCCTCTTTGTCTGGGCCTGTACAATCCCTGGACGGAAAACTGGTACACTGACCAGACTCTACGATGCATGTATCCTGAACTGGAACGCACTGTTGGATACGCCGTAACCTGTGTTTTTGGGTTGCCAGATCCAAATTTCTCGAGATTGTCCTTTCTGGACGTACTTGAGGCACTGGATGCCTCCCCCAAGCCTACCGTACTGGTTCTTCAGCAGAAATTTCCTGAGGAACTAGCAGGAAAAGTAGGACTGGCAGGAGGCATCATGACGTCCGCAATGAAATCTGCCGGCTGCCTGGGAGTTGTTTCCAATGGTCCTTCCAGAGATCTGGATGAAATACGTCCCATGAACTTTCAATACTTGATTAGCGGTGTTACCCCTGGACATGGTGATATGGCCGTTCACGCGGTAAATGTTCCGGTATCCGTAGCTGGAATGGACGTAAGTCCCGGAGAAATTATCCACATGGATGAAAACGGGGCTTGCAAGTTTCCCGCAGAACAGCTTTCAGCTGTTCACACAAATGTTCAAGCTCTGCTCGACGAAGAGACAGAAAAAGTCAATCAGTTACAGAAAGCCACCACCTTACAGGATATCAAAAACGTATTTTCTGGCCATTCCTATGGAAAGGAGGACGATTCCTAGAACGTTGCTCAGAACAAAACAGACACACCCACCCAATGGAACTGTTCCACTTGCGTTGTACCACCTATAAGGATCTTCTTCATGTACAAAACCATCAGACCTTGTCATTCCCGTACTTCTTATTGGGTACTTTGGGTTGTCACCTGTTGCGTTTTACTTTTTACGATTTCGTACACCACACCTGCCCAAGCAGAAGAGTATCATTTAGGTCTGGATTCAATGCGTCACAACGACGTTCCCAAAGGAACCGTCACTCGTGGAATCTGGCGCAGCCAGAAAATATTTCCAGGCACAGAACGTGATTACTGGATTTACGTTCCTGCCCAATATCAGGATTCTATCCCCGCCTGCCTTATGATTTTTCAAGATGGATCCAGCTATGTACGTGAAGACGGAGATGTGCGTGCTCCAACAGTATTTGATAATCTCATTCACCAAGGTGCAATGCCCGTGACGATCGGAGTTTTCCTTAACCCGGGAGTGATTCCTGGATCTGCCCCGGGGAAACAACCTCGAAAAAACAGAAGCTTCGAGTATGACACACTCAGTGATCAGTATGCCCGATTTTTGATTGAAGAGGTACTAGTGAAACTCAACAAGATGTATACGTTAAGTGATTCACCAGATCACCGTGCCATTTGTGGGGCAAGTTCAGGTGGGATATGTGCCTGGACAGTCGCTTGGGAACGACCTGACCAGTTTCAAAAAGTGGTCAGCCATGTGGGTAGCTTTACCAATATTCGTGGTGGCCATGTCTATCCGGCGTTGATCAGAAAAACAGAAAGAAAGCCCTTGCGTGTTTTTCTGCAGGATGGGAAAAACGATCTCGACAACCTTCATGGAAGCTGGCCTCTGGCCAATCAACAAATGGCGGCCGCTCTTTCTTTTATGAAATATGATTACCGGTTCGTATTTGGAAATGGTGGTCATAATTACATCCATGGTGGTGCTATCTTTCCAGATACACTTCGCTGGCTGTGGCGCGACGTCCGTACCCCTTCTAAGTAATCATCGAGAGGATCAGTCCCCTTGCGAACATTAATCGGTGTCACTGTTTTGCTTTTTGCCCAACAAGTATTCGCTCAAGACATGCCCTTGACCCAGGTGCTAATTGAAAAAGAACCCTGGCAACTCGTTGGAGAAGGTTTTCGTTTTGTCGAAAGTCCCGCTTCAGACAAGGAAGGGAATATCTATTTCAGTGATGTCCCGGACAGCAAGATCTACAAAATTACTCCGCAAGGTTCACTTTCCCTGTTTGCACGAGAAACAGGTGAAACCACAGGACTTATGTTTGGTAAAGACGGAAAACTGTACGGGTGCCGTCACAAAGAGCGTTCGATTGTTGCATACAACCTTGACGCTACCTTTCAAGTGGTTGCCGACAATGTAACCGCCCATGACCTTGTGGTAACCTCCGACGGAGGGATCTATTTTTCAGACCCTAGTCACAAACGAATTGGCTACCTTTCTCCCCAACGTTCCGTCGCTGTCGTAGCTAAGAATCTCCATCCTAACGGTATCACACTTTGGCACGATGGAGGGACGCTTGTCGTCACGGAACGGGACCATCCTTACCTGTGGACATTTCGTGTTGAAAAAGACGGTCGCCTCTCATATCGCGAAAAATATTATCTTCCTCTGACTCTCACATCTGGAAGCCACTTACCCGGATCCGATGGCATGACGATGGATCGCGACGGACGGCTATATGTCACCTCGACGGCAGGTCTGCAGATGTTTGATCCCACCGGACGCCAGGGTGGCGTTATCGTTAAACCACAACAGAAACACCTATCGGATATCGCGTTCGGAGGCCCCCAGTTCAACATGATGTATGTGACCTGCAGTGACAAAGTATACCGCCGGAAAGTCAAGCCACAGGGAATCCCTTTTTACGGTTTCAGCCGCGATCTAAGCACGAACTCAAAATAGGATGACTAGAAACCGGGTCATCGAGAAAAGATAGAGACGTCGACTTTACTCCCTGGGGGCATACCATTCGCGGATGCGCACTTCGATCTCTTTGGTTTCTGCCTGAACCAGTTTCTTGAACTGGTTAATATCACTGAAACCTTTGGTACCCCGATAGTGCTAAGGAAATACGATCCCAGGTTTAAATTCTACGGCCGCACTTGCCGCCTGCTCGACCGTCATTGTGTAGGGCAGATTCATACACAAAAATGCCACATCAATGTTCTTCAAAGACCGCATCTCAGGAACATCTTCCGTATCGCCAGAAATGTAAACCCGTTTTCCACCCAACGATACGACATAACCGTTACCTCGCCCCTTACTGTGGAAACGCAATCGTTCCTTGGTCATGTTGTACATGGGAATTGCTTCGACCCGCATTCCGTTGATTGCAATCTTTTCGCCGTTGCCAAGTACTCGGTATACAGACTGCCGTGAGGTAGGAACCTTATCAATGACCGCTTGAGGCGCGAGCGTTATGGTTGATTTCTGACGCACCATAGATACCGTCCCCTGTTGATGATGATCACCATGTATATCTGTAACAAGTATGAGATCCGGTCGATCAAAGGATTGAAATCGTTCTGCCGGTCCGACTGGATCAATGAAAATCGTTTGCCCATTCCAACGCATCACAAAAGTTGCATGATTCACTGGATAAATTTCGACCACTCCTTTTTCAGTCTGAATTCGGTCAGTTGGAGATGGTATTGTTTTTTCTCCAAGTACCGTCTCCGTAACCAGCAAAACGAACATCAGAAATAAGACAGGATTCCCATATCTTGTCCCGGAATGAATACGCTCGCTCAATTGTTTTTTTGATTGAATTTTCATTGTGCACTCCTTTTTTTCAGACAGCCATCTTCTTTTAACTGTCACTCCAAACCATGCTCGTCAGGATTCGACCAAAAACTCACTCAAAGACAACACAAGACACTTTCCTGACACCATCGTTTCTTTCAAGCTTCCTTGAAGATTTTCTGAATCCAGCTGTTAATTGGTATTAACATCATGCGGGAAATTCACTTCACACGCTACGCCCCTGATCTGTAATCTCAACGTATTCCTGGGCAAACTGTGATCCGTCGTTATTAAGCGTCCAGCTTGTTATCTGTTCAGCAATCCCGTCTCGTACCGACACAATCACGTAAGAATACCACGGCCATGCATGTTCAAGGTCAAAAGCCGAAGGACGAGCAGAACCATTAGGATGGGAGTGATAAAAACCCAGCAACATCAGATTTTCCCTTTGGGCAGTTCGCTCTGCCTTCAGAAATTCCATTGGATCGATCGCAAATCGATTGCTTTGGGCTGATGACTCTCGGTCGTTGTACGTTGGAATCAACAATACTACATTTCGCAAACCAGCTCGCACTTCGCCTAGTATAAAACCGCAACATTCTCTCGGGAAACTCAACTGTCCTGCTTGACGAATGCTCTGCTCATGACCGGGTTGAAGTACCAGTAATTCTGGTTTCCTATCCATCAAAAATCCTGTTTCCTTGTTTTTTACCCATTCCGAACAAACTACGGCCTCTTCCACACTAAACCACGATGTCCTGTGAAAAGATAGTCTGACAGGATACGCTGCTGCCCATTCATTAACAGATCGGTAATCCAAACTACCGCCTCAGCAGTCATGGTTACCCACACCGAACCTCCCGAAGATAAAAAAGGCACAGTAACCGTATTTCTGAAACCTGTGAACAACCGTAACAAAACGTCCCCGAAAGAAGTGCACACTTTTTTCGCTCCGGTCATTATAAAGTGAGGCATGCCCTCCCGTGACACAGAAGACCGATCGAGAAACTCTAAACTCAGTAGAACTGGTTTCAGAATCGCTACTCTCACTCCGACCGTCAACTATTCGTAAAACGACTAACACACTCAGAAAGAGATGGTGATGATTCCGCCTGAATACGAATCGAACATGCGGCACGTGGATCTTCAAACGCCACCTGAAAATCCACATCCGCACCCTGGTAGAGTCGGCTAAAATGTCCTTGCACTTGAGCCCAGACATCGTCGACCGATTCCGATGAATTGGAAACGGAAAGACGATCGTAAACACTCAACAACACTTCACCCGTATGGAATTGAACATCAGCTGTTAGATGTTCATCTTGTTCTAATTTTTGACAAGCAACAAGCGCTGCTTTCAAAATCCGTTCCAATCCATCTCCCAAATCACTGGGTGTCGTCCCTTTCATTTTGCAGCTTAAACCAGGACGTCCTTCGCCAAAATCAATGCTGTAGTCAATATCATGCCCCATTAACATCACACCCGGCCCCTGATGCATGTGTGAATAATCGGCCACATCAATCAATAAACCATCGACGCTTTTATTCTGAATCCAACGATGGAACAGAGGGATAATTTCAGCAATACTCACGGTTTCTGAATCTTCTAGGTAGAATTTCAGAGCAGCACATTTGACCTTCATTAATGGGACTCCAATAGCTAGACAACCGGTTAGATTCGAGGTTAAAGTTGAACCCCTCCAGTTGCCGCACCCGTAAGTCTGTTTTCACAGGCATGTGTGGCTTCGATAAACAACAACGATTCTTCTATCAGCGTATGTGCAGAATCTCTGTCCGGATCCTTCCTCGATGACTCGTGCCTTGCAAACAGATAATCGGCAAACTTGGGTCCGGCATATTTGTCAAAGAAACGCTCCGTCGCATAAAATCGTGTGTGAAACTCATCCACAATGCTTTGTGGATCATTGGGCAAATCCAGAAACTCGGTACGAACCAGTGCGCGAGCAGACAACAGCATCGCTTGATAGGCCCTTTTGTCCGCCTGCTTCCAATCGCCGTCATCGAGCGATAGCTGCGCTTCAAAAGCCTCTGACTCTGCCTTGGTTATCTCCATGGAAAACAATGAGACGATCTCACCAGCACACTCTCCAACTCCCATGTCCCGGGTACTGAATTCACGGGGATCATTCCAATCTGTATACAATCCAGGATCGTCATCATAGGCAGGAACTTTCATAAATGGTTCCAGCATGGCACGAAACTCTTTCTTGCCCACTCGTCCCACCCAGTCCTGAAATACCTCTCCTTTCTGACGTTCTTGTACAAAACGTTCTGTGACTACATCCACAACCTTGGGCACTGTTTTCGATGGGACCGATCCTACAGCAAGGCCGTAGGATCCTGCATTGTCCTTCCACTTTCCTCCGATAACAACCTGGAAATGAGGCACCGAGTGGACACCTACCTTACGACTGGCACCGTAAAATCCCAGATCCGAAATATGATGCTGACCACAGGAATTAAAACACCCGCTTATCTTAATTTTCAGATTCTTGATTGCGTCATCTAGAAATTCGTTTTTCGCTGCCAATTGAGTACGTAACTGTCCTGCCAGCCCTCGTGATGCCGAAATTCCTAACTTGCACGTGTCGGTTCCAGGACAAGCGGTGATGTCAACCACGGTCCCTGCTCCAGGATCAGACAGACCAATCGCATCCAACGCTTGAAACACATCGGGATAATCTGATTCACACACCCAGCGGAACACGATGTTCTGCTCCACGGTGGTTCGAACATTGTCGCCAACATATTTCCGCGCTATGTCAGAAAGACCTCGCATCTGAAATGATGAAAGATCACCCAGCGGAAGATGTACGGTGACCACCCCGTATCCGGACTGACGTTGCGCATATACATTGGTCATGAGCCATTGAGAAAACGATTCCGAGCGAGGCTCGCCATTGAGTGACCCTGCACCTTTAAGAGGGCCGGGCTCACCAGAAGACACTCCCTCAAGATAGTCCGTCCAGGCACTGTCATGAGGCATTGAGCTGCGCTCTTCTCGAACCAGCTTTTGAAATTCATCCATTCCCAATTTGTCCACAAGGAATTTTATCCGTGCACGACTGCGTACGCGTTTTTCGCCCATACGTGCAAACACCCGACAAATGGCTTGTGCCAGTGGCAGAATATCGGCTTCTGACACCCACTCTTCCATTAGCTTTGCCTGTCTTGGGACAGCTCCCAGGCCTCCGCCGACATACGCTTCAAATCCACGCTGTTCCGCACCATTAATCACCCGCTTTTGAGCGATAAATCCAAGATCATGCATTCTTACCAGCCCACATGCCTCCTCCCGGCACCCGGAAAAAGCAATCTTAAATTTGCGACCAAAATCTTGGCAATCGGGATGCCCCAGCAAAAACGCGGACATAGCACGGCTATAGGGGGTGACATCAAACGATTCTTCCTGGCAAACACCAGCCAAAACGCATGCGGTAACGTTGCGAACCGAATTGCCACAGGCTTCCTGAGTAGTAATGCCGACAGCTGCCAGTCGACGCATCAAATCAGGTGTGTCATCAATATGCACATAATGCAACTGCAGATCCTGCCGGGTTGTAACATGCAGAACTGCATCCGAGTACTCTTCTGCCAAATCAGCGAGCACGTCCATCTGCACGGCATTCAGTCCACCAAAGGGAATCTTAATACGTTGCATTCCCGGGGCATCCCACACCGTTTCAGGGCCCTTTGTAAGATCTCCACATGGAAATACAAGATCTCGTGTTTCCGTTCCATCATGGCGTTTACCATTGTCATAACGCTGACCATAAACTCCTCGGCGCAAACGGGTTTCTGCAAACACTTTGTCTGCTACTGCCCCCTGTCTTTTCCGTTCTATTTGTGCCTCAAAATGATCAATCTCATTAGCCCACTGATCAGGAATGTCATCTTGAAGTATTGTTTTCCAATTTGTGTTTTTTTCCATTATCACTCCACAAAATCCCTGAAAGATCAGGTCATCTAAACGCGTTGTGGACAATCCCACCGCGACCATGACAGAACACCGGTTCCTTCTGACACACTGACTCAGAGTACTGCTCCGTCAAAACCAGTCAAGTATAACTATCCAGGTTCATCTCATTTCATATCAAAATCATTCATTTTCTGCCTTTTTTCTATCACCTGATTTACTGTGCTATACTAACAATAGTTGCACTGGTTAGCCGATCCTTCCTCACTCGGTTTCCACCTTGAATCGGCTACCTACCTTCTGCCTGACTGTCTGAATCCAAATTATTTATCGAGGTGCGGGGAACGGTACCTAGTTCCTGTCGCAGGAAAATTCAATCTACCATGACCACTACGGTTTCTCAGCATAGTACGAGAAAAAAGAGGCTTCGGCGAAGGATTCGAAAGCTTCGTCGAAAGGCAAGCCCACTGAAGTCCAAAACCGTACTCTTTTTAGCTTTACCTCCTAGCTTTGGAATGGCATTACTGCTTTGCCTCAAAGTACTTCTGGGTATCTACGCCTTTGCTTTTGCAGATCTTGCTCCCTGAAAACAGTTTTGCATCCGAACGGCTCTTCCTGTTTTTTCTTGTGGTTTGCGGTTTGTGCCAGGTCATACGGAAATAAGGATGTGGTTGATTCTCAACGGCTAAATCGTGACAATATTCATGACTGCTTATTCAGTCTTAAGTACGCAGCCATAAATTCGATTAAGTTATCACACATCTACCAAGGATCGTGCTAACGCGGCACGATAAACTAGGAGCCCGTGAGGAGGTCGGAAGCTGGAAAGCCGATCGAAGCGGAATTCTCTTTAGAGGAAGGAGGTGGTCCTGTGGAATATGACTCTAGTCCCAACCAGCGAGGTGGTGACGCCTGACGTTAGCTGGCGGGCTGTCGTCAGGACAGCCACGAAACTCGTAAATGGTCACTTTTGTTCCTTTTACGAGCAATCTAACCCGCTTCTGTGATACATGGAAGCGGGTTTTTTTCTTCAAAATGCGATCCCATCGGTAATATCCATTTACGATATTTCCGTCGCAGCCTTTCATCCTGTGAGTACCCTTAAGCATGCGCTTAACCCTATTACTGATTACTGCACTTTTGATGGCTTCTGTACTGACCCTGTCCGGCTCCGGAAAATCTGATCCGGATATGTGTGATCTTTCCATTACCCTCATGGATCTCGATCACAACAAACCGATAACAGGAATCATCCGAATGGAACGATCCAATGGAACGCCCATCGCCCTGAAATCACTGCTCTCACGCGGCCTGGGAGTTGAAAACCAGCCAGAACTTTCAAGCTGGTCCGTAATTGACCGTTCCGCTGTAATTCGAGTACCTGCTGAAATCATTACACTTGAGGCTCTAAAAGGCCTTGAAACGGAGCGATTTCGCAAGCAACTTGACCTGAGAGGGCAATCCCGTGCAAAAATCGAGATCCCCTTGAAGCACTTTTATCGAACTGCGGAACAGGGACTCCGCAGCGCAAACACACACTTACATGTAATGAAACTCGATCGTCCGACCACCGACCGTTACCTGCAAGATATCCCCAAATCCGATGGACTGGATCTGGTATTCCTGTCCTACCTTGAAAGATATAAGGAAGACCGCACCTATATCTCTAATCGCTACCATAACGATGATCTACGAGCCCTCTCTGATTCAGAATTGCTCTACGGAAACGGTGAGGAGCATCGTCACAATTTCAAGGGTTATGGTGAGGGCTACGGCCATGTAATGCTTCTGAATATTAATGCCCTGATTCAACCAGTAAGCATTGGTCCCGGCATCATGAAAAGAGGGACTGATGGAATTCCACTGCAGCGTGGCATCGACACAGCGCGTAAGGACGGAGCAACAATCGTCTGGTGCCACAATGATTATGGAATGGAAGATCTTCCAAACTGGATCACGGGAAGGCTTGATGCGCAGAACATATTCGATGGGAGTATTAACAGTAGCTATAAAGACACCTTTTACCGTTATCTGCAATCAGGTTTAAAGGTACCCTTCTCAACAGGAACCGACTGGTTCATCTATGATTTTTCACGCGTCTATGTCCCTTGCAAAGATCCACTGACGGTTGAGAAGTGGCTGCATGCCCTAGCAGCGGGACAATCCTATATCACCAATGGACCTTTACTGGAATTTTCCATAGGTAACCATTCCATTGGTGACACCATTGACCTTTCACGATCAGATACTCTGGAAATTAAAGGACGCGGTTTGGGTAGAATTGACTTTCAGAAACTGGAACTCGTACACAATGGGAAAGTCATCCATCACATAACCACACAACCTCATGAAGGACACCACCGGGCTGAGTTCCGTATACGAATTCCGATTCATGAACCGGGATGGTTTGCATTGCGCATCCCTCCCTTCCATGAAAACGACCCAACTGCCGGGATTCGTGTCCCGAAAAACGAGTTCGGTCACACTCTTTTCGGACATACCAGCCCGATATACGTCACCTTTAAGGGAAAATCCATATTCGACCATGCGGTCGCACAAGGACTTCTTCAAGAAATGATACAAAAACAGTCCATCATCGCTGACCGGGCTTTATTTTCAGATGACCAGGCCAAGAACCGTGTTCTTCAGGTCTATGATCAGGCTATTGCAACATTACATCAGCAGATTAAAAGTCGATAGCACATTAAACACCAACGGACTAAACCATACAAAGATCGACAGCACCCTCTCGTTATCGAAAGCATATTGTGCGGGGTTCTGTCGCATGTTTACCTGATATCGAAGATTGCGAAGAAACTATGACGGCATCCTACCAGAAACATGGAATCCAATTTCTATATCCAGAGAACTGGATACTGGAAGAACAGGATGGAGACCATCAGGAAACCGTCAGCGTCCAGAGCCCCAACACCGCATTCTGGTCTTTAACGATTGATTACAACGGGACAAGGCCGGATTCCCTTCTCACCAACACTTTATCGGTGCTTCAGGAGGAGTACTCAACCCTGGACGCGACACCCGTTGAAGAAAATATAGGAGACAGAAAGGCCGTCGGACAGAATATTGCTTTTTTCTGTATGGATTTAACCAATACCGCGCACATTCGAGCGTTTCAGGTCGGTCAAGTCACGCTGCTAATTCTTTACCAGGCAAGTGATCTCGAGTGGCCCACAACTGCCGCAGTCTTTGAAGCGATAACGTTAAGTCTTGATTGTAACCCATCTCATCTTCAAGATATCGTCTACCAGGACGATGACAGCCCTTACCCTTAACACCCCACCTGTTCATTGGGATCGCCATATGGCAGCCTGCCTTGTACGCCATATCCCAGGTTGCCAGAAACAGGCCCTTCCCCGCTAATGGAAGTCTTTCATGAACATTCCAGCACTTTTCCTTCTTACCTCAAGACTACTCCTGACAGCAGCCCTGTTGCATCTGTCACTTCTCAACCTCTCATCGCCCCTGCAGGCCGAAAACTTTTATGACACGATCATTCGCTCCGGAACCATCGTAGATGGTACTGGACATGCTCGATTTGTAAGTGACATCGCCATCAAAGACGACCGGATTGTTGCCATACAGAAGAACCTGTCGGCAGGGGCAGCTTGTGAGATTGATGCGAATGGACTGATAGTAGCACCCGGATTTATTGACATTCATTCGCACTCAGATTACCTGCTTCTCGAAGATGGACATGCCCAAAGCAAGATCCGACAGGGGGTTACCACTGAAATCCTGGGAGAAGGTTCCTCTGCCGGCCCCTATAAAATGCAATTACCCACGCGCACCTTCCAAACCGAAAGCCAGAGACTGTCCTGGAACACACTGGGAGAATATCTCGACATCCTTGAACAACAAGGTATCGCGACTAATGTTGCATCATATGTCGGTCTGGGGAATATCTGGCGTTGTGTAATGGGCAATTCTTTTGATCGTCCGACACAACGGGAATTTTCACAGATGAAAAGTCTTTTGAGAGAAGCACTCGAGGAGGGCGCTTTCGGTCTATCCAGTATGCTTGCCAGTCCGACAGGATTATTGGTCACGCAACAAGACCTTATTGAACTCTGTCACGTGGTCCACGATTTTAACGGGCTCTTTTCTTCCCACATTCGCCATGAAGGAACCGGTGTTTTCAGGTCCGTGAATGAAGTAATCGAGATCGGACGGAAAGCAAAGGTTCCCGTAGACATCATTCATATCAAAATTGCCGACCAGCAGTATTGGGGCAGAATGCGTGAAGTAATTGATCTTGTAGAACAGGCGCGTCATGAAGGAATTAACGTCCAGTCAAATGTCTACCCGTACACTCGAGGTAACAACAATCTTGTCAGTATCATTCCACCCTGGGCACATGAAGGGGGACGTGAAGCACTCCTCAAAAGACTCCACCACCGGCAGGACCGTGAACGCATGAAGCAAGACATTCAAAAGGACATCCCCGGCTGGTACAACCACTACCGTGCAGTAGGAGGAGACTGGAGCCGTATGCTCATCAATGCTGACTTGAGTGAGACCAATAAACAATTCGAAGGCCAGACAATGAAAACCGTTATCGACGTCTGGCGGAAAGACCGTAATTCAACCTCTGATCCACTCGATATCCTGTTCGATTTCCTGATTCAGGAAAACGGCTCTATCAGTACGATTTATGGCCATCATACGGAAGCTGACATGAATCAGGTAATGCAACGTCCCTGGTGCTCGATTGGTTCCGATGGGTCTGCCTACGCCACCGAAGGTCCTTTAAAACGAGGTAAACCTCATCCGAGAAATTTTGGTACCTTTCCCCGTGTTCTGGGGGTTTATGTCCGTGAACAATCCTTACTAACACTGGAAGATGCCATTCGAAAAATGACTTCACTTAACGCTTCCAAAGTAGGATTACTTAAGCGAGGAACGCTTAAAGTAGGAAATTTTGCCGACATCACCATCTTTGATGCTGCCGAAATCCAGGACCAGGCAACTTATCTGGCCCCCTTCCAGTACAACAGAGGCATTCATTATGTCATCGTCAACGGAAAACTCGTCCTGAAAACAGATCAGCACACCGGTGTTTTACCAGGCAGATCGCTGCGACGTGGACTGTAGACTATCTCCCAGATATGGCTTAAGGTGGATCTGAAACACCACGCTTCAGGATAGCGAGGAGACACTCCATGCCAGACACATTTCACTCGATCCACTGATGCGTCCGCCACAAAACAGATGAACGACAGACACTTACAAAATCCTTCTCATCAGAGGGTATCCGCAGGCACTCTTTAAGGCAGGACATTCAGAGGTCCCTACCCTTAACGAGAATTGAAGCAGCAGTGACTTCTACTTTTTCTTAGTCACCTTTTTACCAGTGCTTTTCGAAGCCGCTTTTTTCTTTGATTTCTTGGTTGTTTTTTCTGCCGTACCGTTTCCAAAAATCTTATCCCAGTTTTTCCAGAATTCTGGAGTCGTACCTGTACGAACAATCGGACCGCCCATTCATTCCTCCAAAAATATTCTAATACTTAGCTCACGTTACAAATAACATACTTACGCGAGGCCCTTTTTGCTCCCATCTCGGAACAGCGTTGCGTGCGTATACGTTAATCACCTGCACCAGCAGGAACAAGGGGAAGTTGCCACAATTGCTAACTGGGTCGGCCCAATTTCTGCGGTTTATTCACAAGCGCCTTTCCCCTACCCCCCGAAGCTGGAATCTAGCGATGTTTATTAAGAACCGGAAGCAACGTTTCATCCTTCCCCGAATAAACAGCCGTCTCAGGTTGTGCGGTGCAAGAAGAGACCTGATCCGTTATCTCCTCTTCCCTGCATTGTATTTTCTGTCGCAAACCTATTGAGTACAACAACGCACGCAAGGCTTCCCTGGGATGGCTTAACGAGTCCATGACCGCAGATGCTTCGTATCCACAGTGCGCCATGCAGTCTGCACAGCGGGGATCACGCCCCGTCCCGTAATTTTCCCAACGGGTATTCGCCAATAAGCTTTCAAAGGATGATTCATAACCTTCGTTCAGCAAGTAACAGGGGCGTTGCCAACCAAAAACATTACGCGTTGGATTTCCCCAGGGCGTGCATTGATACTTACGATCTCCGGTGAGAAACTCTAGATACTGAGGTGAATGATTAAAAGGCAAGCCATTATTTTGTAAAATTGAACGGAACAGAGAGATTGTTTTTTCACGTTTGAGAAAACGTTCTTGTTCCGGTGCTTTCTCGTAAGGGTAACCAGGTGAAATCGTCAACCCGTCAATACCCAGCTCAACGGCGTAATCCAGAAAACGACGAACTTCCTGTGAGGACTCCCCTTCAAAAACCGTGGTATTCGATGTGACACGAAATCCCGCCTGTTTTGCGGCTCGGATACCCTGCACTGCCTTCTGAAACACTCCCTCACGGCATACCAGTTCATCATGCCGATCCTCAAATCCGTCTAGATGGACACTGAATGTCAACCGTACGGAAGGGCGAAAGAGATGTAATTTCGACTCCAGAAGGATCGCATTGGTACATAAATAAACAAATCGTTTCCTGGCAATCAGACCATTGACAATTTCAACAATCTGCGGGTGAATAAGTGGCTCTCCTCCTGCAATGGATACTACGGGTGCTCCACATTCTTCAGCTGCATGAAAACACTCCTCTGGAGTTAATCTTTTCTTCAGAATTTCATCGGGGTACTGGATCTTACCGCAACCAGCACATTCAAGGTTGCACTGAAACAGAGGTTCCAGCATGAGTACGAGCGGAAATTTTTTCCTGCCATACAGACGTTGTTTAAATAAGTACCAGCCAACCGATAGCATCTGACGTACAGGGACTCCCACTCTGCACCTCCTGAGCAGCAGCAAGAAAACCGGAAGCAACTCCAGGCACACTGACCGCCCTTCATCGCCACTGAAAGAAGGACACGAAGACTCCTCCCGCCAGTATTGTCATTCCTTTCGAACCACAGTAGCATTCAATATACTGTAAGTTCACTTCTTTTTCCATGGAACGAATTACGCCCGTATATACTGACCACGGGTATCCTGTAACACAATGCGGACCCGATACGGTGGTGATCACCGTGCATCCCATGCCAGTTATCAACCCTTTACGCCATCCACGCCTATCACTCATCGCTTGGGTGATCGTCGCTGTTTTGTCTATCGGTATAATTTTCGTCGTTAGACATAGTCACCTTTTTTCTGCTGCAATTGCCTCCTGGAACCAGGACTGGTCTACCGTTCGCCGTAATGCCGAGTCGCACCTTAAAGACCATCCAGACAGCCGTTATGCCAGGCTACTGCTGGCTCGATCGTTTTGGAACAACGGGGACTGGAATGCGGCAACTCGCATTTACCAGAATTTTATTCGCTCTGAGTTACCCCTCCAGGACCTGAGGGCATGGGCATCCCATTACCAACGCTCGGGTAACCTGTCACAGGCCGAACAACTGCTGCAGGTTATCCTGGAACAACACCCTCAACACATCGACACCCTGATTGAACTGACCGATATCTATCAACGTACCAGTCGTACACGTCGTTCAAAATCACTGGCAGACAAGGTGATCAGCCTGGCTCCCCATCGAGTTGAAGGATGGATCGGCCTAGCTCAGGCACACTTGTCTCTAGCAGAACCTGAACCATCCATCGAATGCCTGAAAACAGCTCTTAAGCTGGATCCTCCCAATCAGCCAGTCATTCGAAAAATGCTTGCCGATATCTTTCTGCTACATCTCAACCAACCCCTGCTAGCTCAACAAGAACTGGAACATACTCTCCAACTAACACCGCATGACGTGGAAGCCATGTGGATGCTTGCTGAAAGTTTTATCAAAAGGCAACCGCCTGACCTCATACAGGCTGAATTACTGCTGAAT
>Ga0310344_10000492_pt1 | contig 31060 bp, 33 predicted proteins | sample HC15DNA20200_MG_FD_203801 | JGI IMG/M metagenome (GOLD analysis project Ga0310344, IMG submission 203801) | Marine microbial communities from station ALOHA, North Pacific Subtropical Gyre - HC15-DNA-20-200_MG | ecosystem: Environmental > Aquatic > Marine > Oceanic | place: Pacific Ocean: North...
AAAGTCAATATTTATTTCGTTATGCTTAATTTTTATTTTAGTAATTATAAAGTAAACAAGAAAAACTAAAAGTAATATGTTAAAAATTAGCTCTATGTTATCAGTAAAAAAATTTCTAAAGTATTCAAATAAAAAAATTCCTAGAAAGATTAATAATAAATCTGATATTGAGCAAATCAAACAAACTAAGAAAACATATTGTTTTTTAAGACCTTGTTCTATAACAAAGATATTTTGAGCTCCAATTGCTAAAATTAAACTTAAACTAGTAAAAAAACCCAGTAATAAAAAGCTCATTTTTTGCTTAATAAGTCTGCTCTGAAAGTCGAATAAACTATTAAAATTAAAAAGGGAATACATACTAAGTTCATAGTTTTCCAACTAGTTAAACTTAAGAATATTCCTGCCGATAAACTTGCCAGTGCCATTGTAGAAAATACAATCAAATCATTAATTCCCTGTATTTTAAACTTCTCTTCTTCTTTATAAGTTAAAACAACTAAACTAGTTCCAGAAATAAATAAGAAATTCCACCCTAATCCTAAAAATATTAGAGCTGCCATGTAATTATTAAACGTTTGTTCAAATATAGCTAAGATTATTGTAACGATATAAAACAAAACTCCTGCGTAAATTATATTGCTATGACCAAACTTTTTTATTAAATGTCCTGTAATTAATGATGGAAGAAACATAGCTACTAGATGGAATTGAAGAACTAAGCCTGTATCTTCTAAACTCATTTTTTCCATCACGTGCATGCTTAGAGGTGTTGCAGTCATTAAAAATGACATAACGGCATAAGCAAAAGCTGCAGCAGCTATCGCTTGCAAAAATCTTGGTTGAAAAATTATTTCAAATAATCTACGTCCTTCGTATTTATTATTAAAATCTATTTTTATTTTTTCATTATTTTTATAGAAAATAAAAAATATTGATGGCATAAAAGTAAATGCAGCTAATAAAAGATAAGACCCAACATACAAATGATCAGGAATAAGATTTTTTGTATAATTTGCTAATGTTATGCCTAAAAAGGAAGAAACGATTCCAGCTAACATTAAAGTTGAAATAGCTTTTGGTACTTTTTCTTTTTCTACACTTTCTGCTGCCGCAAAACGATATTGGTGAGCAAAAGCTATTCCTAAACCAAGAATTAAATGTGAGATACAAAATAAAATAAAGTTTTGTTGAGTGATAGCAAAAACAGCAAGCAAGCAAGTTGCTGAACTTACCAAAGATCCAAAAATAAAACCTAACCTTCGACCTATTTTGCCCATAATTTTTGCTGCTATAATAGTAAAAATTGCAGTACCGAGAACTGATAATGCTGTGGGCAGTGTTGATAAAGACTTTATAGAAGTAATTTGTGATCCAACAATACCACTTAAAAAAACTGTAATTATATTAGCTGTAAACCCAAAAACTTGGCTTAAGGCTAATAGTGATAAATTTTTATTCATAAAACTTATATCTTGAATATTCTACTTATTAGCATAAATAAATGTATATGTTAGAGAAATTTGAAAGAATTAAGTTAGGACACTTCCCAACACCTATAGAACATCTAAAAAACATAACCAAATATCTAGATGGTCCAAATATTTTTATAAAGAGAGATGATTGCACGGGTTTAGCTACTGGAGGAAATAAAACTAGAAAATTAGAATTTTTAATACCAGACGCGTTGAAAAATAAAGCCGAATTAATTGTTACAGTTGGAGCAGTTCAATCTAATCATGCAAGACAAACGTCAGCAGCGTGTGCTTTAATGGGATTAAAATGTCTTATCATTTTGGAGCAGAGACTTAAAGATCCTCCAGAATCATATATGAAATCTGGAAATGTTTTTTTAGATAAACTATTTGGAGCTGAGATAAAAATATGCCCAAAAGACGAGGATGTGTCAGAATATTCAGAAAAATTAATTAAAGATATTAAATCAAAAGGTACTAATGTCTATTTTATACCAGGAGGAGGATCAAATCCCGTGGGGGCACTGGGTTATGTAGAATGTTTAAATGAAATAATAAAAGAAAATAAGAAATATAATTTTTCACACATTGTACATGCAACAGGAAGTGCTGGAACTCAGGCTGGCTTACTAGCTGGCAGAAAATATTTTAATTGTAATATTCCTGTTATAGGAATCTGTGTTAGACATAAAAAAGACACACAAGTTGATAAAATTTATACAGAAGCAAAAAAAACTTGTGAAAAACTTAAATGTAACATTTTGGATAAATCAGATGTTATTGTATATGATGATTATATTGGACCAGGATACGGAGAGCCTACTAAAGAAATGATAGAAGCCACTAAACTTTTAGCAAAAAAAGAAGCAATATTACTAGATCCTGTTTATTCAGGAAAAGCATTTGCAGGATTAATTGGTCTTATTAAAAATAAAAAATTTAAAAAAAATGATAATGTTCTTTTTATACATACAGGAGGGTCGGTTTCTCTTTCAGCATATGAATGGGCTTTTTAATTTATGCTATCAAATAAAAAAATAATTTGTCCTAAAAATTTGATCGATGTAGCAAAAAAGATGGGGACTGTAGAAGCAGCAATAGTAAATGCTGGAGAAATATTTCCTATGGAATCAGTCCACAAAGCAGTCCAGCATAATTTAATTAACCCAATTTTTATTGGAAATGAAATTGAAATTAAAAAATATGCAAACAAGTTATCTTGGGATATATCAAAATATAAAATCATTAGTGAAAATGATGAAAATAGTACTGCTCCCATTGCTGCAAAATTAGCTAGCGAAGATAAAGTTAAAATAATAGTCAAAGGACATATACACACTGATGTTTTGATGAAAGCTGTTTTAAAAAGAGATTTAAATTTAATTGGAAAAAAAAGATTAAGCCATGTTTGGCATATGACTTTAGATAAAAACGATAAGCCTTTAATAATAACTGATGGTGTTGTTAACGTTTTGCCAAAACTTGAGGTTAAAATGCATATTTTAAAAAATGCAATAGAGTTTGCACATAAAATAGGAATTTCTAGACCTAAAGTAGCTTTACTATCTGCAACTGAGGAGATATTGGAGAGCATTCCAAGTTCAATAGATGCAGATAAAATTACTAAACGTTGTAAAGAAGAAAATATTAATGCTGATGTTTTTGGACCTTTGGCCTTTGATAATTCTGTCTCAAAAAAATCTGCTACAATTAAAAAAATAAAAAATAGTGTTTCAGGTGAAACCGACATTCTTTTAGTACCGAATGTAGAAGCGGGAAATGCTTTAGTAAAAATGATGGTTTACTTTATGGGAGCTTGTGCCGCTGGTGTTGTTTTGGGAGGAAAAGCTCCAGTAGTAATAACAAGCCGTTCCGATGAGGCAGAATCAAGATTAGCTTCTATAGCTGCCTCAGTAGTAGCTTTAGATAAAAAATAATATGATTAAACAGATACCGAGTAAAGAAATAAAAAAGTACGTTGAAAAAAATCCAAAAAGTGTTTTGCTTGATGTAAGAACTGAAGAGGAGTGGAAAGCTGATGGTCAACCTGATGGAGATAAAATTGGTTTAAAAACTTATTTTCTTACAATCCAATTTGCAGATAAAAGCTTTAATAATAATTTTTATGATGAGTTAAAAAAACTAAATATTAATCAAGATAATGAAATACTTACTATGTGCATGGGTGGAGTTAGGTCGCAAGCTGCTGCAGAACTATTAGAAAAAATGAATTACAAATGTTCAAATATTTCGGATGGTTTCTTAGGAAATAACGAAAATCTAGGATGGAAAAAAAATAATTTACCCTGTAAATGATTTTTTTTCTAAAGTAACTTTAAATAGTTTTCTTGGAAAAGACCCTTCTTCAAATTTCTCAATTTTTAAAATTTTAAATCCTTCTGACAAACTTTTAATTTTTATTTCAGAAAAAAAGTGAACAATAAAGCCTTCATTTTCGTAAAGATCTTCTCCCCTGTGAACACCTCTTTTATAATCGCCATCTTCAGTATGTCGAACAGTATAAATATTAATTCCACCTGGTTTTAATATTCTACAAATTTCACTATTTAAATTATCAAGGTCAAAAGAAGATAATGCCATACAATATAGCATGTGTGAAAAGCATCCTTCGACACTGTTGTTATTAAAAGGTAACTTTTGTCTTATGTCAAAAACTTTGGCGGTAATGAAATTTGTCAAATTGTTTTTCGCTGCCTTATTATTAATAATTTTAACTGCAAAAGGACTATAGTCTAGGGCTTTTACCTTTAATGAATTTTTAGCAAAAAAAATTGTATCTCTTCCAAGACCAGAACCAAGCTCAATGATTCTTGATATGTTTTTTTCTTTAAAAGTTTTAAGAGCTTTTATAGCTGCTTGGCTAGGTTCTAAACCAAACATCCCAGGCTTACTTGAGAAACTTTTTTCCCAATGCTGGGATTGTAGGTCTAATATTTTTTTGTCCAATCTATTTTGTCGGGTCTGGAACTTTACGCAAATAAGGTTTCAAAGCTTTCCACCCTTGAGGAAATAGCTTTTTGGCCTCTTCATCTTTAACAGCTGGAACAATAATTACATCTTCACCTTTTTTCCAGTCCGCTGGAGTTGCGACTTTATGTTTTGCTGTCATTTGCATAGAGTCGATTGCTCTTAATATTTCTAAAAAGTTTCTACCAGTGGCCATCGGATAAGTTAAAAATAATCCAATTCTTTTGTCTGGTCTGATAATAAATACAGTTCTAACAGTTTGGTTATCCACCGCAGTACGTCCCATAGAAGTAACGCCAGCGTCACCCTCAAGCATGCTATAAAGTTTTGCAACTTCTAGCTTTTCATCTGCAATAATTGGATAATCAGGCTTATTTCCAGTTACATCTTTAATATCTTCTAACCATTTTACATGATCAGAAACTGGATCAACGCTAAGTCCAATAACTTTAACATTTCTTTTCTCGAACTCAGGCTTCATTTTGGCTAATGATCCTAATTCAGTTGTACACACTGGTGTAAAGTCTTTTGGGTGTGAAAATAGAACACCCCAGCTATCTCCTAACCACTCGTGAAAAGATATATCTCCGGCAGAAGTTTTAGCTTTAAAATCAGGTGCTACACTGTTTATTTTTAATGTCATAAATTTTTCCCTCTTTGATTGTTAATTAGAATTATTATAAGCAAGATTGATTTGCTATGCAATTTTTTATAAATTCCTAAATTATTATGATTTTTAAACAATTATTTGATAATAAATCTTCAACCTACACGTACATAATTTCAAGTGGTGAAGGAAGAGAGGCTTTAATCATTGATCCTGTAATTGAAAATACAGAAAATTATTTACAAATTTTAAAAGAATTAAATTTAAAATTAGTTAAAGTTATTGATACTCATATTCACGCTGATCATGTATCAGGACTAAATGAATTAAACAAAAATACAAATTGCTCCAGGGTTATGGGTGAGCAATCAGAATCAGAAGTTATAGATATTAGAGTAAAAGAAAATGATAAAATTAATATTGAAAAAATAGAACTTACAGCGATTTATACTCCTGGACATACCGATTGTTCCTACAGTTTTTTTATGAAAGACAGAGTTTTTACTGGTGATACTCTATTGATAAACGGAACAGGAAGAACTGACTTTCAAAATGGTGATGCTCTCGAACAATATGATTCTATTTTTAATAAATTATTAAAGCTTCCTAAAAAAACATTGGTATACCCAGCGCATGACTATAATGGAAAAAAATTTTCTACAATTGAAAATGAGAAAAATTATAACCCAAGACTTCAAGTAAAATCTGCTAATGAATATAAAGAGATTATGAAAAATTTAAAATTATCAAATCCAAAAATGATGGATATAGCCGTCCCTGCAAATAAAAAAGGTATAATACTAAAAGATTTTACTAAATTAGCAAAATAATTTTTGGCGAGGTGCATTTGCCATCATGTATTTCTTTAAAAGCTGAAGATCCTTCATTAAGTTTTCTATATTCTATCCAATCTAAACTTCCGATATTTTTGTTATTAAGAATATTCAATGTTTTTTCAAAATCTTTATTCGTATAGCAATATGTACCAATAAACGTAATTTCCTGAAGAGTTGCTTTTCTAAAATCAAAATTTCCACTTGGCTGAGTAAGACCAATATGAATTATAACACCACTCGGTTTAATAGAGCTTATAGCTTGCTGTCTAGTAGTCTCTAAACCTACCGTATCGAAAACAAGGTCAAAATGATCTTTATTTATAGTTTTATTATTTGGTTTAAAACCGTCAGCATCTAAATATTTTAAGGATTTTTTAAGTCTCTCATCGTTAGGTTCTACAATAGCAATATTTTTGCATCCTTTAACTTTTGATAAAATCAAACCACATAGCAATCCAATCGCTCCAGCACCTATAATTAAAACCTTACTATCATTTAAATTTTTAAAAAAAAATTTTTCTCCTAATTCAACAGCATGTAAAGAAACTGCACAAGGTTCTGCTATTGGAGCTTCATTCATGTTAACATTTTTTGGTAATTCGTATATATTTTGATCTGGAATTGAAACATATTCAGCAAAACCTCCCTGTCTTTCAATTGGACGATTCATTCCTAAAATAATTCTTTTAGTGCACAAATGTTCTTTTTCTTTTTTACAATATTCACATGATCCACATGTAATTAAAGGGTTGAGAACAACTTTTTTACCAGTTTCATTACCTTTATCAATTACCCCACTTATTTCATGACCTAGTATTAACGGAGGAATTCTTCTTTTATCTTTTCCGTGATATGCATGCATGTCTGAACCACAAATACCAGATGCAGAAACTTTTATAATGCTTTCTCCATTTATTATCTTAGGATTTTTTTCCTCTCTATAAATTAAAGTTTGTGTATCTGTATAAACTAAAGCTTGCATAATTAATTAGAGTGACCGTATTTTTTTAGTCTTATATCACCAGTTCTTGCATGAGCTTCCATGCCTTCTGCTCTTCCTAGTCTAGCTGCAGTCGCTCCTACAATTTTATTAGCTTCTTTAGTCATTCTTTGAAAAGTTAATGTTTTAATAAATTTTCCAACGGATAAACCTCCGGTATACCTTCCTCCACCTTTGGTCGGCAAAATATGATTAGGTCCAGAACATTTGTCTCCATATGCCACTGTTGTTTCCTCACCCAAAAATAAAGATCCATAATTTTTTAGTCTCTTTAACCACCAATCTAATTTTTTAGCATGAACTTCTAAATGTTCAGCCGCATACTGATCACTAATCTGTGCCATTTCTTCGTCAGTATCACAAAGTATTACCTCTCCGTAATCTCTCCATGCAGGTTCAGCACTTGATCTTGGACCTTCTGGTAATTCAGCAATTAACTCTGGGATTCTTTTCATTATATAGTCAGCAACTGATTTATCTGTAGTAAAAACCCATCCCGGTGAATTGTATCCGTGTTCTGCCTGGCCTACTATATCTGCAGCAACTATTTCTTTGTCAGCTGTTTTGTCAGCAATAATTGCTATCTCGGTCGGACCCGCAAATTGATCTATTCCAACTTGTCCATAAACTATTCTTTTAGCTTCAGATACATATTGGTTTCCGGCACCAACTAAAAAATCAACTGGAGAATTACCAAAACATCCGTAGGTCATTGAACCTATGGCAGCTATACCGCCTAAATTTAATATAATGTCAGCTCCACAAAGATTAGCTGCATAAATAATTCCTGGATGTGCCCCATTCTTATCTTTTGGTGGGCTTGCACAAATTATAGTTTTTACTCCAGCAACCTTAGCTGGAGTTATAGCCATTGTTGCAGACGAGATATGTGCATATCGTCCACCTGGTATATAACAACCTGCTGAAGTAACTGGTATAAGTCTTTGACCTGCAAATAATCCTTTTGAAAGTTCGACCTCAAATTCATTATTCATACTTTTAAGTTGATGTTCTGCAAATTTTTTAATTCTTTCATAAGCAAACTGAACATCATCTTTTGTTTTTTGGTCAACTTTTTTTGTGGCTTCTTCTATCTTTTCCTTTGAAACAACTATCTCACCTTCGTATTTATCAAATTTTTTTGTAATTTCTTTAATACTCTCTTCTCTTCTTTTTTCGATGTCATTAAGAATGCTTTGAACGGTTGCTCTAGTCTTATTATCGTCAGATGATGGAGTTTTAATTGCTTTTTTTAAATATTTTATAGCCATATATGAATTTTTATGATTTTATTTTTAATTTAATATATAAATATTTTATTCTATGAAAAAGAATTATCCAAGAGATATGATTGGCTATGGGTCAAAAACACCAGTCATAAAATGGCCGAATGGTGCAAAAATAGCACTTCAAATAGTTTTGAACTATGAAGAAGGAGCCGAAAACTGTGTATTGCATGGTGACAAAATGTCGGAGGTTTTTTTGTCAGAAATAATTGGTGCACAACCAATTAGAGGAAGACATATTAATATGGAATCTTTTTATGAGTACGGTTCAAAAAGAGGTTTTTGGAGATTGCATGAACTTTTTCAAAAAAAGAAAATTCCTATAACTATTTTTGGTGTTGGAATGGCTTTAGAAAGAAATAAAGATATTTGTGATGCTATAAAAGAATCTAATTATGAAATTGCCTCACATGGATGGAGATGGATTGATTATCAAAAAATACCAAAAGTAATAGAAAAAAAACATATGCAACTAGCTATTCAATCAATCAAAAAAATATTTGGTAAGAGACCTTTGGGTTGGTACACAGGTCGTTGTAGTCCAAATACTAGAGATTTAGTTTTAGAAGAAGGAGGCTTTCTTTATGATAGCGACTCTTATAGTGATGATTTGCCTTACTGGATAACTAAGGGAAAGAAAAAACAATTAATAATTCCCTACACACTTGATAACAACGATATGAGATTCGCAACTAACCAAGGTTTTAATAGTGGTGATCAATTTTTTACTTATCTCAAAGATAGTTTTGATGCTTTATACGAAGAAGGAAATACAAGTCCAAAAATGATGTCTGTGGGTTTGCATTGTAGATTAATTGGAAGACCGGGTAGAATACAATCTCTTAAAAAATTCTTAGACTATGTTTTGAAACATGATGACGTTTGGTTATGTAAAAGAATCGATATAGCTAAACATTGGATTAAAAATTATTCAAATATGTAATCGTATTGATGAAAAAAAATAAAAATATTTTTTTAAATGGTTTAATCGACTTGGCTCAGTCACGTTTAGGGTCAAGCGTTGTATATAAAACAGATGAATTTTTCGCACCCGCAAAAAGAATTATTAACCCTTGGCCTCCAATTTTTAAAGAGGGAGTTTTTGACAGCCATGGAAAATGGATGGATGGATGGGAAACAAGAAGAAAAAGAAATAAAGGACATGATTATTTAATTTTAAAATTGGGTAGACCAGGTAAAATACATAAAGTTGATATAGATACTTCCTATTTTAACGGTAACCAGCCTAGCAAAGTTTCTCTTGATGCTTGTTATAGTAAAACAAAGTTACCAAACAAAAATTCAAAATGGACAAGAATACTAAAAAAAAAATCTACTAAACCTAATAGTCATCACTTTTTTAATATAAAAAATAAATCTATTTTCACCCACGTAAAATTGAACATCTACCCTGATGGTGGTGTTGCAAGAATTAGAATTTATGGGGAAATGAGAATTAATAAAAAATTTGGAAAAAAAATAATAAACCTTACTTCTATATTAAGTGGAGCTATACCAATTGCCTGTAATAATGAACATTTTGGTAGAGCAGAAAATGTACTAGCTCCGGGAACAGGTAGAAATATGGGTGATGGATGGGAAACAAGAAGAAGTAGAGGAAAAAATGTTGACTGGTTAATTTTAAAATGTGCGACAGCAGGAAGAATAAATAAGATTCAAATTGACACTCATCATTTCAAAGGAAATTATCCTGACAAGTGTTCTGTTCAAGCTGCTTACTTAAATAATCAAGTTTCATTTAAAAGTATTGTTAAAAAATCAAAAAATTGGAAATTGCTACTAAACAAAGTTAAACTTCATGCTCATAAAAAGCACAATTTTAATAATAAACTAATGAAAAATAAAAAAATTAATTACATAAGAATTAATATTTATCCTGATGGTGGGATTTCAAGAATTAGACTTTTGGGCAGAGCTGAATAATGGAAAAAAACATTAAACCTATAATTGTCAACAGATTAAATTTTGCTGAATTTGGTGACTTAATATCTACTAGCGATGTTAATCCTATTGATATAAACGCAGGCTACGCAAAACGTTTTGATAATTTGGCTGATCTTAATACACTAAAAAATGGTGGAAAAACTATAGTGAGTATCTTTTCAGCTTTAAAAAGAACTTTTCCAATGAAAATCGATATGATGGAAAAACATCCTTTAGGAAGCCAAGCATTTATACCTATGAAAGAAACTACTTTTCTTGCTTTTGTGGCCCCTCCAGGAGACTTTCCTGCAATAAATAAAATTCGATCTTTTATCATTCCACCTAAAACAGGCATAAATTATAAACCTGGAATATGGCATTTTCCTTTAATCTCCACCGAGGATACAAATTTTTTAGTGATCGATAGAAAAGGTAGCGGACAAAATTTAGTTATCCATAAATTCGAAAAAGATAAAGTTATTCTAAATTATTGACCATAAATTAATGTTGGTAACCAAAGAACCAATTGTGGAAAAACTATAATTAAAATTAATCCAACAATTTGTAAAACCATAAATTGCATCATTCCTATATAAATATCTTTTAAATCCCATTCTGGGACTACGCCTTTTAAAAAATACGCTGAAAGAGCGACGGGAGGTGATAGCCAGGCGGTTTGTAAATTAACTGCTACCAATATTGCAAACCAAGTTAAATTAAATCCTAAACTTTCAATTAATGGAAGAATAATTGGAATAATAATTAATACTATAGGTACCCACTCTAATGGCCATCCTAATAAAAAAATCATTGCCATTACAATAAATAAAATAAAATATTTATTTACTTCTAAACCTAATAGAAAATCAGTTAAAACCATTGGTGTTCCTAATCTTGAAAACACAGATCCGAAAAAGTTTGAAGCAGCAACTAATACCATAATTAAGGCTGTAATTTCTAAAGTTTTTACTAAAGCTTCTTGCAATTTGTTAAATGTTAATTTTTTATAAGCTAATGCTAATAGCATTGCTCCCATAGCTCCGCATCCTGCGGCTTCTGTTGGAGTCGCAAAACCAAATAATATACTTCCTAGCGCTGCAAACACTAAAGCTGCTGGTGGAACTAAACCTAAAAAAAATTCAATCCATACCTGCTTCATGCTTGTTGCTCTCATTTCTTCAGGTAAAACTGGACCTAATTTTGGATTTTTCCAACAACGGATTGTTGTGTATCCAGCATACAGTAAAGCTAATAATATTCCTGGAATTATTGCAGCAGCAAATAAGTCGGTAACAGGAATTTCCATAATAGGTCCCATAACAACCAACATAATGCTCGGAGGTATTAAAATTCCCAAGGTACCTCCTGCAGTAATTGTTCCGGCTGCAAGACGAACATCATAGCCGGATCTATTCATTGATTTAGCTGCCATTATTCCTAATATGGTTACAGATGCTCCTACTATACCTGTAGCAGCAGCAAAGATTACAGAAACAAAAAGTACAGCATAATATAACGATCCCCTAACTCTGGATAACATCAGTTGAACTGATGAAAATAATCTTTCCATCAAGCCTGCTTGTTCCATCATAATTCCCATAAAGACGAAGAGTGGTACGGCGGCAAGAGCCTGCTCGGTCATCACCATTGAAAACTGCAAGGTCATTAAATAAAAAACTAATGGACCAAAGCCTAAATATCCGAAAAAAAATCCTAAAAATATTAAGGTAAATGAAATAGGAAAACCTATAAAGATTGCAAACAACATAACAGCAACCAATATAAAACCTAATGTAGCTGGACTAATTATTTCTGCTATCATTTTTTATCAGGCCACCTACCCCTTGTAGCTGCATAATAGCTTTTTAAAACTTCTGAAATTCCTTGAATTAGTAAAAATAATATACCAAACCATAAACAAGCTTTGATGGGCCACATATAAGGCATCCAAGCTGTATCCATTCCTCTTTCGTTTCTCATAATTGATTCCTGGACAAAACCAGTTGTCATATAGAAAAAAAACAAAAGACCTGGAAAGTAAAATAAAATATATAATGTTGTATCAACTATACCTTGAGTTTTAACTTTAAAATTCCTGTATAAAAAATCTGCTCTAATATGAACGCCTTTAGATAGAGCGTATCCAGCTCCTAACATAAATAGCGCACCATATAAAAATCTACTCATATCGTAAGCCCACATGGTTGGTGCTGTAAAAAGTTTTCTGGCTAAAACTTCATAAACCATAGCTAGTATTAACGGTACTGTTATCCAACAAACGATGTTGCCAGTCCATTTACTAAATAAATCTATTTTTGTTATAAGCGATGCCATCCATTTTGGCATGTCGTCAGGCATTTTTGCAGAACCGGACTTTCGTTCTGCTATCATTTCATCTGATGTATCTAATTTTGTAGTTTCGTCACTCATATCTATCTCTTAAAAAAATAAAGCGGACCCATTAAGTCCGCTTTATTCTAAATATTTTTATAGTCTTTAAAACTACTATTTTAATGTCGCTGCGTGAGCCATTCCTAGCTTAGCATTAGACATTTGTGCACCACTCCAGAATGGAACTGCAATATCAGCAAAGTCTTTTTGAGACTGCCATACTTTAGCAAAGAATTTATTCTTCGCTGCGTTAGTCTCTAAACTTTTCTTCGCTGCAGCCATATATGCTGGGAAGTAATCAGCTGGTGTATCATGTAAAATTACTCCATGCTTTCCAGTAAGTTCTGCAAGAGCTTTTCCGTTTTCGTATATTCTATAGCTCATTGATTTACTTAATGAAGCATTAGATGCAACTTCAAAAGCCTTCTTTTGAAGGTCGGTTAAACTTCTGTAAACTTTACCATTGATGTACACGTCAGCATTTACAACAACCTGGTGTAAACCTTGTAAGTAGTAGTGTTTAAGAACTTTTTGAAAACCGAATGTCATGTCTGGTTTTGGACAGCACCATTCAGCCGCATCAATAGTTCCTGCTTCAAGAGCTGGAAGAATATCTCCTCCACCCATTGCTACAGATGCTACACCAATATCTTTATAAGTTTGTCCTGGAATTCCTGGAGGAGTTCTGAACTTATACTTTCTGAAGTCATCCATGCTATTAATTGGTTCTTTAAACCAACCAAGAGCTTCTGGACCAACTGGCTGAAGCATAAAACCTTTTATATCTCTTTTCATTTCTTTCCAAAGTTGGTCGTAAAGTTCTTTTCCACCTCCATATTGGAACCATGATAGGAAAGCGATATTATCAATTCCTACTCCTGCGCCTGCTACCGGAGATCCGAATAACATAGCTGCTGGGTGTTCACCTGACCAGTAATGTGTCCAGGCAAATCCACAATCGATCAGTCCTTTATCTACTGCATCTAATGTTTCTTTAACTCCAACTACTGTACCCGCAGGAAGAATTTCAAATTTAATTTCGCCATTTGTAAGTGCGGTAATGTCATTACCCCAATCTTTTAACATTTTAACTTCATCAGCTTTTGCACTGATTACAGTTTGGCATTTTAATGTTTTTGCGGCATTAGCTGATACCGTAAAACCGATAAACAAAGCTAAACCTAAAAACAAAGATATGATTTTTCTCATATTCCCTCTTAATTATTAATTAATAAAAAATGAATTGGACTATAATGATTTAGATTTATCAAGCTAAAATATGTTAAAAACTGTCGTATCGTAAATTTAAAAATTTATTTTCAACCTACAATGGAAGAATTTGATTATATAATTATCGGAGCCGGATCAGCAGGATGCGTTTTAGCAAATCGACTATCATCCATTGAATCAAATAAAATTCTTTTGCTTGAAGCTGGTGGCAAAGATACTTATCCATGGATTCACATTCCTGTCGGTTATTATAAGACCATGCATAATCCAAAAACTGACTGGTGTTTTAAAACTGAACCTGACGAGACAATGAATAATCGTTCAATTAATTATCCTAGAGGAAAGACTCTCGGAGGCAGCTCTTCAATAAATGGTTTGCTATATATAAGAGGACAAGAACAGGATTATGACACCTGGAGACAACTTGGAAATACAGGATGGAGTTGGAAAGATGTATTACCTTATTTTTTAAAGTCCGAAAACCAAGAAAGAGGTAAAAATGAATTTCATGGTATTGGAGGCCCGATATCTGTAGAAGATCAAAGAATCCAATTAGACGTATTAGATGTTTTTATGAATGCAGCTGAAGAGGTTGGAATACCAAAAATAAACGATTTTAATACAGGAAATAATTTTGGTTGCGGATATTTTCAGGTCACTGAAAAAAAAGGACTAAGATGTAGTGCTGCCGTTGGATACTTAAATCCAATCAAAAATAGAAATAATTTAAAAATTGTAACAAAAGCCCATGTAAAAAACATAAATTTTGATAAAACAAAAGCTATCGGAGTTTCATATTGGAAAGACAAACAATTAATAAGCACTAAAGCAAAAAAAGAAATTATTTTATCTGCAGGATCTATTGGATCCCCCCATATTCTACAAGTTTCTGGAGTTGGAGATGCAACTAAAATTAAAAATTATGGTATCAAAATTATACATAATTCTCCGGGAGTAGGAAAAAATCTTCAAGATCACATAATGATGAGACCAGTTTATAAACTAAAAAATATAAAAACACTTAATAAAAAGATTAATAGTTTTTTTGGAAAAATGTTAATTGGTATGGAATATATTTTTTTAAGAAAAGGCCCTATGACAATGGGAGCCAGCCAACTGTGTGGATTCGCAAAAAGCGATCCTTCGAGAGAAACACCAAATTTACAATTTCATATTCAACCAATAAGTACTGATAAATTAGGTGGTTCTGATTTGCATAATTTTAATGCTTTCACTCCTACTGTAGCTAATATTAGACCAACAAGCAGAGGAGAAGTAAGTATAGCTAGCGCTGATACAAGAGAAGATCCAAAAATTAAAATGAATTATCTATCTACGTCAGAAGATAGGAAGGTCACTGCAGATGGGTTGAAATTAATAAGAAAAATAGTTCTAAAAACAAAAACTTTTGCAAAATATATGCCGGAAGAATTCAGGCCTGGAATAAATATTCAGAATGATGAAGAATTAGTTAAAGCTGCTAGTGACTATGCTCAAACTATTTTTCACCCAGTAGGTACGTGCAAAATGGGAAATGATGTTAATTCAGTAGTTAATGAACGGTTAGTAGCCCATGGTCTTAGCAACATAAGAATAGTTGATGCATCTATCATGCCGAATATTACTTCCGGAAATACTAATGCACCAACTATAATGATTGCAGAAAAAGCTGCTGACATGATAATAGAAGATAGTAAACCATGATCGAACAGATTATCATTTTTTTTCAAATTGTATTCATTGATTTAGTCTTGGCCGGTGATAACGCGATCATTATTGGAATGGTCGCTTCTCAGTTTAAAGATGAAATAAGAAAGAAAATAATATTTTGGGGTATTAGTGCTGCGATTGTTTTAAGAATAATATTTACATTAATTACAGCTTATCTCTTGCAAATTAATGGTCTTAAAACTATTGGTGGTCTTCTTCTATTATACATTGCTTACAAACTTTACAAAGATGTAATTAAGGATGGAATGAACGATGAAAAAAAAGTTAAAGCCAATAATCCAAATTTTTTAAATGCAATAATAACTGTTATAATTGCTGATGTAAGCATGAGTCTTGATAATGTTTTAGGTGTTGCGGGGGCTGCTAGAGATCATTATGTTTTGTTAGTCTTTGGTCTAATACTATCAATTATACTTATGGCTACAGTCGCTACTGTAATATCTAAATGGATTAAGAAATATAAATGGATTGGATGGATCGGTTTGTTAGCAATACTGGCAGTCGCCATAGAATTAATTTATAGTGATTTGAAAATATTTATATAAAAATGTACCTTAATAAAATAAATTTAAAAAATAAAACTGCGATTGTTACTGGAGCTGGAAAAGGTATCGGTAAAGCTTGCGCTATAGCTCTCGCTGAAGCAGGAGCTAATCTTGTTATTATTAGCAGAACTCAAAAAGATCTTGATAGCGTTTCTAAAATAATTAAAAAATTTAGATCAAAATGTGTTTCCTATGTTTGTGACGTTACAAACTATAACCATATAAAAAGCATTATTAATAAACAAAAAAAGATCGATATTTTAGTCAATAATGCTGGACATAACATTCCGGAACATTTTACTAAAGTTCAAAAAAAAAATATGGAATATTTAGTAAAACTTAATACCATATCTACTTTTAATTTAGCCCAATTATGTACTCTTAAAATGTTAGAAGCAAAAAATAGAAAAAAAATAGGTGGATCAATAATTAACATGTCGTCACAAATGGCTCATGTAGGCGGCCCAATTAGAAGCGTATATAACATGACTAAAGCTGGATTAGAAGGACTAACAAGAGGAATGGCGATTGATTTAGCTAAAAATAATATCAGAGTAAATACTGTTTGCCCTACCTTTGTTGTCACGCCGATGACTAAAAAATTTTTAAAAAGTAAGAAGTTTAAAAATGATACACTTAAAAAAATTCCTATGGGAAAATTTGCAGAATTAAGCGATGTAGCCACAGCAGTTGCTTTTTTGGCTTCAGATTCATCAAAAATGATTACTGGAACTTCAATTTTGGTAGATGGTGGTTGGACGGCAATATAAAATATTAACAAACAAGGAGAAAATAAAAACATGAGTAATTTTGAAGATGTAAAAAATTTTATGAAAACCTTTGGACAAATAGTAAAGTCTAAAGCTGAATTTCCTGATAACAAAACAATGCAGCTTAGATATGATTTAATAAAAGAAGAGCTTAACGAATTAGAAGAGGCCATGAATACAAAAGATTTGACAGAGGTTGCAGATGCATTAACAGACATTCTTTATGTTACATATGGAGCGGGCTGCGCCTATGGAATTGATTTAGATAAATGTTTTAAAGAAGTGCAGAGAGCAAACATGAGTAAACTAGGCGAAGATGGTAAGCCTATTTATAATGAAAAAGGCAAAGTTATGAAGGGACCAAACTATTCTGAACCTAATCTAAAACAATTCGTAGAATAAACAATAAGTGTCTTTACATTTTACAAAGGAAGAATTTTCGTCAAGAAAATCAAAAGTAGTTGCTGAATTAAAAAAGCAAAATCTTAATGCTCTTTTAATGTTTAAACAAGAGTCTATGTATTGGTTAACTGGTTATGACACTTTTGGCTACGTTTTTTTTCAATCGCTGATTTTAACTTCCAAAGGAGATATAGTTTTACTTACGCGTGCACCCGATTTAAGACAAGCTCAAAACACTTCAATCATAAAAGATATTAGAATTTGGATTGATAATGAAAAATCTAAACCTTCAGATGAGTTAAAAAAAATCTTAAGTGAGCTTAATTTAAAAAAATCTAACTTAGGTGTAGAATATGATTCTTATGGATTAACTGGTAAAAACGCTATTGATCTGAATAATTCATTAAAAAATTTTTTAACACTGCATGATAAATCTCAATTAGTATCAAAACTAAGACTAGTTAAATCTTCCGAAGAAATTAAATATGTTAAAAAAGCTTCTGAACTTGCTGATAAAGCCTTGGATGAAGTTTGGAAAAATGCAAAAACAGGAATAAGTGAAGGAAAAATTTTAGCAGAAATGCAAAAAGTTATCTTCGAGGGTGGTGGCGATTATCCTGCAAATGAATTCATAGTAGGTTCTGGACATAATGCTTTATTATGTCGATACCAAGCTGAAAAAAGAATTTTATCTAACCCAGATCAATTAACAATAGAATGGGCAGGAGCTTATAAGCACTATCACTCAGCTATGATGAGAACAATACCTATAGGTAAAGCAAATCCAAAACATTACAAAATGCATGAAGCTTGTCTTGAGGTATTAACTAAATGCAAAGGAAAACTTATATCTGGCAATACAGTTGGAGAGGTTTTTAACGAACATGCCAAAACATTTGATGATCTTGGTTATAATAAATCTAGAATGAATGCTTGTGGTTATTCATTAGGAGCTACTTTTTCTCCTAATTGGATGGACGTGCCGCCAATGATCTTTGCAAACAACCCTCTAATTTTAAAACCTGGAATGGTATTTTTTATGCATATGATACTTATGGATTCGGAAAACCAACTAGCAATGAATTTGGGAGAAACTTATCTTGTTACTGAAAAAGGAAACGAAAGACTTGGAAAACAAAAACTTGATCTTGTTATTCTTTAGTTTGTTGATACTTTTTGAGGTTTCATATCACTTTTATTAATACCTGCTACTTTCACTGGTTTTTTCATAGCATCTCTTCTAAAAGGTTCACCTAACTCTTGATTTAAAATAACTTCAATAAAAGTAGTAATGCCTTTTTTTTGTTCCTCACAAGATTTTTTTAAAGCTTCGGTAAGTTCATTTTGTGTTTTTACCTGAACACCTTTTAAACCACACCCTTCAGCAACTTTAGCATAACTTAATTCTGGATCTAATTCAGTTCCTATAAAATTATCATCAAACCAAAGTATTGAGTTTCTCTTTTCTGCTCCCCACTGATAATTTCTAAATATTATCATAGTAATTGAAGGCCACTCTTTACGATTACACGAGCTCATTTCACTCATGCTAATTCCAAATGCTCCGTCTCCAGCAAAACCTACTACGGGAATATCAGGACATCCAATTTTTGCTCCAAGGATTGCAGGAAATCCATAACCACAAGGTCCAAAAAGACCAGGTGCTAAATATTTTCTTCCTTTCTCAAAAGTTGGGTAAGCATTTCCAATGGCACAATTATTCCCAATATCACTTGAAATAATTGCATTTGATGGAAGTCCAGCTTGTATTGCTCTCCATGCCATACGAGGTGACATTTTATCTTTATCTCTTTTTCTTGCATCTTTATTCCATGTGGTTCCTGGATCATCTTCTTCATGGTCTAAACTTGTAAGTGTCTGAAGCCACGCTGACTTAGTTTGGTGAATTAGTGCTTTTCGTTTATCTCTATCTTTATCTCCTGCATTTTTTGATAGTTTTTCTAACAGTTGTTGAGCTACTAATTTTGCATCACCACAAATTCCAACTGTTACTTTTTTAGTTAAACCAATTCTGTCTGAATTCATATCAACTTGAATAATGCCTGCTTTTTTTGGCCAATAATCGATTCCATAACCTGGTAAAGTTGAAAAAGGATTTAATCTTGTTCCTAAAGCTAAAACTACATCTGCTTTTGAAATTAATTGCATAGCAGCTTTCGAACCGTTATATCCCAAAGGCCCTACCGCAAGAGGATGACTTCCTGGAAAACTATCATTATGCTGGTATCCTGAGCACACAGGAGCGTCCAAACGCTCTGCCAATTTTTTACAATCTTCTATTGCATTGCCAATAACAACGCCTGCTCCAGATAATATAACTGGAAATTTTGAATTAGATAATAAATTAGCAGCTTCCGCAACTGCACTTGCTCCTCCCGCTTGTCTTTCTAGCCGAACAATTGGAGGCAATTCTATATCAATAACTTGTGTCCAATAATCTCTTGGAATATTAATTTGTGCAGGAGCAGATCCTCTTATCGCTTTTTCTATTACACGATTTAAAACTTCTGCCATACGTGATGGATCACGAACTTCCTCTTGATAACAAACCATATCTTTAAAAAGATTCATTTGTTCAACTTCTTGAAAACCTCCTTGGCCCATTGTTTTATTTGCTGCTTGCGGTGTTACTAAAAGCATAGGAGTATGGTTCCAATAAGCTGTTTTAATTGGAGTTACCAAACCTGTAATTCCTGGTCCATTTTGTGCAATGCACATAGCAATTTTACCTGTGGCACGAGTATAACCATCAGCTATTAAACCGCCGTTTGATTCATGAGCAACATCCCAAAAAGTTATCCCGGCTTTGGGAAAAAGATCAGAGATAGGCATAAAAGCAGAACCTATAATTCCAAAAGAATGTTCTATTCCATGTATTTGAAGAACTTTTACAAAAGCTTCTTCTGTTGTCATTTTAGTCATGATAAAATCCTTAAAAAATACTTTAAATATATCAATTTTAGGGCTATATCCAGTAGGAAAATGTCTCGAACTGATTTAATAATTCATGATGAAAAAGACAATGTGGCTGTTGTCGTTATTGATAAAACGTCGAAAAATCAAGAATGTACAGGATGGATTATGGAAAATGACAAAACCATTAAAATAAAATGTATTGACGAAATCCCTCTTGGTCACAAAATTGCACTTCAAGATCTTAAAGAAGGTGATACGATTTTAAAATATGGACATGACATTGGTAAAGTAGTTAAATCAATAAAAAAAGGTGAACACGTACATGTTCATAATGTAAAAACTAAGAAATGGTAATATTATGGAAATTCCAAAAAGTTTTTTAGGTTATAAAAGAGAAAACGGAAGAGCTGGTACAAGAAACCATGTAATCATACTTCCTGTAGATGATATTTCAAATGCATGTGCAGAAGCAGTAGCAAACAATATTAAAGGAACAATAGCACTACCACATTCTTATGGAAGGCTTCAGTTTGGAGCAGATTTAGAATTGCATTTTAGAACAATGATTGGAACAGGAAGCAACCCAAATGTTGCGGCTGTAATAGTTATAGGTATTGAACCAAAATGGACAAAAAGAATTGTAGATGGCATAAAAAAAACAGGAAAACCAGTTGAAGGTTTTCATATTGAACGAACTGGCGATATTGGAACTGTAATGAAAGCTTCAAAAAAAGCGCAAGAGTTTGTAATGTGGGCTTCAGAAAAACAAAGAGAAGAATGTCCTTTAAGTGATTTATGGATATCAGTTAAATGTGGTGAATCTGATACCACATCAGGTCTTGCTTCAAATCCAACAGTTGGAAATCTTATGGATAAATTGGAACCTCTTGGAGTTCATTTATGCTTTGGGGAAACTTCTGAGCTTACAGGAGCTGAAACTGTTTGTGCTAAGAGAGGAGCTACACCTGAAGCTTCAAAAAAATTTATGAAAACTTGGAATGAGTATAATGATTTTATTCTTAAAGAAGCTACTGACGATCTTTCAGAAAGTCAACCTACTGCTGGAAATATTGCTGGAGGTCTTACAACTATTGAAGAAAAAGCTTTTGGCAACTTTCAAAAAATTGGATCTTGTAAATTCATCGATGTTTTAGAACCAGCTGAAGTACCAACTAAAGGTAAAGGATTATATTTTATGGACACGTCTTCTGCAGCAGCAGAATGTGTTACTCTTCAAGCAGCAGGTGGTTTTAATATTCACTTATTTCCAACCGGACAAGGTAATATAGTAGGTAATCCAATTGAACCGGTTATAAAATTAACGGCCAATCCATTAACAGTAAAATCTATGGGAGAACATATAGACTGCGATGTGTCAAAAATTCTATCTAGAGAAATGAATCTATCTGAAGCAGGAGATAAATTAATAGAAACAACTATTAAAGTAGCTAATGGTAGATTAACTTGTGCTGAAGCTTTAGGCCACAGAGAGTTTGTAATGACTAAGCTCTACAGAAGTGCTTAAAGTTAAAATGGACGAAGATTGTTTATTTTGTAACAAAAAAAAACAAAAAATAATATTTTCAAGTGATTTACTATTCGTGGTTAGAGATAGTTACCCTGTAACAAAATTACATACACTAATTATTCCACATCGACACGTATCAAACTTTTTTGACCTAAATGATAACGAGCTTAATGATTTAAATAAAATATTAAAAAAACAAAGAAAAGCTTTATTAGATTTAGATGAAAAAATTACGGGCTTTAATGTTGGTGTAAATGCTGGTGAAGATGCAGGTCAATCAATTATGCATTGTCATATTCATTTAATTCCTAGGAGAAAAGGAGATATAGAAAATCCTAGAGGAGGAGTTAGAGGAGTGATACCATCAAAACAAAAATACAATAAATGAAAATTGACTATTTTAAAAAAACAAGAATCCTAGATGGAGGCTTGGGACAACATCTTTTAGCTAAAGGATTAGTTGCAACAGGATCTCTTTGGTCCGCTACCGCTCTTGTAAATGAAAAATATCATCAAATAATTGTAGATGCACACTTAGATTTTATAAATTCAGGTGCCGATGTAATCGTTACAAATAATTTTGCTGCAAGAAGAGTAAGAATGATAGAAAACAAGGTTGAAGAACATTTCATTTATGCAAACAAAAAAGCAGGGGAACTTGCTTTAAAAGCCAAGGAAATTTCGAAAAAAAATGTTTTGATAGCTGGCAGTCTACCTGCTCAGCACAATACTTATATAGAAGATGATAGAGATAAAAAAATAATTAAAAAAGGTTTTTATGACCAAGCTGTTTTATTAGAACCTTATGTTGATTTTTTTTATTTAGATGTTTTGTGTGGAAGCAAAGAGTGTGAGATAGCACTTAATGCTATAGATAAATTCAATAAGCCTGTATTAGTTGGTTTACATATTAAAAAAAATGGTAAATTACCATCTGGCGAAAGCATTAAAGAAGTCTTTGAAAAATGTAGAAATAATAATTGGTTAGGTATAATTTCTGCTTGTGTTTCTCCAGAAATTATAGACAAAACAAGCAATGATTTTAAACAATTAAAAATTCCTTTTGGTTATAAGGCTAATCTATGGAAAATTGAAGAACCCCTTCCTGCTACCGCGTGGTTCACTAAAGTTGGTGAAGTTGGAAAAGATCCAGTTGAAACATTAGGAACTAGAGAAGATTATACAAACGAAAAATTTTTAAATTTTTCAAAAAAAATGATAAACAAAGGAGCAACGATTTTGGGAGGTTGCTGTGAAACTAAACCTTCGCATATTAAAGAAATTTCTAATTTGAAAAATTAATTATTCTTTGGTGCTTTCAGAAACATAGTAAGCAACTGCATCGATCTCCTTATCTGTCAAAATTCCTTTCCAAGCTTGCATTACTCCAATACCATTAGTAACAACCAAAATAATTTGATCTTCTTTTGCTTTTAATAAATCTAAATTAGGTCCTATCTGTCCATCAGATTCTGCGGCTTTTAAAGTATGACAAACTCCACATTGCGCTTTATTGTTAAATACTTCTAATCCTAAAGCCATTTTTTCATCAGCATTAACTGCTTTAGAAAAAATTAAAAAAAATAATAATAAAACTATTTTTTTCATTTAAGAAGTTGCAGCTGGTTTGTTAATTTTTTTACTAATTTGTCTTCTGATAAAAGATACCGCTACTCCTGCGACCAGTGCTATGAATATTGATGAAACACCATAGACAATTGGATAATTTACAGACAATGTATAAATTGTATTTCCAAATTCACTTATTTGTACAACTTCATCAGTTGGAATTTTAATAGCTGGACTTCCATTTCTAAAAAAAGTGTCGTATGCCATTAAAACTCCTATAGAAAGCATAAGTAAAGCAAGTAAAGTTTTTAATTCTGAACCTTGAAGTTTTTGTCCAGTTTTTTGTCCAGTGTGAACTCCAGCTATTGATCCTGTAATTAATATTAAAACAAGAACAAGATCTATTGTATTGTATGCAAAAGCATGCGAAACAACAACAAAGCCTGTTACAAATATTGTAACAAATAATGAAGTTCCTGGTACTAATTTAGTGGGCATTCCGATTAAATATATCATTGCAGGTACCATTAAAAATGCACCACCCACTCCCATGATTGCTGCTATATAACCAACAATAACTCCTAGAAAAATAGGTACTAAAGCACTCTCGTAAACTTTTGAAGTTCTAAATTTAACCCTAAATGGCAAACCATGTATCCAATAATGAGTGTGTAATTTTTTTTTAATAACTACTTTTTTTTTAATTCTGTCAATTTCCATTATGCCGTCTCTAAGCATAAAACTTCCTATAATCGCAAGAACATACATATACGCTAAGGTGATAACTAAATCTATTTTATCTATACCTTTAAAATATCCAAAAGTTAACATTCCAAAAGCAGTTCCGATTAAACCTCCTCCAATTATCATCCATCCCATTTTTAAATCCATGGTCTTTTTAAACCAATGAGTTAAAGTACCAGAGGTTGATGATGCTAAAATATTATTTGCTTCATTAGCTACCGCATAAATAGGTGGGATTCCCATAAAAATTAAAAACGGGGTCATTAAAAAACCTCCGCCAACACCAAATAAACCAGATAAAAAACCTATAACAAAACTGACAAAGAGTATCAAAATTACGTTAATTTGAACTTCAGCAATAGGTAGGTAGATTTCCATAAAATAGTTATTAACAATTATTCTTCAAAAATAACAATGTCAATAAATAGATGATAGAAAGATAATCTTTGCTACAAAGTCTGCGATTTTAGCTAAGAAATGAAAAGGTACCCACTATTATTATGCCCCAGCAAATTAAAAGGATTATCTGTAAGCCTGATTTTCGAGCATTTAGTCCTAGTTGTTGGGGTATTTTTTTCAGATCTTGAAACATTTTTTTTCGTAGCACAACTTACAAGATTTGGATAGTTTTATTTTAAAAATATATAACTAAAAGATTGTCGCACCAAAAACCTTAATTTGTTCGTCTTCGACTCCTAACACTAGTCTACCTAAAAAATCTCCTGGAACAGCATCACTTTTTTGTTTTAAAAGTACGGTAACAAAGTTATTTCTTCTTAAACATCCTAGGAACACTTTTTCTTTTGATAATTTTGTCAATAATTTATTGTTAGCCCACTGTTTTCCTAGCTCTACCTCATTTGCTCCATACAACATTTGTGATGAAAAATCTTTAGTAAAGCCTCCGTAGTCTTTAATATTTGATGATTTTACAAGGTTGTCCCAAATAGGTTCAGCTATTTTAAATATTTCTTCGTCTTTTTTGTCTAGAAGACTCATTTAATGAAATTTTTTGATTATGAGGCCTTTTTCTTTTCTTCGTCACCTATTATATGGTAAACCGGCATTTTTTCCATAGTAAACTTACCAGTTTTAGGATCTCGTCGAGATACTGTCAAACAATGCCAATCTTTGTCGTTTAGTTTCATGTGATCTCCTCGATAATAATATCCTGGCCAACGTGTTTCTTCACGAAACAACGTATGCTCAGTTACACATTGCGAAGTTATTGCACGATGTTTTAATTCCCAAGCTCTCATTAGTTGATGATAATCTTCTGCTCCCACGTGTTCCAAATCTTCTTGTAACCATTGCAACAATTCTAAACCCTTTTTAAGTAAGTTTCCGTTTGTCATATAGTTTACTGAAATTCCTCCGACATATTCATCCATAATTTTTTGAAGACGTTGCAGACCTTGAATTGGAGAAAAATAACTTGGCGAAACTGTACCGCCAGTAATTTCATTTCTACCAATAGTATAATTTTCCAATGGCTTATATATAATTTTTTTGAAGTCTTCATATTGTTTTTCACTGACTGTAATATTTTTTGCTTTTTGATCTTCTATATACTTAACTGCAGCTTTCGCGGCCAAACGTCCTTCGGTAAAAGATCCTGATGAAAATTTATGTGCGCTACCACCAACTGTATCTCCAGCACCAAATAAACCTTGTATCGTCATCATTCTATTATATCCCCAAAAATATTCTGGTGGAGAAATATCCTCTGGACCGCTTACCCAAGCTCCTGAACAAGTTGCATGAGAACCCATTACATATGGTTCCGAAGTTGTTAGTTCAGGATTTGTATATTTTGGATCTATGTTTTGAGAAGCCCAAACTACTGCTTGTCCGACTGTCATACCAAGAAAATTTTCCCAACCGACAGTTTCTAAATGTGGATCTTGAAAAGCTTCTTTAGTGACCATTTGAATTGGTCCACCGCCAGCCATAACCTCTTGAACAAAAGCATGATTTCTTAAACATGTTGGTGTTGGATGATGATCAATATATTCTCCAACTAATTTTTTTGTTTGTTCGTACCATTTTTTCTCATAATTCTCGCCATTAGCATTTTGTGTATAAGTTTTTAAATGTAAAAAGTAAGCACCAACTGGACCGTATCCATCTTTAAATCTACACAAAACAATTCTATTTTCCATTTGAGTCATTTTTGCACCAGCTGCTATTGGTAAAGCGTATGCGGAACCGTTGCTCCAAGGTGCATACCAAGTTCTTCCCATGCCCTCTCCTACTGCTCTTGGTTTAAAAATATGTGATGCTCCGCCAGCAGCAACAATTACAGTTTTAGCACGAAATACATAATAATCTCCTGTACGCATATTAAATCCTACTGCTCCACCAACTCTATTTTCTTCGTTCTCGTCCATTAACAAATGAGTAATCATTATTCGATTATAAATTTTATCAGCAGATTTTTTGGCTGCTTCAGCCACTATAGGTTTATAGCTTTCGCCATGAATCATTATTTGCCACTTACCTTCTCTTTGATAACGTCCAGTTTTAGGATTTTTCATCATAGGCAAACCCCATTCGTCAAACATGTGGACAGTTGAATCTACATGACGAGCCATATCGTAACCCAGATCCTCTCTCACTAATCCCATGAGATCATTACGAGCATATCTAACATGGTCCTCTGGTTGGTTTTCATTCCATTGCATTCCCATATAACAATTAATTGCATAAAGACCTTGTGCTACTGCTCCACTACGATCAATGTTGGCTTTTTCTACACAAACAATTTTCAAATCTCTTCCCCAATGTCTTGCTTCGAACGCCGCACCAGTTCCAGCCATACCTCCTCCTACGACAAGAATATCGCATTCTTCAAGGTGAGTTTTGTGTTTCGCCATTAATAATAAACCCCTTTTTTAAATGAATTTTTATCAATTGTTGGTAAATCTTTTTTTGTATTTAAACCTTCAGGTTCTGAATAAAGAATTTGAGATTTAATTTCACCTTGATTTGGTTTTTCACCATCAGCAAGTTTTGGAATAAATTTACCCCAAGGCTTTGTTGTAATTGGCGAAACAAAATCTTTTTCCGTTCCATTTCTAAATTTAATTTTCCAAGAAATAGTACCTTTTTCTTCTTCCCTTCTAACTCTGACGCTATGACCCATTGGAGCAAAATCTGCATAACCACGAACATCAATTGCATGATTTGGACATGCTTTTACACATGAATAACATTCCCAACAAAAATTAGGTTCAATATTTTTCGCACGTCTAATAGTTTCGTCAATGTGCATAATATCTGAAGGACAAATATCAACGCAGTGTCCACATCCATCACAACGGGTCATGTATACAAAAGTTGACATATTATTTTATTCCTTTCTTTTCTTGTATATGTACAGAGTTAATATTCATATTAATAGTGCTTTGGTGCCTCACGTTTAATACCCATACCATATTTTTCAGGCTTATCAGCAGGTGGTGGTAAATTATCCCTAGAACCATCAGCTTCAGCTAGATTTTTTTGTAATGCCGCTCCGGGTTTATAAAACATATGTGCAAATTTTGACCAATATACTCCACCAAATAAAACAAGATTAGATAAAATAAATAAAATCAAAAATACCTTATCATCCCACCTATCATTTAAATTTAGTGATTGTAAAAATGACCAGGATAATCCAAAAAAGGAGGATGCTAAAAGTGCCAGTACAAATAAATCAGCTTTAATTATCCTGTACCAAGGTTGAGCTTCTGAATAGACATCTACTCTTAAAAAAAACCAAAACCAAGATCCACCTAGAACAGTCATTATAGCTCCGACGTGCCAAATAATTGGCCATATCGTTGGAGTTTCTGAAGATGGCGATGCATAACAAAAAATCATTACTACTGAGCCAAGCCAAAATAAAATAGTTCCGTACATACCAAGAAGATGAGCGACTCTTCTTTTCCCCGCTCCTAACTCTGATGTAGTCGCAATATCACTAACCACTGTTTTAAAAATAACAGAAGTTTTTTCTCCTGCAGTAAGTACTTTTTTTGCTGATTTTTTTGCTTTCTTTGCATTTTCAAAAAAATATTTCACATTTTTTTTGTGAATTATGTCTACCAAAGTTCCTAGAACTACTAATAAACCCATAACAATAACAAAACTTTGCATTGCTATAGCTGGTATGGTTTCAGAAAGAACAGAAAATGGATTATTAGTGATCAAATTTTATTCCTTTTTTGTAAATTTTAATAGACGGTTCTTTTCAGAACCGTCTATTGTTTAATGTTTAAATCCCAAATTGATTAAGCAGCAGCTTGCATTGGAATATTATGTTTAACAGCTATGCCAGTTAAAAAATTCCAAAGATATTTTGCTGTAGATAAGGCTGACTTTTCTGCCTTCTCTTGTTCATCTTTAGACATAGCGTCAAGTAATTTTTCACATGCTTGTCTGTGATAAACATCAGCAGCTTCATGAACTTTGAAAAACTCTAGGCCTTCTTTTGAAGTAACGCCATAATGATTTTTCAAACCTCTAATTTTTGTTTCTGCTATTTCAGGGATCTGTCTCTCATAAGTGTAAAGAGACGCCAAACCTTCTGCGTAACTTGATCTTCCCTTTTTAAAAAAATTATCGATTAAATCAGTTGTAAATTTTTCTTTTTTTACACTATCAATTTTTTCTGCATCAGCTCCTATTGCTATTGCAAAATTTTTCCAAAGTTTTGGGTGATCAGCTCCATCTTTTTCTTCATCTTGAAGATTTTCAAGCAGAATTTTTCTTTTATCTAAATCCTCGCACAAAGAATGTGTTGCACTTATATAACGTGGAAATGCTTTTACATGTTGGTAATACTGTTCAGCATAATCCTTTATTATTTCTCTAGTTAACTTTCCATCGTTCCATGATTTGTAAAACGGATGATTAAGTAAGTGGTACTTGTCTAACTTTTTATTTAACTCTTTTGAAAACATAGTTTCCTCCATATTTTTTTAGATCATTATCTTTTTCGTATATTTAATCAAGATGGATTAAAGGCCATTAGTAAAATTTTTATCAACTTTAAGTTGTAGCAAGTCTAGGAAGAGGTCTTTCATCGATTGGAAGATGGACTACAGCTGCAAAAAATGAGAGTACAATGGATAAATACCAAGCATAATCAAATGATCCATATTCATCATAAAAGTATCCTCCCAAATAAGCACCTAAAAATGATCCGATTTGATGACTAAAAAATACTATACCGTAAAGTGTAGCTAAATATTTTGTTCCAAAAATTTGTGAAATAATCCCATTTGTTGGGGGTATAGTGGCTAACCAAAGATATCCGTAAAGCACTCCAAAGCCTATTGCTACGTACGTTGATGTAGGAAGAATTAGAAACAAAATTAGTACAACTCCACGAGCAAAATACAAAATGCTCAACAATATTTTTTTACTATATTTTCCTGATAAATAACCAAATGATAATGTTCCAAAAACATTAAAAAGACCTATTAAAGATAAAATTGCAGCAGCTGTCCATATTTCAAATCCACGTTCTTGAATGTAAAGAGGTATGTGTGCAGAAACTAAGGTTATATTAAAACCACATACAAAAAAACCAAGTATTAAAAGTATAAATCCTTTATGATTAAATGCTTCTTTTAGCGCTTCTACAAGAGTTTGATTATCTGCTGCACTGCCACCGTTTATATTATTTTCTCTCTTAACCTCGCGTAGAAAGATTGCAGCAAACATTCCAAATAAAACAAAGTATAAATATGTGTTAAGTGTTTTTTCCCAACCAAAAGCAGATAAAGCAAATTTTGTGTATATAGGAGAAAAAAAATAACCTATTGATGCCATCGCGACCACGATTCCTATAGCCATCCCTCTAGTTTTATTTGGAAAATGCTTTCCAACCGCACCGATTTGTACACTTATTGCTGTCCCGCCTAAACCAATTCCAATTAATAGACCAAGATTTATTTGAAAAAATATTCCTGTATTTGGACCTGAATAAAGCAAATAAATTCCTAATGCTACAAAACAAGCTGCAAGAATTGTAACTTTTCCACTGCCAATTTTATCTGCTAACGCACCAAATATTGGCGCGAACATACCCCACATCAACATTTGTATACCTATCGCTAATCCAAATTGAGTAACTGTACACTGTAAGTCTTCAACAAAAAAATCCGTAAATAATCCAAATACCATACGGAGTCCCATAAATATCGCTACTATTAAACATGCTGAAATAACTGTAAAAAGAGCTGCGTTAGTTGGAAAAAATTTTTCTTTGATCATTTAATAAATTTTAAAGATTTTTTTAAATCATTTATTAAATCTTTTGGATCCTCAAGTCCTATATGTAAACGAACTAGGTGTTCATTTTTTTCTAGTTTAAAATAGCGTCTTGTTCCTAGTTCAACTGGATCAGTATAAACAGCCAGACTTTCAAAACCTCCCCAGCTATAACCAATGCCGAACAGTTCTAAAGAATTAACAAATTTATATACTGAATTCTTGCTTTTGCTTTTTATTATTACGCTTAATAAACCTGAAGCTCCTGAATAATATTTTTTTAATAGCTTAAATTCCCTAGATGATGTTTTATAAGGATATAATATTTTATATATTTTTTTTTGATTTTTTAAAAAATTAATAATTTTTTTTGCATTTTCTTGATGTTTTTCCAACCTTATGTCTAGAGTCCTTAAACCTCTTATAACTAAATAAGCATCATCAGATGATAATCTATATCCTGACAAGTGGTTATACCACCAAACTTTGTCGTAAGCTTTTTTGTTAACAGCTACTGTTCCCGCCATAACATCAGAATGTCCTGAATAATATTTAGTTGCAGATGTAATTGATATATCAAAACCTAATTTTAAAGGCTTAAAAAAATATGCTGTAGCCCAAGTATTATCAATCGCTGTAAATATATTTTTACTTTTTGCTAAAGAAACTATTTTTCCTAAATCATTCATTTCGAAAGTATTACTTCCAGGATTTTCAACATAAATAAGTTTTGTTTTTCTTGTAACTTTATTTTTTAAATCATCAAAATTGTTTGGGTTGTACCAAATAGCTCTAACTTTAAATTCTTTAAGT
>Ga0310344_10000493_pt1 | contig 31058 bp, 28 predicted proteins | sample HC15DNA20200_MG_FD_203801 | JGI IMG/M metagenome (GOLD analysis project Ga0310344, IMG submission 203801) | Marine microbial communities from station ALOHA, North Pacific Subtropical Gyre - HC15-DNA-20-200_MG | ecosystem: Environmental > Aquatic > Marine > Oceanic | place: Pacific Ocean: North...
GGACTTAACGATTTGTTTTCCTGATTAATTTGTGTCCCTGACCAATTTTTAAGCAGCGACTTCGATCTCCTAATTATTCTTGGAACAATATCTTTTGCATCGGGACTCTGCCTTCGCGCTTGATTTATTTTCGCTTGTGCATCAATCGATACCGTCTGATTAGGCGGCAACGAATAGACTGAGAAAAACCCAGTAGAGTGCCCTGTAAGACGATTGATCGCCACCATCCTGATCCATTGGTCAACCCCGTCAAGTTCCCCTGATTGTTGCCTCCGTAATAGATATTCCTTGAGTGCAATTATCTGGGTTAGCGTCTGCGGATGGAAGAACACTTCAAGTTGAGGAAATGTTTCCTTGGCCACTGAGAGATCGAGCGTCGCTAAACGCATGCTTATTTCTTGAAGAGACGGCGGATTGAGTCGCGGCGCAAGCAGCGCAACACTTAACGGATTGATATCGTTGCCAAGAGGTTTACACCCGTGCAAAGACGCTTCCAATGGTGTGGTGCCACGCCCCATGAATGGGTCATAGACAGCGTCTCCAGGATTGCAGAGACGCGAGATAAAAAATTCAGGCAACTGGGCTTTGAAGCAGGCTCGGTAGGATATCTCGTGAAGGCTATGTGACTGTCGTTGCGCACTAGTCCAGTATTCGTTGAAGGCTTTTTGGATAATTCCTGTGCCAGTAGAGGTAGACCACGTAAAGTTTGTGAGACGCGTGGGAGTTCCGAACTTGTTAAAGGATTTAATGCACTTAACAAATTCTTCCTTGTTCATTGAAATTGGCCCTTTATTCTTCTGTGAGAAATTTACTCGATCTTATTATTAAGATGCGTGGGCTATAAGGCTGCGTATTGCTAAAGTGACTTCTCTTGCTGCGACTAACTTCCACTAAGCCGCACACTCTATTTCGGAAGGCGAGGGCAATCCAGGATTAATTACGTCATAGTCACAACGCTACTTGAAAATAATGCAACCCGCAGTTTGATTGTGTAATTAGCTTGTGTCTACTTTTTTAGAAATCTATCCAGAAATACCCAGAAATTTTTAAAATTTTTCTGCTTTACTATTTTAAAATGGTGCCGAGGGGCAGAATCGAACTGCCGACACATAGATTTTCAGTCTATTGCTCTACCGACTGAGCTACCTCGGCGTCAGTGAAAAAGACTTGTTTATATCCTACGAATTATACGGGCTTCATAGACAAGTCGTCGCCACAAAAGGGTACGTCAGATATCTACCTCGGGGCAAATACCTTAAATTTCTTTTTATAAGGATGCGGCAATAACTTAAACATTTTTTAATTTCGCACCAGATTTTCAGGAAGCCTAAGGACCTTTCTAAGTCTCGAAAGGCATATACTAAGGCCAATGATTAATACTCGCGTCGCAGTTCCAACACCTTATAACGAGCCCGTTAAACAGTACGCAGAAGGCTCTGCTGACAAAATTGTTCTCAAAAAACAACTTGAGCAATTCTCCCATGACTCCATCGAAATTCCGCTGATCATCGATGGAAAAAACGTTACGACAGGTGATTTAGGACAATGCATACTACCTCATGAACACAACCACTCAATTGCCACCTACCACAAGGGCAACAATGACACGGTTCAACAGGCTATCAAGTCTGCACTTGGAGCCAAGAATGAATGGGCAAACATGCCGTGGGAGGCTCGTGCAAGTATTTTCATAAAGGCCGCTGAGTTACTCGCTGGAAAATATCGAGGAATAGTCAATGCTGCTACGATGTTAAACCAAAGTAAAACAGTGATGCAGGCAGAAATAGATGCAGCCTGTGAGCTTATTGATTTCTGGCGTTTTAATCCCTCTTTTATGCCAGACATTTTTGGACAACAACCGTCAAGTTCTCCAGGCGTGTGGAATTACGTAGAATACCGCCCGCTTGAAGGTTTTGTTTTCGCCGTAACTCCATTCAATTTCACTAGCATTGCTGGTAATCTTCCAACAAGTCCCGCCATGATGGGCAACACTGTAGTCTGGAAACCTGCGTCAACTGCTGTGTACTCCGCGTACTGGCTTATGCAGTTGCTCCAAGAAGCTGGATTACCTGATGGTGTAATCAACATGATACCAGGCAGCGGTGGTTCGATCGGTGATCCGGCAATGCACCACAGTGACTTAGGGGGAGTCCACTTCACAGGAAGCACAGAAGTGTTCCAAGGAATGTGGCGTACGGTTGGGAACAATATAAATAACTACAAAAGTTATCCTCGTATTGTTGGAGAAACAGGTGGGAAAGATTTTATCTTTGCACACGCGTCGGCCGACCCTGAGGAACTTATCGCGAATCTCATACGCGGAGCGTACGAATATCAGGGACAAAAATGTAGTGCTGCTAGTCGAGCTTATATCCCTGATACTCTGTGGTCAAAAATTAAAGACCAATTTTGCGAAACTGTGAACAATATCAAATATGGCGACGTGACTGATTTCACAAACTTTATGGGTGCCGTGATTGATAAAAGCTCTTATGATTTACTCGAAACACACATTACCGCAGCAACTCGTGATTCAGACGCGGACGTAATTTGTGGTGGGAACTGCAACAACGAGACAGGGTTTTACATTGCACCAACAGTAATTCAAGCTCACGATCCACGGTACACCACAATGGAAACAGAGTTGTTCGGTCCCGTGCTCACGCTCTTCATTTATCCAGAATCAGAGTATGAAAAGACTTTAGAACTCTGTGATACAACATCTCCATACGCATTGACCGGAGCAGTATTCGGCACCGATAGAAAAGCCATCAATCTGGCCTACAACAAGTTGCGGCACGCCTCCGGAAACTTCTATATAAATGACAAACCGACAGGTGCCGTTGTTGGCCAACAACCGTTTGGTGGTTCGAGGGCATCCGGAACTAATGACAAAGCAGGCAGTTACTTAAACTTAATCCGCTGGGTCAGTCCTCGAACAACAAAGGAAAATTTTATTCCACCCCGCGATTATCGCTATCCCCACATGGACGAATGTTAACTGCCAACGTTTACCACATGTTCTCATAATTTTTCGGCGAACATACCGTCGGCGCAGTACAATAATGATCAAAAGATATGTCCTACTTTCGTTCATTGATCGACACTCTCGATGGCTACGAACCTGGTGAACAACCGCAAGACACAGGAACGATCAAACTCAACACAAACGAAAATCCCTATCCTCCAAGTCCCTTGGCGATAGCAGCGCTCAAAAACTTTGACGGAAATACTCTTCGCCGTTATCCACGACCTTTGGCTGATGAATTTCGCGCAAGTGTTGGATCTGTCCTCAATATAGATCCAACGTGGATTCTTGTTGGAAACGGCAGCGACGACCTCTTGAATGTCTTATTCCGATCTATCGGCGATACGGACCGCTCAATAGCATTTCCCAAACCGACTTACAGTCTTTACCAAAGCCTTGCTCAACTACAAAATGCTCCGGTAATCTCTGTACCCTTCGACGAATCTTACGAATTGCCAGTTGAAGATCTCATTAAAGCCAAGGCCGCACTGACAATCATAGCAAGCCCTAACAGCCCCTCTGGAAATACGATTTCTAACGAGGCCATCGGTCAGGTTGCCGCGAACACATCGGGATTGGTTGTAGTCGATGAAGCCTATACAGCATTCGCATCTAGTGATGCCTTAAGTCTGATACATCAATTTACCAATATAGTAATCGTTCGCACTTTATCGAAAAGCCATTCGCTTGCCGGACTACGATTGGGCTTTGCGATAGCTCAACCGACGGTAATTGCTGGATTAAGCAAGGTCAAGGACAGCTACAATGTCGATTCAGTATCGGCAAGAGTGGGAAGTATCGCTATTCAAGATACAACATACACAGAAGAAATCGTGCGAAACATTTGCAGTGCTCGTGACACATTAGCCACGGCTTTAGCAAGCATAGGTTTTCTAGTCTGGCCAAGCGAAGCAAATTTTCTTCTAGTTCGTCCACCTCATGAAAATGCCAAAACCATCTATACAACCCTCAAACAACACGGCATCTTAATTCGGTACTTTGATGAAGAAATGTTGAGAGATAAACTCCGCATTACTGTCGGCACAAGTGAAGAAAACCAGAAATTAGTTGACGCTTTGGAGCAGTTTAAGAAATGAAGCATACTAAAATTTCTGAAGTGTCTCTGTAATTACGACAAATGCCACGCACTTTAGACGCCAACCAACAACACCACGTCTATGCCTTAGACGTTGCACTATTATTACCACCGATTCTTCAGCGGCGAATAATTCGACTTAACTCCATGCTTTCACGACCGCCAGATGGTTTTCTGTTTAATAAATACCATCTGCCTCACATCACATTAAGTCAGTTTTTTGTAACTTCAGCCAACTATTCCGCATGCAAAAGAACAATCACCTCTATAGTAGACAATTTTGGACCTATTTCCATACGCACGGGAAAAATCATACAGGGACGAACGGCATCAACTGTTGAGATTGAGCCGAATAAATCACTACTTGAATTGCATGCCCAACTAATGGATCAGCTACAAAACGTCGAGTCACACGTTGGTAATCATTCAGCATTTTCTTCTCACAGTCACTCACCTCGACCAGCCGACGTAAGATGGGTGAAACACTTTCGGAGCCGAGCCGCCTATAATAATTTTAGCCCGCACGTTACAGTTGGAATCGGTCATCTTTCTCGACCTTGTCCACCCACTCACGTGTTGGCCACGACAATAGCCACTTGCCATTTAGGCAGGTTCTGCACCTGCGCCCGAGTGTTCGACACGTGGACCTTGACAGTTACATCAGTATGATGCACCATCGAGACTCTAGGATTTTTCAAAGCAAAAAGGGCTAGAAGTTTTCTTAAACATTCCGACATTTTGGAGAATGGCATGCAACGATATATGAGCTTAATAATAGGAAGTGCAATACTGTCTTCGAGCTGTGTCGCCGGCAACTCAACGAATACCACATCTACGGCCGAGCCAAAATCAGAAACCATGTCACCGATTGTTACAGAGTCTGATATTCCTTCTGATATTCACACAGACTCTTGGGCAAGACTACCGCTCCCTCAACGCGAAGAAATGAACGAAGACGGTCAACGTGTCTATGACATGGTCCGCCACCCTGACAGTCGTTACGCAGACAGCCTTTGGGGACCTGTCGCTATGTGGCTTCACAGCCCTAATATGGTTGAACACATATTTCCCGCAAGTACGTACTTACGTTATGGCACTGAAAAAGATCAACGCCTCACTGAACTTGCCATTCTTGCCACTGCTCGTGAGGTCCGGAGTCAATACGAATGGACAGCGCACGAACCCCTTGCTATCGCAGCTGGGCTGGAATCTGAAATCATTGAGCTCGTCAAAGAACGTCTATCTCTCGATACCGCTGGGGATATCCCTGGACTCGGCGATCAAGAACGAACAATTATCACTTTCGCACGCGAAGCTATCAGCGAAGAGTACGTAAGTGCAGAGACATTCGCGAGAGCTCATGAACTTTTTGGCGATGAGGGAGTAATGGATTTGACTGGTTTAATTGGTTATTACAATTTTGTGAACATCACGCTTAAATCATTTCATCTGCAACTCGCCCCAGGTCGAGAGCGCTTGTTTCCTGATTTATGGTGATTTATCCTCCTGCACCTTCTTTACATAAGGAACAACTAAGTTTACTCATCGACTAATAACTGATTACAAGTGCCACACTCTTCTCTCTGACTAGTCGAATTGGTATAACACCCTGCTATCAACAGTAAAGAAGAGCACCTGTGCCTATGAACGAAGCCCTGATCATTTTATCCAGCTTAGGTTTATTAATTTCTACGTATTTTACGTGTGTTAGTTATGGATGGTGCAGCCATGACAGCATTTGGATGCCGCGTTTCTGTCGAATGGAAAAAGAAACGTGTGGCTCAATTGTTTTTACTTGGCGAGCTAAATTATTTGGCGTACCAAACTCGTTGCTGGGCCAGTTCTATTATCTGGGCATCATCGCTGGCGTCTTGCTGCGGGGTTTCAGTCATGATTCCTTCTTACAGGTGTTTCAAATAGCCAGTGCTATCACGGTTCTGGTTGCAATCTACCTAACATACGTACTATTTATGGTCATACGTGTACGCTGCCACCTCTGCCTCGCTTCTCACGGAATAAACACAATCATTTTTCTTTTACTTCTTGGACCATGTGAACACTGGGTGTAGAGTCGTAAATCTCATTTGTCCCACGCCGTTCAGCCAAAATTAAGTTATATTCTGAAACTCTTTTCCAAACACGGTTTGCCATTTCCGTAAGATGAACCGCCTTAAGACCGAGATAGAGAAAGATTGCACCCAATCCTCCAACCACTAAATACCTCAATCCCTGCACTCCACTTTCACCAATTGGCTGTATCAGCAGACCCAAAACGTTGTAAGACCCGAAACCAGCTAAAGCAATCAATGGACCTGTCACTGTACGCACACTCCATGAAGCTACTCGCGATTGCTTTTCCATTAAACCGCTTACCGTATCCAGTCGATTAAGAGCAGCTTTTAAATGTTCGAAGTTTTTTCCGATCAGGACATCCCTCAATGGAATCTGAGCACGACAGGCTCTTGCCACACGGCGGTCACCACGAATCCATGAAGGACCATTAATGCGAATCTCGAAATCTGGAAAATTGGCACCGAGCCACTCTATCAAATGATCGTGAGACTCCGTCGTATGCTCGTCGGTTGTCGACACTATGTCAATTTCGATACGCCGTCGATCAGGAACATAGACTACTTCATGCAATCCATGAGTCTGGCGATCCTCTATGTACATCGCCGCATGGGGGGCAATATCCTCATGAAGCATCGCTTCATGATCAAGACATGGAAGAACTGGAATATTCGGAGCAATATCTACAGATAACCTATACAACTTCACCGCATGTAAGAGTGCGTAATCCGAAAAAGCATCAATAAAATTCTGACAACGCTGGCAATGAGGCGAAGACTTAGATTCATGCATAACTATTTCCAGCTAGACTCAATGACACACTGCAAGTCTACAGACTTGGAACGCCTCCTGCCCATATATTTAGCAAATGGTATAGTTATTACAGTGACTATTGTAGATGGCTCAATCGCTTTCATCATTACGACGTCGAGGAATCAATGAAAAAACTACGTTTACTTCGGAACACCTGTCAGTCTACCGCGAAGTTTTGGCTTTTCACATTCTCTGTGGCTGGTTTTGCTATTTTGTTTTATAGTCCCGCGACCAGTGCGATCGCTCAAGAGACTAAATCGGTAAATGATGGCGTTTTTACTAAAGAGCAGGCAACACGCGGCGAAATAGCCTACGAGCAAGAATGCGCGACCTGCCATCTCGCCGATTTGTTAGGTGACGGCATAGCCCCGGCACTGACTGGCGCAGCTTTCGATTTCCGATGGAGCGAACTTTCCGTTGGTGATATGTTTGTTGCTATTAGAGCAACCATGCCACAAGGAGCCCCGGCAAGTCTCAGCCCACAAGGCTATGCAGATATCGTCAGCTATATCCTTCTCAGAAACGATTTGCCTGCGGGAGAAAAAGAACTACCGACTGACGAAGCCGCTCTGAATAACATAATTATTACAGCAGAATAATACAGTAGCTTGAATAAAGTTTATGTGTCCGCCGCTTTTTTAGTGGATGCCCCTAGCTGCCCTAATTTTTCAGTATTGTTGTCTGGCGTCATGCTGCCTGGAAACCCTATGCCACGCCTTTGAAGCTTGAGGGTATATATACTGAACGGCGACAAGCGGTGAGACATATAGACACTGCCCACTACTGCTGCCATTAGCGGCAGCATAATTCGATAATCGTTGGTCATTTCAAACAGAATTAAGATGGAAGTCGTTGGCGCTTTAGCAGTTGCGGCAAAAAAGGCCGCCATCCCAACCATTGCATACGCGCCAGAACCCGCGGTCACTTCTGGAAAAACAGCATGAACGAAAGAACCGAATGCACCGCCAAGCATCGCGCCCATGTAAAGACTAGGAGCGAACACACCACCTGAACCGCCCGACCCAAGAGTGGCGCAATTGGCAAGCAACTCCACTACAAAAAGACCAAGAAGTAATTCCCAAGAAAATCGCACCCACAAAGCTGATTCAATCGCTGGAAATCCAGAACCATATATCTCCGGGAAATATCTCAGCAATAGACCAACGAGTAATCCTCCAACAGCAGGTTTCAGATACTCTGGAAATTTCCACGAGCTAAAAGCATCTTCAGACCAGTACAAGGACTTTACATAAATGAATGCTGCGAGCCCGATCAATACGCCCATAATGAAATACAACGGAAGCTCAACTGGACTGACCAGGTCGTATGTGGGAGCCACAAAGGCCGGAAAATTACCCAGAAAATAACGCGCTACCATACACGAACTGAGGGAGGTCAACAGAACCAATAGAAAATCGGTTTGAATACGCCCGATTAAAACCTCCATAGAAAAAATAGCTGCCGCGATCGGAGCATTAAATGTCGCTGCGATACCTCCGGCAGCACCACAACTAACAAGCGTCCTAACATTATGAGGTTCCAATTTGGTCCACTGACCTATTGTTGACCCGATGGCTGAACCGATCTGCACCATCGGACCTTCGCGACCGGCGGCCCCACCAAAACCAATTGTCAATGAAGAAGCTATAACTTTAACCGACACGACTCTTTTTCTAATGCGCCCACCATGTAAAGCTAAAGCGGTCATCACCTCAGGGACACCATGACCTTTAGCCTCACGGGCAAACCTGTGCACTATAGGACCAACAATTAGTCCTCCCAACGCCGGCAAAAGAACAAGCTGAGCGGGTCCAAATCGTTCCAACATTCCAGCCACTGGACCTCTTGCGATATTGGCCATCATCTCCAGAATAAAAATAAAACCTACTGACCCAAAGCCAGTCGCGACACCGATTACTACAGCCAGAATAATGAGATAGTTTTGAGACGGCAGGAACGAAGAGCGCAACCAAACTTTTGTCCAGCGCCAGACAGACAGCCGCGACAATACTCGCCGACTATTTTTAGCTAGAATCGCAAAAACATTTCCTATGCTTGACAATATTGAATTAAACATTAGCAACCAAGACCAGAGCTCAAAAGAATACTTTAATTATTCTGAGACACTTCATCTTCTATTTGAGGATGCAGTACCACCAACTTCGATCTACTTCCACTTCGCAGGGAAATCATAAACGGTTCTGTTTCACCGACTGTCCGCCTAACAGCCTCCCCATCTTCCAATGACGACAAAACAATACCTCTTACAGATACGATCCAATCACCTTCCTCAATACCAGCACGAGCCGCTGCGCTTCCTGATCCTACAGCTACAACCTGCCAACCCGACACTGCGCCCTCTTCTACAGAATCTTCAGAAATCCTTGAACTCCACTGCACAACAAAACCGAACTGATCAAGTCGAACAGGCGCCGAATCGGTCGGATCGCACTGTAAATCTGGTATCAATATTTCACCATTACTGCGACGTCTATTTCTCAGTATGCGAAACGGCACCATGGCACCGGACTCCTGCAGATCATATAGGCCTTGAAACTGAACCGCGGAAGTAATGCGCTCTCCTCCCCACTCTAGAAGCACATCACCTCCAGACAAATCAGGAGCTTCGGCAAATGCTTCCTCATGCACGTACTCAATGAGCACACCTTCCTCAAGTACTAGAAACTCTTTTACAGACGGATCCAGATCAGTTACTTCGATACTGCGACACACAACACGTTCCTGCGATTCATCGAAAAGAACGAGCATTTCAGTCGAACTAATAATTCTTCTACCTGAAGAATGCAGATACGAGACTCCCAATAAAGCCCCATCCAAATCTACGATGGCAGTGATCAATTGGTCATCGGAAAAATCCATGGACACCGCTAATCCTCCGGCACCCTCACCGCCTGATTGCACAAGAAAGCCAGGAGTTATCATCGTGTCCCCATCTGGACTTACGCTTACTCCGGCCACATAAGACCCTGGCGACATCGATCCAGGATCACTTAATGTAAATGGAAGTTGATCATTTCCTACAATATCGAAAATGGCTAAACCAAGATCACGATTCCAGTTATTGAGTTGATAAGAATAAGAGTCAGACAATGAAGGAGCCAGCCCAGTCACTTCATCCAAAAGGGGTAATTCTCCGAGCAACTCAGCCCGTCTTCGCGATGAAATCACCTCAAGCGCCGGTTCAATTGTGGTCAACAGAAGCTTTGGTCCAATAATTAAAGCCGGCGTTTGATCCGAACCTACTCTTCTAAAAAATGGACCGGTCCGTTCAGCCAGTTGGACCCAATAATCTGAAAAGTAAGTCAGGGGGGTCTTCTCAAGATCGGCCCGCCCGACTGGACGCGACACCTCCACAGGGACAGGGTCAGAAACAGATTCAGCGGTGGAAGCGGGTTGGACATCACTTTGCTCAAGCGCACCCATCACCAACACGATAATAGCCAGAAGAATAACGACAGCAGGAAACAATAACTGCCGCTGATAAAGTGCACGTACCAACGGTAATCGCAACAGAAACCGCAACGCCACCCCCAGATCGGGAAAAATATCTACTTTAGTAATCTTGTCATTCGAAACAACAAACTATAAAAATGTTGCTTTTGAGCAGCATATTCTAAAAAGACTACCCTTGCCAAAGAACAAGTACAAGGGCCGGAACAAGAGTGACTGCTACAAGGTCCATTAACAAGCCATACTTAATCATTTGACTGATTCCAACTCGTCCCGATGAATAAACAATCGCATTCGGTGGAGAAGAAACGGGCAGTACCACCGCACAGGACGCGGCAAGCCCGGCCGACAGTGCAGGAACTACGGGATCAATACCAGCTGCTTGGGCTATCGATATAACTATAGGAATTGCAATGGTTGCAGCTGCTGTATTTGACATCGCCTCTGACAACACAACCGTAAACAAAGCCCCTGCAAATGTAAGTGGAATAACGGAATCAGTAGGAAGAAAACTAGTAATACCTTCACCAACTGCGAGAGCCAAACCGGTGGATGCAGAAAGCGAACCAAGAGACAATCCTCCACCAAACAGTAAAATCGTGCCCCAATCGATTTGCGATGCCTGTTTCCATGTAATGGTCGCCCTTTCCGTCTTGCTGATTGGCAACAGAAAAAGCAATATGGCTCCAATCAGTGCCGCAACTGATTCCGGCATCGTTGTAAGAACTGACTGAGTGAGCGAATGATCACGACCAAGAAATAAAGGCAACAAGCCTGGTCCAACCCATAAAAAGACCGTCACGCCAAAAGCAATTAAAGCGTTCCGCTCGCCTCTTTTTAATCGGCCAAGCTTTTTTTTACGCTCGGCAATGATGGCAGAAGCCCCAGGAATTTCTTTTACTGCTGTTTTCCCAATCCAATTTAAATAGACAAATGCAATTCCCATTAGAATTAAACTTACTGGAACGGCTAGGAACATCCACTCAACAAACGAAATTCTGATGTCCAGCAAATCTCGAAGCATCGCAAGCGTTATCAAATTTGGAGGTGTCCCTACGGGAGTCGCCATTCCTCCTCGCGAACATCCATAGGCCGTCATTAACATCATGACTGTGCCATAGGAGCGCGGAACCTTTCCCTCTGATTCCATAAATGCAATCAATGACAATCCGATCGGTACGAGCATGGCAGCAGTAGCCGTGTTGCTCATCCATGCAGACAAAAATGCGGCCAAAGCACCGTAAGCAAATAAGATTCTCCCAGGACGAGCACCTATGATTTTCAAAGAAAGTACGCTGTAGGCAATCCGTTCGTTCACACGGTGCACAAATAAACCTTGAGCTAGGATAAAACTGCCAAGAAACAAAAAGACAGTCGGGCTTGCCATTGGCGCAAAAGCCTCCCGAACAGGAGCAATCTGAAAAACAACAGCAAGTGTAGGGCCCAATAGAGCCGTTACTGCTAACGGTAATGCCTCAGTAACCCAAAAGGTAATAACCAGCACCACTATGGCCGACAACCGATGCGCAGCAGGAGAAAGACTATCCAGCGGAAGAACAAGGACCAAGCCAAAGAGCACTGGCCCAAGTATCAAACCGGTCATCCGCCTGACCGCATCAAAACGCTGATCTTCTTGGCTCGATGAAACTGATGGAGTGGACAAGGAAGTCATAACATCCGAACAGGAGAAAATGAAAAAAATGCGTCACGGAACATAATTAAAACCGTAATCAGAAAGATCTTATCTTGATTACTTCTCGTTTTTTTTTTACATTTGATCTACCAAGAAAATATCATTGCTAACCGTGTTATCCTGAGTAACAGAAAGAAGGTGCCATAATGACTGCTGCCGTATTCGCTCTACTAGGTCCTATCGGATTACCTGAACTTATAATCGTTTTCTTAATAATATTTTTTATATTCGGCGCCAGCCGCCTATCCGGCCTTGGCAGGGGCTTAGGTCAAGCCATTAGCGGCTTTAAAGACGAAGTCCAAAATAAACCTCAAGAAACACCGAAAGACGAATAGCTTTTTCCTCTCTAAGTTTTCTAGTCTACTCCCAAGTCAGTCAAATGGGAGACGAGGTCAAGGCCAGCCGTTGAGGCGTTCACTTCCCTGTCTACTCGCAGTATCTTTCCGCTTGGCCCTATAATAAAAGTCCATCGGAATGGGAAGGCTCTTTCTGGCGTAACCACACCATACGCACGAGCCACATCACCTGACGGATTACTGAGTAATGGAAAGTCCGCATCCAGCGATTCTGCAAATTCTTTATTAGTCTCTGGATCGTCAACACTGATCATAAAATAGGCAATATCAAACTGACTGAGCTGGTCTTTGCTGTCCCGCAAAGATTTACATTCTGCCGTTCACCCACCAGTAAACGCCTTGGGAAACCACGCCAACACTACTGTCTGCCCCTCATAATCATCCAAACGGTGAGTTTGTCCATCGCTACCAGGAAGCTCAAATGGCGGGGCTTGGTCACCTACTGATAATTCTTGTGCGGACATTTCTAAACCACCAAAAGTCAAAAAAACTAGTGCGCAGGTTGCGATAAACCTACTCATTTATAGCCTCCCTTTATCTGAGAAACATCACAGCAATCATGCACAATGACATTCTCCAATAAATAATCTAGCTAACTTTGTCCACAGTCTCGTTTCAAAACGAGCAGTCCGTTGTATTCTTTGTTAGAGCATACCATTATCAAGCTCCAGACAACCATGAAACTTCACTTGACTAAGTCTATTTCAATGCAGCTGATTGGAATAACTTTGTGCTCGCTTCTTATTGGCTTCGTCTCGTTTTCTGTCAACAAAATATCTATAAAAAGTTTGCCGCCGACTCATCCCCCTGGCAACTGGTTACTGATGGGACCTCAGCCCCCTGCACCCCCTGCAGAGGGCGTCAGACCGAGACGGCCATCGATGCGTGGTCTTGGCTGGCAAGTCATTGACTACTTGTCAGTACAAAAAGTTCTTGTTGTTAATATTGACACGCACCGTTTAGATGAAGTCAGACAGATCGCTCATGAAATTATTGACCCGCTCTCAAAATATTATGCAGAAATTTTGGTCTATTTCCGAGAACCTAACAATCCGCTAGCATCAACAAGAGTGCAATGGACGCCCAACAATGGATTTATCGAAACTGACATTGCACCTATCACTAACAATTGAGGCAAACCTGTGGACACAATCAACTGGCAAGATGTTTCCGTCGGCCTAGGATTTTCACTGTTGATCGGAGTTCTTGTAGCTCAAATTGCTGCTCGAACCATCAGAATTGTCTTACTAGCCGTTTCTGGAAACGATAAAGACACATCCTTCAGAGATCCGATTCAAAGGCGTCCCATTCAGATAATGCGGGCGATCATATTTTTTATAACCTTGATACTTGTAGGACCTCCTGTACTTGAAGCTCTTGGTGTCCAGTTGTCTTACGGAATTCCTCTGGATGAAGCTACCGCTTGGTTGTTTGAAGGCAGTCTCCGAGTTGCGCTTATCGCCATCTTGGCTTATTTCTCCATACGAATGGCTTCACTAAGCGTCTCTCATTTCGAAAAAGTTGTAACAGAACGCAGGAGATACAGCACCGAGAAGGATGAATTCAGTCAACGCCTGCATACAATTGGAGGCCTGATCAAAAATGCAGTTAACGTGCTCGTCGTAAGTGCAGCAGCCCTAATGATTCTTCAGGAAGTCGGTGTTAACATCGCACCCCTTCTAACAGCTGCTGGTATAGGTGGTCTCGCCATTGGATTTGGTGCTCAGAATCTAGTTCGAGATGTAATCTCAGGATTTTTTCTAATCCTTGAAGACCAAATTCATGTGGGTGATGTTGTCAGTGTTGATAACACTTCCGGCCTAGTGGAATCAGTCAAACTGAGGACGATCGTGTTGCGTGATCTCTCAGGAACCGTACATGTAATCCCAAACGGCTCAATAACAACATTATCAAATATGACAAAAGAATTTTCCTTCTATGTAATGGACGTTGGAGTCGCCTATAAAGAAGATACCGACCACGTTGCCCACGTATTAGAAAAAGTTGGAAACGATCTCCAAAGTGATGATAGTTTCGGGCCCCATATTCTAGCTCCCCTGGAAATCTTAGGTGTCAATGATTTTGCTGATTCCGCAGTAAATATCAAAATAAGAATCAAAACGCTCCCTCTAAAACAGTGGATGATCGGCAGAGAACTTCGCCGCCGCATCAAGAAAGCCTTTGACGCAGAAGGAATAGAGATTCCATTTCCCCACACATCCATTTATTTCGGTGAAGCGAGTGGTCCTCTTCTTACAAAAGAATTTAATGAGGAAGAACTCAAGCGCCTTGCCTCGCTTAAAGCCGAGAAGCCGAGAGCAAGAAAGTCACAGACTCATATTTCAACTGCAGGAGATGTCGGCGAGTCTGGAGACGGAGTCTAATAGACAAACAGCATTTTAAGGCCACAGAATTGCCGTTATTCAACTCACTATGCCTACAATCAAGCCATCTCATGAAAATTTAACAATGTTGTTTTCTGAAAAACAAATCCAGGAACGTGTCATTGAATTAGCAAACGAAATAGAAAATACAGTAGACCCCAATCTTCCAATTCATCTAATTGGTGTATTGAAAGGAGGATTCATATTTCTTGCTGACTTAGCAAGAGCTTTTTCAAGATCGGTCACGATAGATTTTGTTGGGTGCTCAAGCTATAAAAATGATACGACTCCCAGCAAACCTAATATTTATGAGAGACCGGATGAAACTCTCAATGGAAAATATGTTCTGCTAGTTGAAGATATAGTTGATACTGGCGAGACGCTCAATACTTTGCGTGAATTAATTTTGAAGCAGAGACCAAAAGAGCTACACACTGTGTGTCTACTCGATAAAAAAATAAGGCGAAAAAAATTTACAAATATTAGTTACGTCGGTTTTTCAATTGAAAATGTCTTCGTTGTTGGATACGGACTAGATTATGCCCAAACTTATCGTAACCTACCTTACATCGCAGCACTGCCTCTTCATGCCTCTGACACTGCACCGACAATAGCCTCAACGTCGAGCTCGTAGGCCCGGTACAGGTCTGGGATATCCCCTGATTGACCGAAACGGTCGACACCCAAAGGTACTAGCTTATGACCTTTAACCGAACCCAACCAAGACAAAGCACCGGGATGACCATCAAGAACGGTTACAAGTCGCGCAGTCGAAGACAAAGGACTCAGCAGTCTCGATACATGAGAAGAATGATCAGAGACGCTGGCAGACGATCGCTGAGCCCATCCATTGTAGAGTTGGTCCGGCGAAGTCACAACCAATAATCCAGCACCGGGATGTTCTTTTATTATTTCGTTATGCGCTTCCCTCGCTTCAGCAACAACCGGACCAGATACGACGATTGCAAGATCCGTATCAGAGTCAGGAGACACCATCCAATAGCCTCCTTCAACTATCTGTCTCTCAAGATCTTCGTCAATTTTTCGTTGAGGCTGATCCAGTGGACGTGTAGACAACCTCAAATAGACAGCTCCCCCGTCATCGGATTGTATATGACTAAAACTCCATCGCAGGATTGCTGTGAGCTCATCGACATATGCTGGTTCAAATGCCGTGAGTCCGGGCTGGCCAATCCCGATGAGTGGTGTAATAACAGATTGATGCGCTCCTCCCTCTGGCGCTAGTGTCACACCAGAAGGCGTAGCCACCAAAATAAACCTTGCGTCCTGGTAGCAAGCATAATTGAGTGCGTCAAGACCCCGACTGATAAATGGGTCGTATAGAGTGCCTATCGGCAAGAGTCGCGCACCAAACAGAGAACCACTTAGACCGAGAGCAGCTAACAGTAAGAAAAGATTATTTTCCGCGATACCTAATTCCAGGTGTTGCCCACTCGTATCCATCGACCAATCCTGCAACGACATCGGCCGGTCCCTTTGGTCTCGAGAGTTAAATGCATCGGACCGCTCCATACGAGAAAAGACCCCCCGCTTATTGACCCAAGTTCCAAGGTTCGTTGAAACCGTCACATCAGGAGATGTCGTCACAATTCGGTCGGCCAAATCAGAATGCTGTCGGGAAATATCAGAAAGAAGACGACCAAAACCTTTCTGTGTAGAGAGACGATCGCCCAATGGAGTCTCTAGTCGTTCAGGAACAGGGACAGGCGGGGTCTGATGACGACGCTGGACTTTTTGATTAAACGGAACCTCATCGAGAAACAAGCTGAGATCCTGGTCTGAGCCAGACAACCCGGAAAATGGATGCCACTCTTCACCAGCACCTATTCCCATCTGGGTCCTCAAAATGTCGATCTGGGCAGTCGTCATGAGTCCGGCATGATTATCTTTGTGTCCTTGTAATGGAAGACCGTAACCTTTGATCGTATATGCGATAAAACAAGCTGGCGTCGGATCATTTTTTAAAGCATCGAATGCTTCTAACATGACATCCAGATCATGCCCGCCAAGATTAGTCATTAAGTGACTTAGGGCTGAGTCGTCGTGCTCATCTAACAGTTCACTTATGCCAGCAGTGTCGCCTAGATCTCGTTCTAGTCGCTTACGCCATGCCGAGCCACCTTGATATGCCAAAGCCGAGTACTCCGAATTGGGACACCCGTCGATCCATTCTTGAAGTGCATCTCCACCCCGTCGTGTAAATGCCTGATGCAACAACTTTCCATATTTAAGGGTCACAACCTTCCATTCCATTGTTTCGAAAATAGTATCGAGACGACGAAAAAATCTATCGGCAACAAATGCATCAAGACTCTGCCGGTTGTAATCGATGATCCACCATAAATTGGTAACATGATGCTTCCAGCCCTCAAGTAATGCTTCAAACACATTACCTTCATCAAATTCTGCATCGCCTGCGACAGCAATCATCCTGCCTGCAGGCTCGTCGGCTTTAACAAAATGATGCTGTCTCACATATTCCTGAACCAGAGCTGCAAAACTGGTCATCCCAACACCCATTCCAACCGAACCCGTTGAAATATCAACATCATCGATATCCTTAGTTCGCGAGGGATATGACTGAGCACCACCGAACGCTCTAAATTTTTCAAGTTGATCCTGCGTCTGGTTACCAAGTAAGTACTGGATGGCATGATAAACGGGACTGCCATGAGGCTTAACCGCAACCCTGTCCTCAGGGCGAAGGGCTTCAAAATACAATGCTGTCATGAGCGTGACCATCGAAGCGCAGGATGCCTGATGCCCACCGACCTTCAAACCATCACGGTTCGGTCGTACACGATTCGCATTATGAATCATCCAAACACTCAACCAGAGAACTTTTTTTTCAAACTCTGAAAGACACTGTCTTCTGAGTGTTTTTTCACTAGAACCTTCCAAAACAGTTGATATCTGACCTGTCATTTTACTCCCATAACATTCAAATCTTTGTCATTGATCGTATCAAAAATCTAAACCGTGTCTGCTAACCTCGCTGGAAAAAATAAAAAGCTACTTTATGCACTTGACACCAGCCGCAACTACAAGAAAAGCTATGTCATTTTTTGAACCAGGAGACACGATGAATCCAGAATCTAGTATTTGTGATTCATGTTGTGGATGAAATTGCACAACTACCCATTCAGTTTCAAGAAGAAACGCGTCCATCACACAAAGCAAGATAATGACAGACCTAAAAAATATTTAGTAAATATTGCTTTTTATATTATTGAGATTTAGTCTCACCTGAAAGGATGGATGGTGGGCGCTAGTGGATTCGAACCACTGACCCCCGCCGTGTGAAGGCGATGCTCTACCACTGAGCCAAGCGCCCATGCCCATATTTCAGTGTACTGTAAGTCGATTACAGTTACCAAGATTTAGTTTCTGAAGTCCGTTTACTAGATTCACTCCGGCAATCAGTGAAAAGATCGCTAAAGGGATTTACGATCATCCGATAAATAGCGCTTCCTGATCTTCTCCCACAGAATCTTCTGTCTGTGTACTCATTCGATTCGACACATCTCGAAGAGCCGTAACTGCCGCTTTTAAACCAGCCAATACAGCAACACCTTTCCTTAAGGGCTCAACGACTGCATCTTGACCAACGGTCATCAGATGTTCAACTCTCTCAGTCAACTGTCCGAACAATTGATCGACCCGTTCCAATTGAGCAACAGCTAGAGAAGTGGCCCTTGTCACGTCACCAGTGGCATCGTTGACTCGATCAAGCGCCGGCTTTATTTCCTTTTCTATCTGATCGACCATCCGATTGACGCGCTTTACCAATCTCACACCATAGACGACCGCCGCAACCTGCACAGCAGCCATCACAACCACAGACAGAGTAATAACCAGCATAAAGATAATTGGAATTTCCATTATATTTCATCCTCAGTCGCATCGACTTTTCCGTCACGGACTCGCTGATAAGCTTCTCTACCTCGCTCTACAGCTGTAGTAAGTTGCTCGCGCTGGCGACGCACAAATTCACGACCTTGCTTGGCAGCCACATCCGCCTTCTCGAGACCTTCTTGTGCCTTCTCGTTCAATGCGCGACGTGTCTCAGAACCAGAACCTGGAGCCATTAAAAGTGCTGATGCGACACCAGCAATAGCTCCTAAGGCGAAAGCGACTAAAATGACCGTCGCATGACCTTCACTTTCTTTTGACATAACGACCTCCGTGACCACACACGAAATACGATCTATTAAATCTCACCCTTGTGAAACAGACTGTAGATCCTACTTCGTTAGACCAAGATTTTTCTCCCTGAGCATTTGTATCCTATCCCTGAGATTGGCCGCAAGTTCAAAATCAAGATTACTGGCGGCCTCCCGCATCTCCTCGTCAAGTTTATCTAAATATTCATTCATCTCAGAAAGATTTTTAAAACTCTCTTGTTTGTTTTCTTCGGCAGGAATAGTTACATAGTCCTGTTCGTAAATACTTGATAGCACGTCACCAATCTCTTTAACAATAGATTTAGGGGTGATACCGTTTTCTTCATTGTACTTTTGCTGAAGCTGTCGACGTCTCTCCATCTCATTAAGAGCACTGTCCATCGACTGAGTCGTCTTGTCAGCATACATGATCACACGGCCATTCACGTTTCTTGCGGCTCTCCCAGAGGTCTGTATCAGCGATCCTGTCGAACGAAGAAAACCCTCTTTATCTGCATCAAGAATTGCTACCAATGACACTTCTGGAAGATCCAAACCTTCTCTTAGCAAATTAATTCCGACAAGAACATCGAACGCTCCACGACGAAGGTCTCGCAAAATCTCGACGCGTTCAAGCGTGTCAATATCTGAATGCAAGTAGCGAACCTTTACGCCAAGTTCCTGATAATACTGAGTCAAATCTTCGGCCATCCGTTTAGTCAAAGTCGTAACTAAAACTCGTTCGCTTCTAGTTGCCCGCACGCGAATCTCATGAAGTAAATCATCAATCTGTCCTTTGACTGGACGAATTTCAACCTCTGGATCTACCAAACCAGTCGGCCTAATGATCTGTTCAACCACCACACCACCACTCGCATCCAATTCAAAACTACCTGGGGTTGCCGACACAAAAACCGTTTGCCCAACTCGAGATTGCCATTCGTCAAAATTTAAGGGACGATTATCTAATGCAGACGGCAGACGAAATCCGTGCTGAATAAGCACTTCTTTCCGAGAGCGATCGCCATGATACATTGCTCTTATTTGAGGAATCGTTTGGTGACTTTCATCAATAATAGTAAGTGCATCGTCCGGCAAATAATCAAGTAACGTCGGTGGTGGTTCGCCGGACTCTCTCGAAGAGATATGCCGTGAATAATTTTCGATCCCATGGCAGTATCCTATTTCTCTAATCATTTCAAGATCGAACATTGTCCGCTGGTGCAATCTTTCAGCCTCAGATACTTTCCCTTCGCGTTCTAGAACACTCCTCCAATCTGTAAGTTCAGCCTTGATACGATCTACAGCCTGATGAGTCCGCTCTCGTGGCGCCACAAAATGGGATTTCGGATATACCGCAAGACGATCATGTCGACTAAGAGTTTTTCCAGTTACGGGATCAAAAGTCTCTAACTCATCTACCTCTTCACCGAACAAATCAATCCTGATTCCCTTTCGATCATAAGATGGGTACACTTCAATGCTATCTCCCCTAACGCGGAAAACACCTCGAGTGAACTCATGATCATTACGCTCATACTGAATTTCGACTAATTTACTTAAAATCCATTCACGATCTACGAGCTGCCCTCGTTCGAGTGGAAGTAACATCCCATAATATGCCTCAGGAGATCCAAGGCCATAAATACAAGAAACGCTTGAAACTATGATCACGTCGCGTCGCTCAAAAAGCGACCGTGTCGCAGACAGACGCATCCGGTCTATCTCATCATTAATAGTTGCCTCTTTTTCGATATACGAATCCGTTGCAGGAACATAAGCCTCCGGTTGATAGTAATCGTAATAACTAACAAAATACTCAACCGCATTATTCGGAAATAGTCGCCGGAATTCCTGGTATAGTTGCGCGGCCAACGTCTTGTTATGAACCATAACGAGACTTGGTCTATTCAATTTCTCGATAACATGAGCCATGGTAAAGGTCTTACCAGAACCCGTGACACCCAACAATACTTGGTTTTTCGTCCCTAAACTAAGGCCAGAGATAAGTTCACCGATCGCGTTCTCTTGATCTCCCTCAACCTTATAATCAGTGACGATCGAAAATTTGTCGTAAGTTGAATCCAGGACAGATTCCTTCGAATTAACTAGGGTTCAATAAATGGAGCAAAATAACCCTTTCGACTTTTCACACGAAGCCGTTCAAGTTCTTTGCGCGACTCTACAATCTTAACTGTTACATCTCTCCACGTTCCATCAGTAGCGAAATTGTTCGACTCATAGCCAAGTGAATATCGCGCATCAAGCTCATCAGATATTTTTTTGTAAATCTCTTCAAGATCATCAACATCGTTTGGAAAATAAGAGCGACCTCCAGTTAAATCTACCAGTTGTTCAAGTCTCATTCGCTGAAGTGTTCTCTGACTGCTACGTAAATATTTCTGAAAACCAATCGCGTAAATAGTTACATCCGATGCTCGGATTAGGTCTAGTGCTTCTGAAAATTTGGTACGGCTTCTCGTATCGGCACCATCCGTATAAAGAAGTAATACCTTACGACCATCTTGTGAGAAAGCACCATCTAAATAGACACCTAACGCGTCATAAAGCGCAGTGTCTCCATCAGATTGACTGCGTCTAATTCTTTCTACCAACCGCGGGAAATCAGCCTGACTGTATCGCCCGACCCGGACTTCACTGTCGAAGTCAACCAAGGTGATATCCTCAGCATAGGTAACGGTATTAAAAAATTTTATTGCAGCCGTCTTTGCGAATCTACCTTCTCTCTCCATACTGCCACTAGTGTCAAAGAGCAAACCAAGGTGAAACGGTATCGTCGTTATATCGGCAGCAATATCGTTTGAAAAATACTGAACAATCTGAGGTTCATCATTTTCAAATACCTGGAAGTCCTCTCTCCTTAAATCCGTTACAGGCGAACCATCCTCATCCACGACTGAGACACCAAGTCTGACAAGATCAACACGACTCTCATAAACAGCCTCTTGAGCAAAGAAAGGCTCACAACTTAGACCAAATAAAAATAAGGCCAAGCAAGGAATATGTCTGCACATTCTCAGCACTCTCACACAAATTTTAAATGATTAAAAACAATAACAGGCTATCGACGGTTCTCTGAATCGATCCACTCACCGCTAGCACCTACGACTGAATCGACAAACTGCCTACGCGCATCTTCATATCCCCGATCGACCAGTTCCTGAAGAGAATAATTGCGATCAGAACTCTCATCATAACAACCTTCAAAATCAAATATCCCTAATGGATTATGAGAAGGGCGGACTTGAAAAACCCCCTGAAAATACCCAGCACAGGATACTAAAGCATCTCTCACAGATGCAGATTCAAGAGAAGTAAGGTACTCACTTACTTTACCACGTGCATCACGACGTTCTGCATTTAGGTTATGTGGACCTGGTATTTCGGCTGCTGCCGTCACGAGAATAACCTGCTCGGCTCCAGCGTGAGCGACCTCTTCTAATAATCTACCCGTAGACTCAGGACGATCGGCGAGCCGATGAATTTCACCATGCCACGCACTATCTTTCGGAAAACTAATAAGATGAGGTTTCGTTGCCAACGGCACCCCCAAAGCTGCCATCATAATATCAACAACGTACCGACAACCTGACCCTGCCAGGTCTACCGTTTCTAAATGCCGATCTCGACTTTCATCATTAGGGCTTCTAGAAAAGAAATAGCGCCGATCTTTTTCAGACAAAAGGGCAGATACAAGATCCCGTCTTCCATCAATGTCATGCACAAGCATTATCAACTCTCGATAACCAGGTTGACCCAAGTTATCCATCAACAACTGCGCATAACGCTCACTTAAATCCTTATTATTTGGACGCCCTATTCTTGCCGCTCCACGCATGCGCCGCCACAAACTGTCTGACGCCCAGCCACTAATTCGCGATACACTTAGTGGCGAGCCCAAAAAGTTCCACCAAAAAGAACCTCTCGCTCTTCTATGCAATCGGCTCTTCACTGAACGCACAAATACTCCCCCAGCAAGTGTAATCAACAAAAGCAAGAGAACGCTGGTCACAAAGCGTGGAAGATAAAAAGGTAGTATGTGTGGTTGAAATATAATTTCCACAATTTGCGTGTACCAAGTAGCCATTCCCGCTCCGACTTCAAAACCACTAAGCCGCAACAAAAAACCAATCGGGAATACTAAAATCCCTCCACACAAAACAGCTAAGGGAAACAGAATCGCTAGAAAAGCAAGACTCAGTATCCATGTCGACACTTTCAAAGTCCATCTCCATGGATACAATCTTGAAACTAGAGAAGACGGCCATCCAAACGATTTATTCCAAAGATGTTCGCCACCGTCTATCGCTGCAAACAGCGCACTGATCGCTCCGATCCCTCGGCCGGCAACGAGATCTATCTTTACTCCAGCCTCTTGTACTGCCTTAATTACTCCGGCGTGGTAAGCGCCGAAGGTTCCAGTTCCCGTAAACACGAGAGCTGTCCTGAGTTCTGGTGAATACCGAATCGGTGTACCCGAATTTTGAGAAATTGTTCTAATCCTATGCGTCGTGAATGGTAGCCAGCTTAATAATTTCAAATTCACGAACCCCATTGGGGGTTGGAACCCTCACCTCATCACCAACTTCTTTCCCGACAAGAGCGCGTCCTATGGGAGATGCTGTTGAAATCCACCCCCGATCAGGATCTGCATCCTCTGCCATAACAAGTTGATAGACAACTTTTTCACCTTCCGGTTTCAATAGATGCACAGTCGAACCAAAGCCTGCGCGGTCACGGGGCAATTTGTCAAGATTCATCAAGGAAATCTCAGAAACACGAGCCTGAAGCATACTAATTCGTGCTTCAACAAAACGTTGTCTCTCTTTTGCAGCCTGATATTCCGCGTTTTCTCTCAAATCTCCAAGTTCACGAGCCTTTTGAATCTCCTTTGGCAGTTCATGCTTTAACTCATGATCGAGAGTCTGTATCTCAGTCCCGAAACGCTTTAGTAGCTCAGCTTTCATGATCTATTCAACCTTCCTCAGTAAACATTACAACTTCCCATACAGTAATCTATTACTCAGACTAGCATATCTGGTATGCTCTGCCTCCCCGTGAAAAGAATCACCAGTCGCCAAAACCCAATCGTGACCACGTTTAGATCAGCCGTCAAATCTGACAAGACAAACAGGCGCCATCTTCTACTTGAAGGAGTTCGTCTTATCGATGACGCATTACAGTCAGGTATACGCATTGAAACGGCCGCATTTTCAATCTCTGTATTACAAAAGGCAGATGACCGCCTGCAAAAACTTCTTGAACAGCTAAAGAACACTGGCACGGAACTCTTGTCCGTCTCTTCGCCAGTATTATCCGCTATGAGTCCTACCAAATCACCATCTGGTTCAATAGCTCTCGGACAATTCAAGTCCACCCAAGTTGAACATATATTCAATAACTCTGGTCCTGTTTTGTTACCCATCGGGGTTCAGGATGCTGGTAATGTTGGCGCAATTATTCGAGCAGCAGACGGCGGTGAAGCCTCAGGAGTCATTATAGGTTCTGATTCGGCAGATCCATTTGGATGGAAAGCATTACGCGGAGGCATGGGAAGCACCTTTAGGCTTCCGATAGCCTCTATAGAAGACCCGCAAACCGCACTTACGATTGCAAAAACAAAAAACTTTCCTGTATTTTGCGCCGTTCCAAATGACGGGCTTTCAATATATGACATGAATTTAAGAACGCCATGCCTGATTCTAATTGGTGGAGAAACAGCGGGAGTACCAGATAGCTTGCTCGCACAGTCAGACCAGAAAATTTCTATTCCCATGAAACCAAAAGTGAATTCGCTTAACGCAGCAGTCGCGGCAGCTGTTATTGTGTACGAAGCATATAGGCAAAGAACATTTTCAAAAAAATGACAGGTTAAGGAGAAATATTGTGAGTTCTACACGTGGCCAGTTGTTTGGCGATGACAATGATTACTCCTCTCATGTTAAGAGTCCTCTTGCAGATCGCATGAGACCCAGCACTTTTGATACTTTTGTAGGTCAGTTGGAGGTCTTAGGCCCTGGAGCACCCTTAAGACAAGCAATCGAAAGTGACAACTTGCAGTCAATAATTCTTTGGGGACCACCCGGAACAGGTAAAACTACAGTAGCACATCTAATCGCTACCGTGACCCAATCACATTTCATTTCTTTCAGTGCTGTCTTATCTGGCATTAAAGAAATTAAAACAGTCATGGCCGAAGCAGTAGACAAACGAAAACGTCTCGGCCGGAGCACGATTCTGTTTGTTGATGAAATTCACAGATTTAACAAATCGCAGCAGGACGCATTTCTCCCACGAGTTGAAACTGGAGACATAAATTTAATAGGAGCAACAACAGAGAATCCTTCTTTTGAAGTAAATTCGGCTCTACTATCTCGTTCGAAAGTTTTTTTATTAAAACCACTCACTCTAGAAGAGATCGTCACAATTCTAAAACGTGCTCTGTCCGATTCTGACCTTGGACTCGGACAAACGGAATTAACCGCTGACGATCAAGCACTTATCTCAATCGCTCAACATGCAAATGGCGACGCGCGTGTTGCCCTCAACACCCTTGAATTTGCTTCAACCATGGCTGCGTCAAAGATCTCATCTAACACAGCTAAACATAGCAGGAACGAGGTAATTAAGGCGCCAAAAGTTATTGACCAAAATCTTCTCAAAAAATTATTTCAGAAAAAAACACTGATTTACGACAAGAATGGTGAAGAACATTTCAACCTGATTTCTGCGCTCCACAAATCTATGAGGAACAGTGATCCTGATGCAACGGTTTATTGGCTGGCACGTATGCTTGAAGCAGGAGAGAATCCTTTATACATCGCTAGGAGACTTATCCGCTTTGCTTCAGAAGACATTGGAAACGCAGATCCGAGAGCACTCATGCTCGCCGTGGCGGCCAAAGAAGCGGTACATTTTGTAGGAATGCCAGAAGGCAATACGGCACTGACTCAGGCAGCCCTGTACCTATCTATCGCCCCCAAAAGTAACGCCATCTACCGCGCCTACAACCGCGCGGCCGAAGATGCTGACAAAGCGTCAGCTGAACCTGTTCCACTTCATCTCCGTAACGCACCTACTACTCTCATGAAAGAACTTGATTATCATAAAGGCTATCAGTATGCGCATAATGATGAGGACGGCGTGACGGACATGTCATGCCTTCCAGAGAATTTGTCTCACCGCAATTACTATCAACCGACACAACGTGGCCTTGAAAAGGCTATCGGTGAAAAACTCAAAGAGTTAAATACATTGCGGAAAACAAAACTTATTAAACGGACGAAGCGGGATGCCTAGTATTCTTTACTATATCGGTCGTGGATTACAGCTCTTGGGAATGTGGCTTTTACTTATTTCAATAGTCACTGCGGGACCCTTGGGACCAAGCCCAAGAATGTTTGGGGTAGGAGTGGGCAGTTTCGTAATTGGCTGGCTCATAGTTAAGAGCCAAACGGGAAAAGCTTCATAGCTCTCAAAAAATATATTTTCAGTATATCTTTAGCTTCTTTCAAAGCTACGTTCTAAATACCGTCTAGATATTTTAAACATGATCGGACGGCCATGAGGACATACCGTAGAATAATTCGTCCTGCGCAACTCATTTAGAATAAACGACATCTTCTCATGTGTTAGTCGGTCATTAGCCTTAACCGCTGCATGGCAGGCCGTCGTCGCTGCAATACGCCGAAGCGCATCATCAACACTTGATTCATTCCTCAAACCATTCAGATCTTCGGCCAGGGCATTTATAACTTGAGCAGCCTCTTTAAAATTTAGTAATGCGGGAACAGACACAATTTGAACACTATTTCCACCAAAGTCAAAAATTTCAAAGGCCAACCGTTTTAAGTTCCCCTCGTGCAATAAAAGCACGTCACGTTGGCCAGGCTCAAGTTCAATAATTATTGGAGAAAGCAACCGTTGCCCCTCCAATGTCCCACTAGTCAGTCGATTCATTACCTGTTCAAACAAGATTCGCTCGTGAGCAACATGCTGATCAACAATAGAAATCGCTTCATTATCGATGGCAACAATAAAGGTGTCCCTAAACTGGCCCAACGGGATCATTGGAAAAAGAGGTTGTCCAGTTTGAACCGCCTCGTCATAATTTACTTTGAGAGCCGATGAATCTAAAACCTCAGAAAAGTTTCTTTCCACTTTTTCCGCTTGTTCTGTTTCTTTCCGCTTGTCATAAGATCCAACAACACCCAACTCCTCCATAAAACCAGAAATTGTTGGACTAAATGTAGAGCCACCCTGGTCTTGATCAAACTTCGTCACAATTGGCGCTGAATCGACTCGACTCAAAGCATCTCCAAGAGCGCGCCTCAGTAATTCATGAATCATTGATTGTTCGAGAAATCTAACCTCGGCCTTCGTCGGATGGACATTAACATCCAATTGATCAGAAGGAATCTCTATGAAAAGATGCACCTCTGGGGTACGAATCTTTACTGTCGCTTGTCTATATGCTTCGTAAATTGCGTGACTAATGGTTTTGTCTTTGACAATACGACGATTAACAAACACATTCTGAGGACCCCGCGTAGAATCGCCGACGGCGAGAGGCGCAATATACCCAACTACACTAGTGCCAGCTGCTTCTTTCCTCACCTCCACGAGTTGGCTTCGCTTTCTGTTGATCTGAAAAAATCTTTCTTTCCAGTTACTGACGGGAGTGTAATCAAAACTTTTTCGGCCACGGCTAGTCAGAGCAAACCCAACCTCTGGATAACAAAGCGCCAACTGCGTGACTATCCGAGAAACCTGTGATGTTTCTGCCGCATCTACTTTTAAAAATTTTCGTCGAGCTGGTATATTCTTAAATAAATCTACGACCTCAACAATAGTCCCTTCGTGCATTCCAATTTCATGAACAGATTCAATTGCACCGACATTTGATCGGATCTTCGTCCCAGTTTCCTTTCCCATTAGCCGTGAACAAAGCATTAATCGCGATACAGATGCGATACTCGGAAGCGCCTCACCTCTGAAACCAAACGTTTCAATTGCACCCAAATCACCAACAGAAGACAATTTACTCGTAGCGTGACGTTCCAACGCAAGCAAAGCATCGTCAGGACTCATTCCAGATCCATTATCTTCCACTCGGATTAAACGTTTACCTCCAAATTCAATAAGGACGGAAATACGGGTCGCCCCGGCGTCGAGAGAATTTTCTATTAACTCCTTGACCACAGAAGCGGGTCGCTCGACTACTTCTCCCGCCGCAATTTGATTGGCAAGATCAGAGGATAGTCGTTTAATGAGTCCCATAGGACGCAGCTCTACAGATCCGTTGATTGGAATTGCAACGCCGCTTGCGCCGCAGCAAGACGCGCAGTGGGAACGCGATAGGGGGAAGCACTTACATAGCTCAAACCCACTTTCGCAAAAAATTGTACGGACGAAGGGTCGCCGCCATGCTCTCCGCAGACCCCAAGCTTAATATCAGGTCTGACTGACCTGCCCTTTTCAATTGCAAGACTCACAAGCTGTCCCACCCCATTAACATCTATAGATGCGAATGGATCGCGATCAAGAATTCGCTTTTCCCGATACAATCGAAGAAATTTTCCGGCATCATCACGAGAAAAACCAAACGACATCTGTGTGAGATCATTTGTACCAAACGAAAAAAATTCAGCTTCTTTCGCTATTTCATCTGCAGTTACCGCGCCACGAGGCACTTCAATCATTGTCCCGACTAAATATTTCACCTTAACCTTTTGCTCTTTCATCACTTGAATCGCGACTTTATCCACTACAGCCTTCTGGTTCTGAAACTCTCCAACATGTCCTACCAAAGGAATCATAATTTCAGGAATAACACGAACGCCTTTTTTTCGAACGAGACACGCCGCTTCAAGAATTGCCCTAGCCTGCATCTCAGTAATTTCAGGATAGCTAATCCCCAACCTAACTCCTCTATGGCCCATCATTGGGTTGAATTCATGTAATGTTTCAACACGCTGCAAGAGTTTCTTGATCTTTGCAAGTTTTCTAGGATGCTTTTGTCTTTCTTCGAGTCGAGCGATTTGGACCATCAGATCCTCTCGCTTTGGCAGAAACTCGTGGAGAGGTGGATCAATCATTCGTATGGTAACGGCTTCCCCCTTCATTGCTCTAAAAATACCAACGAAATCCTCTCTCTGTAACGGCAATAATTCCGCAACCGCCTCGAGTCTTTTTTGCCGACTGTCCGCCAAAATCATCCGCTGCATAACCGGCAGTCTGTCTTCCCCAAAGAACATATGTTCGGTCCGGCACAATCCAATACCCTTGGCGCCAAATGAATGTGCTATCTTCGCCTGATCAGGGAGATCGGCATTAGCACGAATTCCGATACGCTTTACCTTATCTGCCCATCCTAACAGCTGAGAAAATCTCTTATAAAGTGACGAACGTTTAGGGCTCAACTGTCCATTAAGCACCTGCAAAATTTCACTAGGCGTGGTGGAAACCTGACCAAGCTTCACTTCACCAGTGAGTCCATCAAATGAAATAAAGTCTCCTTCATTTACGATTTTTCCGTTGACTTTAAATTGTTTATTCACTTGATCGACCTTCAAGTCTCCGGCCCCAACAACCGATGGCTTACCCATTTGTCTCCCAACGACTGCCGCGTGTGATGTCATGCCTCCCGTTGCCGTTAAGACACCACGAGCAACATGCATTCCATGAATGTCGTCTGGCGCGGTCTCCTTCCTTACAAGAATTACTGATTCCCCCTTATCTGCCGCCACCACCGCATCGTCAGCAGTAAACACAACCTTTCCTGAGGCAGCGCCAGGAGATGCAGGCAACCCACGTGTTACTACTGACAAACCATTCCATTCATTTCGATCAAATACAGGAGACAAAAGTTGCGATAAAGATTCAGGATCAACCAGCAACAATGCTTCGTTTGGTTTCAATAGACGCTCTCTGACCATATCCGTCGCAATCACAACTGCCGCGTAACCGGTCCTCTTTCCACTTCGAGTCTGGAGCATGAATAATTCGTCATCTTGTATGGTGAACTCAAAATCTTGAATATCCTTATAATGTCGCTCTAACTTCGTAGTAATGTCACGCAATTGCTTGTAGGCTTTTGGCATCACGGTTTTAAGTTTCAAAATCGGTTGTGGTGTGCGTATCCCAGCGACGACATCTTCGCCTTGAGCGTTGATCAAAAATTCCCCAAAGAATTCCTTTTTTCCCGTCGCTGGATTCCGAGTAAACCCTACCCCTGTCGCCGAACGGTCACCCGTATTGCCATAAACCATAGCTTGTACATTCACGGCGGTCCCGATTGCATCAGGAATATTGTAAATACGCCTATATTCAACAGCTCTCGGATTCTGCCACGACAGAAACACAGCATCTCTAGCCATTCGCAGCTGACGCCTGGCATTCTGGGGAAAAGGCCGGCCGCTTTCCTTTCTGACCAGGTCCTTGAATCGAACCACAATCTCTCGTAACGCATCTTCGTCTAGCTCTGTATCAGACACCACACTATGAGACTTTTTCACAGTTTCAAATTGATCATCGAAGCTCTCTTTCGCAATACCGAGAACCACATTTCCGAACATCTGAATAAAGCGCCGATAACTATCAAACGCAAATCTTCCGTTCGCAGTCCAACGCTTTAAACCTTCCACTGCTTTGTCATTGAGACCAAGATTGAGAATTGTATCCATCATCCCTGGCATCGAAAACTTTGCACCAGACCTCACAGACACAAGAAGGGGTCTCTCAGAAGATCCCAGTTTCGCGTCTACCAATTTCTCAAGATGCTGAATATGCTTCTCCATTTCTGACTCAACAACTTGAGGCACACGACGACTTCGCTGATTAAACAAGTTGCATACTTCAGTAGAGACTGTGAAACCTGGTGGAACAGGAAGTCCTGCCGACGTCATCTCGGCAAGGCCAGCACCCTTTCCACCCAAAAGATC
>Ga0310344_10000494_pt1 | contig 31042 bp, 39 predicted proteins | sample HC15DNA20200_MG_FD_203801 | JGI IMG/M metagenome (GOLD analysis project Ga0310344, IMG submission 203801) | Marine microbial communities from station ALOHA, North Pacific Subtropical Gyre - HC15-DNA-20-200_MG | ecosystem: Environmental > Aquatic > Marine > Oceanic | place: Pacific Ocean: North...
CCTTTCGAGCGGTTATGGATGGTAAACAAGTTGCTATCCTCGTACCGACAACACTTCTATGTCAACAACATATTCGAACATTTGAAAAGCGTTTTTCTGATTACCCTATACGTATTGAGTCTCTCTCCAGATTTCGTACTGGCAAAGAAAACAAATATACAATTGAGGGGTTGATTTCGGGCAACGTTGATATCGTTGTTGGGACACACCGACTGCTCCAAAAAGATATCCAATTTCGGGATCTCGGTCTTGTGATAATTGACGAGGAACATCGTTTTGGCGTCACACACAAAGAGAAATTTAAGGACTTACGATCTTCCATAGATGTTTTAACACTAACAGCAACACCAATCCCGCGAACTTTACAAATGGGACTCACCGGAATAAGAGATCTTTCTGTTATAAACACAGCTCCACCTAAACGTTTGGCAGTCAGAACGCAGATCTCTCGCTTTGATCCAGGAATGGTTAGGGAAATTATTCTCCGTGAGATCAAACGAGGAGGACAGATATTTTATGTTCATAACCGAGTTCAATCAATCGAATCAGTTGGCCTCTTTATTTCGAAATTAGTACCTGAAGCCAGGGTCATTATCGCGCATGGAAAGATGCGTGAAGGTGCATTGGAAAATGAAATGCGGAAATTTGATGAAGGCGAGGGCGACATATTATTATGCACAACAATTATCGAGAGCGGCCTCGATTTGCCAAACGTAAATACGATTATCGTTGATCGGGCTCACGCGATGGGTTTAGCCCAGCTATACCAACTTAGAGGTAGAGTGGGAAGGAGTGATCGACCGGCATTCGCGTATTTTTTAGTGCCCGAAGAGGAGACGTTGACATCGGATGCGACGAGACGCCTAGGCGCATTTCGACAGCTTGATCATCTAGGTGGCGGATTTCGACTTGCGCAAATTGATTTAGAAATCCGAGGAGCTGGAAACCTTTTGGGGCCAGAGCAGTCTGGAAACCTAGGGGCAGTAGGTTTCGAGACCTACAACGGCTTACTGGAGGAAGCAGTCAGCGAATTACGTGGAGAAGAAATTAAGACTACCTCTGACACCGAAATACGAATTCCGATCTCTATTAGAATACCAGAAGAGTACGTACCGGATATAAACGACCGACTTGTTCTTTACAAGAGAATATCAAGTGCGAATAACGAGCATGAAATCGATCAGTTTAATGATGAACTAATGGACCGATTTGGGCCTATTCCCGAAGAAACAAAAAATCTCGAACGAATAATGCGACTTAAACTCCGGGCCCAAGAGATTGGAATCTCAAACTTAGAATGGATTAATGGTCAAATCATTATCTCGGCCGACATTTCTAACAAGTTCGATTCCAACCGTATCTTAAAGAGAATTCAAGATCCGAAGGATCTATTATCTATCGATCGGGACCAGCGACTTTGCTACCCAACGTCTTTACTTCAGGGGGAGGAAATGTTTCAGAAGACGTCTAAACTAATAGACTCATTAAGATAATCGAAAAGGGTGCTTGAAAAAATCAATAATTTCAGATTTTCGCGAGGTAGTCATTTAGGTGCTGGTTAATAAAGACTTGGCGGTTCCACGGCTCATCACTCATAAGGTGAGAATTTTTATTTTTAAGGATATAAGAAGAAGCTGTCGAAATACCTCCTTTTAGCAAATAGACGTTTATCTGCTCCCGCCTGTATATCGAACCTTCAAAATGATCTAGGATTTCAAAATCGGAGTCGGTCAAATCGATATACAAACGCCCTGATGTGACTCGCCCCAAATATGGAACCATTCCTGGATAAACTTGACCTTTCAAGAGACACCTAAAATGATCTAACGCAAAAGCAGTGGAGGATAGCTTTTCTCGCCCGATTAAAGATGAAATTACTTCGCTAACCTCAAGGGTTCCGTAGACAAAAAGAGATTGTTTCATAATGTGTATATCTATATTACCAATAGAATTGGAATAGCGAACTGTAGGATGATGCGACTCGGCCGGAGAATATATTTAAAAATATCAATTGCTTTATTTGGATCTGATCTCTTTGAGAAGAGCGAAAGTGACTGGTCGGGAGTAGACCGTACGTCACGAGAAAAACCATATTCATTTCTGGAAGTTTTATCATACTCCAGCACTCTTTCCGCAATTACCGGGTTAGCACTTCTTTTAGCCACAAATGGATCTTTTGACAGAGACTCTTCTTTAACAACTCTAAGCATCGTATTTTTTGGGACACTCGGCATTTATAACCTTGATCGAATTCGCGATTTGGCAAGGGACACTCTGCATACACCCGGACGCTCGAAATTCATTTTCCGTCATAAAGGTAAATTAGGCGTACTGTGTTTTGGTTCGGGAGCTTTGGCTTTTAGCTTGCTTTTATTTAGTGGGCTTCCGATGAGCCTGAGACTTCTCCCAATAGTTTTACTTGGGATTTTTCATAGAAGGCTAAAAACACGGCCGTTTTGGAAATCAATCTATGTCGCGGCAGGCTGGGCTGCGACTCTCTTGATATTGGCCGATATCGGCAGTACATCTCCCAGAGATTGGGGGAAAACTGCTCTTGTCTTGTTTTTTTCTTTATTCGCAAATACTTCTATATCCGGTGCTTTTGCTATTCAAAGATCTTCGAGAACCGCCATCGGATCAGCTGTTGCCGCAGGACTTATAGCCTGTACTTTGGACCCAATAGGACGTTGTTTAATTCTCCTTGCTATCTTTTCTGGGATAGGCGCCCTGTGGGCACACCAATCAAAATATCATAGATCTATCGCGCCTGATTGCACGCTTTCTATCGGTGCTGCGCTTTCTTGGTTCGCTTCTTAATTCTTACCAGCGATAAGAAGAGACACTTCTTGAGTCAGCACCGCTTCTTTTCTTTGATTTAGCAATCCATCCCGAACACTGACAATTCCTCGATTTTTTTTACTAGACGTTTTTCGAACTTCCACGCATTCCGATTGGTAAGTAAGTCGATCATTTGGACGAACTGGATTAGGAAACCTCAAACGATCCTTGCCGAGCATAGCCAGAATAACGGGAGGATTTTCCAAACGGTGAAAAAGGCGAGTACATATTGCGACAGTATGACAAGAAGAAGCTGTAAGCCCGCCAAAGACTGATTTGTTAGCTAGTGCGACATCTACATGAAAAGGATATGGATCCCACACCTTAGCGAACGAAATAATCTCATCCGCTTTTACGAGGTACTCCCCAACATACCAAGTAAGTCCCACTGAAATATCCTCGAAATAAAGTTTCGGCATAAGAGCTTTAAGAAAACCTTGGCGGCCGTTTAAAACCACCGGAATTAGACTCTATACGTCTTGCAACATCTAAAGTTGTAAGATCTTCTAGGAAAGGTCCTACCACCTGGACGCCAATCGGTAGTCCCTTTTCGTTCGTACCAACGGGGACCACAGTTGCTGGTAAAAAAGCGACGCCGACTAAACCTGCCCATTTAAGTTGGTCAATATAAGGCCTCTCAACTCCATCAACTAATATTCTTCTTTCAACCATGGGATGGGAGTGGTCATGTGGAATTGCTGCTGTGGGCATCGCCGGCATAAGGACGACATCCCAATCTTCGAAAAAGCTTTCCCATTTGGCACGAAGTTGAAGCCGTTTCTCGTTGGAAGAGAGCCATGCTCGATGCCTCTGTGATGCGTGCTGAGCTGCAAGGGTCCTGGCGGATGCTGAATCTCCGGCAACGCCCTTGGCGGCAAGATCTTCGATTTGCTGGCGACTAAATCCACCACACATTGCAGCTCCCAGGAGTCGGTCGAAAACTGATACCGCTTCAGTAAAAGTAAAGTCAGGTCTTGCTTCCAAATTTACTCGCGCGCCTACTCCCTGTAGAGCCTCCGCAGCAGAAAGTATCAGTCTTCGCACATCTTCCTCAATGGGACAGCTTTCCTCGTCAAGCCAAACGGCAACGCGATACTCGGACGTTTTTAAACATCTAGGTGGTTTCAAATCCAAGCGATACGCTTTCGCATTCCATGGGTCGGGGCCTGCAAGGATTCCAAGACCAATTTCCAAGTCATCAACCGTACGCCCCATAGGTCCGGCAACGGCAATATCGGCCTGACTAAGTGTGCCCGGAGGGCCAGGAATTTGACCAAGAGCAGGTACCAATCCGTAGCTCGGTTTGTGACCTGTTACACCGCAGTGAGTGGCTGGTCCCCGAATAGATCCCCCAATATCGCTGCCTAATTCCAGAGGAGTGAAGCCGGATGCCAAGGCACCGGCGGATCCACCTGAAGAACCTCCTGGAGTTCTCGAAGTATCCCAAGGATTGGAAGAAGTGCCGAAGACTTCATTATAACTCTGGGCATCACCCGCATATAATGGGAGATTGGTCTTACCCAGAATTACAGCACCGGCTTCTTTGTATCGAGCCACAGGGAGAGAGTCGCTTTCAGGGACAAACTTGCTGAGTTCGGGAGCACCCGAAGTAGTTCGCATTCCTTCAGTCATAAAAGAATCTTTTATAGTAATACCGACACCATGTAGGGGCCCTAGAATATCTCCATTCGCCCGTTTTTTATCGGCGGCATCTGCATCTCTAAGAACTCGCTCGTCATCTCTAGTAACTACCAAATTGGTTTCAGTATCTAAATCATCAATCCTTTTCAACTGTGTTTGTACTAGCTCTCTGCTAGAAATCCTTCCCGATTTAATTTCAGCCGCTAATTGTCGTGTAGTCTGATAAGCCAGATCTGTGGACATGAGGTCTCCTTTTATAAAGTTAAGTACCGTTGCGGTTGTTGTCTCAAATTTATTTTCAAAATATTAGCTACCGTAAGTTCATTCTTTACGATTCACGACTCTCATCGTGACCTATAAACCTTCTCTCGAAATTTCTTCTGGGATAAAAACTTTTCCGTGAATAATGTTACCCTTAAGTAGAAGGAATCCCGTAATGAAAAAAATTGTACACTATTTTGATTACAAAAGTCCGTATGCATATCTAGCTCAGGAAGAGACTTACAAACTTGAAAAAGACTATCGAGCGGAGGTCGAATATATTCCTCTCACTCTGGATATCCCTAGTTACTTCGGCCATGCAGAGCTAGACGAAAAAGGTGTTGACCGTATCGGGGAAAGAAATCCACACCAATGGCGCCGAGTCAAATATTCGTATATGGACTGCCGTAGGGAAGCGACACGACGAGGGATGACCATCCTTGGTCCAAAGAAGATTTTTGATAGCTCAGTCGCCCACATTGGGATGCTATTTGCAAAAGAGCACGGCAATTTTTGGCGGTATCACGAATTAGCTTTTGAACGGTTCTTTCTGAGAAAATTTGATACCGGTGATACAGAAGCCGTTAAATCTCTTCTTGAAGAAGTTAAAATAGACTCTTCCGAATTTGACACGTACTTAAATGGCTCAGGTCGTTTATCCTTAGAAGCTCTTAAGTCTGAAGCAGATAAAATTGGAGTGTTCGGTGTACCTAGCTATCTTGTTGATGGTCAACTGTATTGGGGAGCCGAAAGGCTAGAACGGGTTATTGAGCATCTTGGAAACTAGATTTGAAATAATGCAAGAAAACGAGACATTGAGCCCCTGAGTTATTTCTAAAGTTACGAGAGAAGGAGCGACCAGATGAGAGCAGCCGTACTTCGCGAAGTTGGAAAGCCTCTTGCGATAGAAGAACTTGAAGTCGAAGAACCTAAGACCGGTGAGGTCGGTCTAAAAATGGTCGCAAGTGGCATTTGTCACAGTGACTATTCAGTCGCGCACGGTGTCCTCAAAACTCCTCTTCCTTGCGTGCTAGGCCATGAAGGAGCTGGCATTATAGAATCAGTAGGACCAGGAGTAACGCATCTCGAAGTTGGTGATCATGTGATCGCAGTCCTTTCTCCTTCATGTGACAATTGTGTGATGTGCAATGAAGGAAAACCGTACCTCTGTGCGGAAATGGGTAAAATGCTCAACTACTCAGCAATGCTAGATGGTACTACGCGACTACGACTTAAAGGCGATTCGATCCACCAGATGGCTGGAATTGCCTCATTTGCAGAACATACTGTTGTCCCTGCAGGTGCAGCGATTAAAGTTCCGAAGGACGTTCCTTTAGAAAGCGTCTGCTTAATTGGCTGTGGCGTGACTACGGGTACAGGAGCGGCACTCAATACCGCTGACATTGTCCCCGGTGATTCGGTAGCGGTCGTTGGTTGCGGTGGAGTCGGCCTTTCGATCATCCAAGGCGCCCGAATCGCAGGTGCCGAAATTATTGTTGCTGTAGACCCGGTACCCGAAAAACTAGATTTGGCCAAATCGCTTGGTGCCACACACGGTGTGGACCCTTCTTCCCAGGACCCAGCAAAAGCTGTTAGGGCAATCACAGGTAACGGAGCACACTTTTCTTTTGAAGCGCTTGGAAAAATTGAGACTATCCAAATTGCATTTAAAATGACTCGTCCTACAGGAACAACCGTAGTGGTAGGGATGCCCTCTGTAAGAGAGAGCCTACCCTTACAGGTTGGCAGTCTATTTTTGGAAAAGAAAATCACAGGTTCTGCGTACGGTTCAGCGGTCCCACGTCGCGACGTTCCTAAGTTTATCGATTATTATCGATCTGGAGAATTAAAAATAGACGAAATGATTACTAAACGAATCACCCTTGATGAAGTGAACAATGCGTTCGATGAAATGTCGAGAGGAGAAGGAGCTCGTTCGGTAATTGTCTATGATGAATAAGAAACGCTTCTATCTAGGGTTTCAATACATTGACTGCACCTGCAATCTAAATCTTTGATAATTTTCACAGTTGTTACCTCAAAGCACCAGCATGTTGGATCTTTTCGGCCACAATAAAAATTTTCTGCACAGATAGAACAACTTTTATTGGTTTTTTTTGGCTCAGTCAAATGGCTACCCTAAATTAAAGATGTCTTCCTCCATCAAGGACAACATTCTGTCCTGTAACGAATGAAGACGCCGAGCTCGCCAGATAAACAACTGCTCCCACCATATCTTCAGGAAGACCTATTCTTTGTAAGGCCGAACTCCCAACAAGCTCATTATAAATCTTTTCATTATCCCATAGGGCCCGAGCAAACTCGGTCTTTATCAAACCTGGCGAAATTGTATTTACTCGGATTCCATCCTTTCCCCAAGTTCTAGCGCAGACCTGAGTTAGCATGTTCAAAGCAGCTTTAGAAACCGAATATCCACCTATTACATCAGACGCCTGGATTCCACCTAACGAACTGACATTGATTATACTTCCACCACTCTCATTTTGAAGCATTGCCTCACGAGCAAATGCGGACAGAAAATGTATTGCCTTCACATTAGTATTCATAATCGTATCGAAGGCACGTTCATCGATTTCTTGTATCGGGCCAAATACTGGATTCGTTCCAGCATTATTAACGAGGATATCTACTCTCCCTAGACCCTTTAGAGTTTCATCTATAAGGTTTTTCAATTCTTCGGTTCTTCGTACGTTCGTAGGAATAGCAAGAGCTTTTTTCCCAGCCTTTTTAACTTCTTGAGCGGCATCTTCCAAGTCTTCCGGTTTTCGGGCTGCAAGAACAACATCCGCACCATGCTCAGCCAATCCAATTGAAATGGCTCTCCCAATACCTCGGCTCGCGCCGGTAACGATGGCTACTTTCCCTTCTAATGAAAAATTTGCAAGCGGCAACTTTAACCTCCTCAACTACATTTCAGTAATATTGTAAATCTTTTTAGGCGGATGCGTGAGCGATACAATCAATTTCAATCGCAGCATTTAAAGCTAAATCAGCACCACCCACAGTAATTCTTGCTGCTGCACCTTCTCCAAGTACCTCTATGTACGCTTTATTCATTTCAGAAAAATCTTCGAGATCTGCAAGAAAGACATTAAATTTAAGTACATCACTAAGACTCGCACCACTGGCCTTAAGAATTGCTTCAATATTTTTTAGAGTCTGCTGGGTTTGAGGTCCTATGCCTCCGGGAGCCAAAGTACCCTTTTCATCTGTCGTTCCTAATGTTCCAGAGACAAATACTAAGCCCCCTGCTTTTGTAGCGTGGCAAAAAGCTGGTAGAGCAAGCAAACCCGGAACAGAGATTTTTTCCGTCATTTTTCAACTCCTCTATTAGGCGTTTTTATAACTTTCAATCTTACTTCGTAGTATGATAGACAACTCTTCGGACAATAAGGACTAAAAGTGATTCCTTCTCTAAATCTTTTCGAGAGCAAAAAACTTCGTTTGCTAACTGCTTTAAATCATCAAGAGATCTTTGCTTAGGATCTCTAAATACTCTCATGATTCTGGATTATGTAAGGAGAGAAATGTCTGATCAAGATCAAATGATTAAGAAAATTGGAATGGTTATTCACCCTGTGGAAAACCTTGACGCCGCCGCAACCTTTTACAGCGAAGGCTTAGGACTTCAGGAGGCGTTTCGAGATGGAGATCGTTTTTGTGCCTTCGTCGTGAACGGTATAACAATCGCGCTCGCAGCCAAAGAAGAACGAATTATCGATTCGGCAGCGGTATCTTACAAAGTTAACGATGTTGGTGAGACTGTAAACCGACTTGAAAATCTCGGTGCAAAACTTTGCAGGGGGACGGAAGAGGGACCTCACGAGATTAGGGCGGTAATGGAAGACCCTCAGGGCAATCCTTTTATCATTTATTCGTCAAAGGAGCCCTAGATAAAATCTGGAACTTCCAATTTTGGAAGGACGTGATTCATGAAGAGTTCCAGTTCTTCTATCACATCTTCTTTAGGATTCTGTGCATAGTGCCAAATAAGAGTTATGTACTCCGCGGGGACCTTTGAATAAATCTCTTGCCATTGCTCTATAGACTGCTCAACTGTCCCACCAATAAAAATCCCCGATTCCTTCATATTTTGAACCCAATCGGTGTTCGGGTCTTGATTAAACTGTGGGAAAAAAGGTCCATAGAAATTTTTGTAAATATCAAGGTCGTACTCCGCAAGTTTCCTGTCGTAGTCGAGCTCGGACTCACAAATATGCGGCCAACGAACGATATTTTGATTTTGACCTAATGTCATTTTTCGTCCGAGCTTCTCCGATTCTTCCACGTAAACGTGAGCATTTTTAACAATTCCATCCATTTGCATAAAGTACACGGGAATAAAACCGTGCTTCGCACAAAACCGGATTGAGTCTACGCTCTTGCTTGCAGCAACCATCACCCTAGGATGGGGTGACTGATAGGGCTTAGGAACGACACAAATGTTTCGGACATTTCCATCTGCATCGATTTCATTAAGCCCGCCTGCTTCACTTGTGATTTTATATGCAGGGTAGCCCTCGACCCCTGTTTCAAACGGATAGGGAGCCTCGTAAAACTCTCCCTTGAGCTGGACTTCATCTTTCGTCCAACATTCGAGAAGCATCTCGGTTCTCTCTTCAAAAATCTTGCGGTTTCGCTCGTCGTTATCACTGCCATCGGAAACCGTGGCGGGAGTATCTGTAGCCTGCCCTAAAATATTTGCCCAGCGTGATTGATAGCCACGAGCAAGGCCAACGAAGTAACGACCCTTGGTAATGTGATCGAGTATTGCTGTTTCCTCAGCTACTCGAATTGGATCTTGTGTAGCCATCACATACCCGAGTGCGCCCACGTTGAGCCTTTCTAGCTGACCTGCCCACCATGCGTTCAAAACTCCGGGATTAGGCCCAACTTCGTAACCTTCAGAATGAAGGTGATGCTCAATCGTCGAAAAACCCCATACACCAAGCCTTTCCGCCGCTTTCGCAATGTCCATCCAACCGTGCAGAGCCTCATGGTAAAGATCTGCGTTCCTCCCGATTGGCCTTTGAGCCTTGCGACCTTCTTCACCGTCTGCGGGAATCATCGGATACAACTGAATAACTACTTTGGGTTTAGCCATGTCACTTAATCTTTCTTTGACCGGAAGTTCGGTGTCCAGGGTTGAAGTAAGAGCATACGATGAAGCAGCTACCCAAGCCAACCGGACGATACCTCTTCAGCCTATTTTTTGTGTGCTCAAGAGGTTCGCCAGAAAAATTGCAAAGATGAAAGTATGAAAAAGTAAATTAAATCAAATAGATACAGGGAACTTCGATGGACCCCAGGAGTTCTTCCCTTAACATAATCGCGAGTGTGGACATCTTCAGTCTAGGGTCACAAAAATCGAAACTCTCGGTTCCTCACTAATCGCGCGGCTTATGTGGCCTTGACCCGTAGTGTCTTCCGCCAAAAGCATGTCTCCCGCATGGAATCGCCTTTTCGTCCCGTCTCCTACCTCTATCTCAACGCCACCGCCCGAGAGAATTAGGATGTACTGGCGACGGGGAGCGTTGTGCCAGTCAAAATCATAATCCGAAGTAGTCTCCCTAAATATTATTCCAGAAGCCGACTCGAGTTCAGAAAGTTTGCCAATCTCACCGTGATCATTGAGCGTAATTTCGATGTCCTCAAAATGAGATTGCTGGTCCGATCCTGTATAGAGACGAGTTACTTTCACTTTATTCCCTCCTCGCAAAGCCAATTTCAGAGCGCCGAGCCACAAAACAAACCGACGCCCCTAATACATCACCATCTCACTTTTTTCCGCCAATAATGCCGGACTGCATGAGAGTCGCGATCCGTTCCTCGTTGTAACCTAAACTTTTCAGAACGGGGACACTATGCTCGCCCAGCTCTGGAGGTGAAATTGGCTGTCTCTTGGGAAAGTCGCTGAGCTCGATTGGACTATTCACAACTCTCGTTCCAGGACTATCAGCCAGTTCGACAAATACACCGTTCGCTTCCATTTGGGGATCTCTCGCAACTTCATCCGTGGTCGCAATCGTTCCGAACGTAATATCATTTTCGTCAAGAACTTTTCGCCATTCCGAAGTAGGGCGCTTTCCAAACCAATCTTGAAGAATTTCGGCCAACGCTCCCGCGTTTAAGCGGCGGTTGTTGATTTCTTCAAAGCGCGGATCCTTCGAGAGCTCGGGACGACCAATCGCCTTACAAAAACTGTCAAATTCTGTCGCCTCCTTTACAAGTACTAGGAAAAAGGCATCTCCATCTGACGTACGATAGTGATTCACCATAGCATTGGCAGGCTTAGATTGACTCGATGGCTTGAAGGTTGTCGCTCCCGACAAAGCGGCTTGAACAAGAATGCCGTTGGACCATACACCATTTGACATAAGAGACGTTGAGACTTTAGTACCTTTTCCTGTTCGTTCCCTCGCATAAAGAGCTAAAGCGATACCTCCAAACACTGACATTGCGCTCGGATGATCTCCCATTCCTGGACTAGACTTGGCGAGTTCGCCCTCACCCGGACGCACGACGTCCATAAGACCAGAACGAGCCCACCATGCCGTCGCGTCATAACCAGGCTTCTCTGTTTCAGTGCCTACCTCCCCATAACCCGTACCGTGAGCATAAATTAATCTCGGATTCTCCTGAGAGAGAAGGTCATACGTAATTTCGAGTTCTTCCAAAACAGAGGGGTGATAATTTGTGATGAAAATGTCCGCGTCACGAACAAGATCTAACAAAACCTTTCTTCCCTCTTTCTTTTTGAGATCAATGACTACACTTTTTTTGTTCCGACTATCAATTTGCCAGCAGTAGTTCTCTTCACACTCCGGGTTGGGAGCAAGATTTTTTAAAAGCCTATATGGATCTCCAACTCCCGGAGGCTCAACGTGAATGACATCAGCTCCAAAGTCCGAAAGAACCGTACCAGCGGCGGGTACGAACACAAAAGTTGCAACCTCGACCACTTTTAAGCCTTCTAATAAACCGCTCATTAAACATCTCCTTCATTCAAAAACGCTTTGCCTCTAGGTATCATGGCTCCTCTGTAACCTCTAAGGCTGAAGCCGTCACGGGAAAGCTCAAGGAAAGAGCCTTTCTTAACATTGGTTTACGTGCCTCTTCTGTGCCCGCCTTGAGAGCAATTGCAATTGCTCTCCTAGTCTCATTAGAGATTTCAGAGATTGACTTTGCAAAGTTTTCATCTCCAATGCGGGAGAGTAGCTCCAACAAAACGGTACCATGTTGGCGAAATGCTGTTCCTTTAATAGAGATCGTGTAGTCAAACAACTTATGAAGCGCCTCTTCTTCATGTGCCTCAGCCCGAGAGAGCCAGTCAAGATAGTCGAAGCCCGATTCCTCTGCGGGAGCAAATAAGGTACTCGCGACCCAGATACCTGTGGCTGTTCTTGCCACTCCATGCTCAGGAGCTTCTTCCTCGTAACAACCGGAAAAGAGCATCACAAAAGCTACAACGGTCCACGATCTTTTTAGATTGAAAATCATAAGAGGACAGCGTAACAAAGGCAGAGAGAATCGAATAATTAAGGAGTCCGAAAAGTATGTCGGAAATTTCACTGGATTTGGCTAAAAAACTCGCCGAAGAAGCCCTCGCAGAAGGTCGCCGATCTGAATGTAAGCCCCTTACAGTCGCGGTATTGGATCCCGGTGGCCACCTCAAAGCAATGTTTAGGGAGGACGGATCCGGCATACTTAGACCCGAAATAGCAATCGGTAAGGCTTTCGGAGCATTAGGCATGGGACTAGGCTCAAGGAGCCTTAGCCGACTGGCAGAGGAAAGAGCTCCTTTCCTTGCCTCGATCAGTGCCCTAACTAGTAAGGGAATAATTCCAGCCGCAGGGGGGGTGTTGATCCATGACAAAGCAGGGAACTTGGTGTGTGCAGTTGGCATCTCTGGGGACACTTCAGACCTCGACGAGGCGTGTATCTTGGCCGCTGCAGAGAAGCTAGGCCTTTCGGCCGATCCCGGGAACTAGACATAAAACTCCCGGCAAGGAACAAGGCGGAGGAGAACTGATCGATGATGCCCATCCGTAGTCTCTACGACAGTGTCGCTAAGGTTAGTTAAACGCTCACGCCTCATTGCTCCTACAGGTATTAAAAAACTTTGATTACGAATTAATCGATATCACACAAATTTTCCAGACTCAAATTTCGAGACCTGGCATAGTAATAAAGTTGGGTAGCTCCTTAAAACGACCAATCCACTCTCGTACAAATCTAAAAGGCTCAAGGGAGATATCTCCCATCGGTGCCAAAGCGACATAAGGGAAACAGGCGATATCCGCAATCGTGCAATAACTTCCTACCAACCACTTCCTGCTGGAAAGATGTTTGTCCAAAATTTCCAGTGATTTCTTTCCACGTGCTTGACCTTCTTTTGGATCGACTGGAAAATCCCAACCGAGTCCATTTCCCATTGTTCCAAATGCTACTGCCGCTCGAGCGGTAAAAACACCATATTGAATCCAGCTTGCGGAAAAAGCCAACCACTCCATTACTGCTCCATAGGCTTCGGTATCCTCGGGTAACCAGATTCGCTTCGAGTCATAGTTGGTTGCTAAGTGCACAAGAATGGCCATCGAATCACGAAGAACAATACCTCCATCATCAAGTACGGGTACCTCTCCTCGAGGATTTATCTCCAAAAAAGGCGCGGAGTTTTGCTCTTGCTCGAAAAGATCAACCTTGATTGAGTCATAAGGAATGTCTAAAAATGCAAACAGCAGTCGCACCTTGTGGCTATTCCCTGAATCCGGGTGTTCGTATAATTTCATAATTAAGTTCTCCGAGTTCGATTCTCTTAGCCTTTTAATTTTACAACACTAAAATTCCTACTTACAGTCGGGTTGAGCCGTTGGTGTAAAAAATATGAGCTCTCGCTATTAATTTGTTCAATTGTGGGAAAGGGGTAGTCGGGGCTTGGTGAGCAAAAACAAATCTGTCTAAAAGCCCCATCCCCAAGAATTCTTTTGCAAGAACTTAGGGAAATTCACTTTCGTCCTCCGGAGGAATGCTATCTCAAGTGTTTCCTAGGAGGTCTCCCGACAGTTCGATAACGATTCAAAACCATATTTATCAGGACCTTCCCGAGAAAGGCCCGGCAAGAGATGCTATTGATGAAGCGATCGAAAGATTTAAATACGTTGCAAAAGAAGAAGACTACAAAGGTGGTCGGCAAATCCAGCTTGGCATGAATACAGAAGCGAATTCCAGTTTTACCATCGGACTGAATGAGGTTGGTCCGCAGAACTTTCACACCGTACTAGATTACTTTTTGCAAGAACCTTTCAAAGATAGGAAGTTTTAGAAACTCAAAACATTTCCTCATTAGTTTTCCAAAAGTATCGCTTGGTATCTGTAGGCTCATCTATTTCGAGGCATGATACGAGGCATAGTGCATACTGAAATTTAAGCGACTTGGTGACCTTACTGAAGACTAAAATCAGCTAAATACCGCGTTCACCACGACATGCACCGTTACAGAAGCTATCCTACTGTGATTATCTAGAGGCCCGGACCCTTTTCTTATGAGGCCCAGAACGCCAAAGACCTAAATAGGTCTTGAGCGACAAGGAAGAAAAGGCGTGACCGAAACGATTCAAGTCGGTACTGAAGTACCTGATTTCACACTAAATACCTATGAACCAGAGACCGGCGACTTTGGTTCTATTAGTTTGTCTGACCTAAAGTCATCTGGGAAATGGACTATCCTGTTTTTCTACCCTGCTGACTTTACTTTCGTCTGAGCTACCGAATTTTCAGCCCTGGCAGGGTTGCAGGATCGATTTAGCAAGATGGGAGCAGAACTCATAACCGTTAGTTGTGACACTCACTTCACCCATCTCGCTTGGCATACGGTTGAGAAAGAACTCAGAGACGTAAAGTTCAAGATGGGCTCGGATAAAACAGGTGAGCTAGCGCGGAGCTTCGGTGTTTACATCGAAGATGCCGGCTTAGCACTTCGAGGAACTTACCTTATTGCTCCAGACGGTAAACTCTTGTTTTCCGAGGTTAATTTTCTAAACGTTGGTAGGAACATAGACGAATTGATGCGCAAATTTAAGGCGGCCCTCTACGTCTCGAAAAAGGATGAGGGGATTCCCTCCGGATGGAACGAAGAAGGCGATCTTACCCTAAAGCCATCGGCCAAGATGGTGGGCAAGGTACACGAAGCGCTCGCCAACGATGGGAACCCTGCCTAAGAAGGACCTGTCGGCTGACGAACAACAAGGAAAAGCCCCAAAGCCTCCCAGGCTATTGGGGCTTTTTTCACCTATGAACGCCTTGCTTGGGATCGGAAACCGAGAGGTCCCCTTTAAAAGGCCCCACAATCTTTTTGGTTATCCAGCCTCCATAAAAACCACCGGGCTGAGGTCTAACACGCTCACCATTGAGAATGCAACGAACTCTAGTGGGATAAAACGATACGTGATCTTTCAGTAAGGAAAATTCATCGAATGGCTTTGGATAGAACCAAGCAATCGGTAGAAGATCATCTAAAAGCGAAAAGTACCTAGCTTCACCCTTCCATTCACACAGTGAATACCCATCGCAAGGCTTCAACTGTTGCATATCAATATCGCTTTCAGGGACATAGTAAGTAGGCGGGCTCGCTGTCTCCAAAACGCGAAGGGAGCTGACCGATTTAGCAATGGTTTTTTCTTTTGAAAAAATTTTTAGAAGACTCGGATCTTGTTCAATACGCGGAGGACGCGGATAGTCCCAAACCGATTCTTGATTAACTTCAGGGACGACAGCAAATTCTGGTCGTTTTAGCCCGCGAAATTTCCATCCACTCCGCGCACGTTTTAATTGCTTTTCAATAGGATCGCCTCGACTAAGCTCTGACATAATTAATAGTTCTAGACCGGTATACGGTCAAAAAGACGAAGATAGATTTCGTCCTCAAGCATTTCTTCCATGATTCCAATATCCCCGCGTTCTATTCTCCAGTCAAGATAGCATTTGTAATCTTCTCGACTCTCCCATGTTTCGATTACCGCAAAATTTTGGGGCTCATCCATATCCTGGGAGGCGTATATATCGATGCATCCACTAAAGGCTCTGGTGACCGGGAAAAGCATTTTTAGTCTTTCTCTAACATCATCTATATGCTTAGCCTGAGCCTTTAAATTTAAAACGACCGTGCAGACCATTATTTCTAGACTCCTTTGTGATGTGCCGTCACTCTATCCTATATAATCCGAGCAAGACCAGAAACGGTTGAAATTGCAAACATAACCAACTCGATCCGATAGACTGAAACGAGTTGACAAAAAATGTATACAGAACCCCGTTCTAAAGGAGCCGTACTATGACACTTGAAGAAAGACTTACTCGACTGGAAGACATTGAGTCTATAAAACAGTTAAAAGTAAAGTACAGCCATATATGCGATGACGATCATAATCCAGACACCATCGCTTCCGTCTTCGTTAAAGATGGCATTTGGGAGAGCCCTGATTTTGGAAAAGCTCAAGGCCATGCAGAAATCCAAGCTTTGTTCCAAAAGTTTAAAGACCTGTTCAACTTCTCTCAGCACAACATGATGAATCCGTTGATCGAGGTCAACGGAGATACGGCTACCGGCACTTGGTACATAATGGGCCCTTGGACTCAAAGGGAAAGCGGAAAAGAAGAATGGTATGCACTCCGTTATGACGATGATTACGTCAAGGTTAACGGTGAATGGAAGTATAAACATCTTCGAGTCGAATTAAGAATGACCGCAGATCGCTAGAATTCTTTAAGATCGAATTAAGAAATGCAGGATCGGTGATAAAAAATGCCCTCGGACTACCTTAGAAGAGTTTGTGAATCCTATCAGGGAGAATCATATGGCCAAGTTCTTTTCCGTGAACTAGCTAAGAGGACCAAAGATTCGGAGAAAAAGTATAAATGGCGCGTTCTCGAGTGTTTAGAAACTGAAACAAAAAGAAAATTGCTGCCACTTGTACAGAAATTAGGCGGAGATACAAGAGAGTCACCCGAAAATATCGAACGTGGCATTGGAGATGCGAAAAATATGGCTGCCAAAGAGTGGGGTGAACTTATGCGCAGCTTCCACGAAATGCTGCCAAAGTATGTCCGATTTTTTGAAAAACTTGAAGCTTTAGCACCGACAGAAGACAAAGATCTTCTCCGGTCTGTAACAGCGCATGAAATCGCTATCCAGGAATTCGCTGCGAAGGAGCTTTCAGGAGATGGCGACCACTCTTTAGAAGCGATCTTAAACCTTCTAGACGAACCACCCGGAAAGGAAGGGGGTTAGGCATTCGGATCAGTTCGCGTTCAGCTTGTCTGGATCCAACGGAGCGGCCGTCGAAGAGCCGCTCAGCTTTGCTGGGTCTAAAATATCCACTTCACTTTCACCAGCTCTAAATCGCGCGAGCAACTCTTCGGGGTCATAAGTGTGACCGACTGGATTGGTGGCAAAGGCCTCACTACGAATGTAGGCATTGGCGTCCTCAGCCGTGTTGAAGTGGTCTACTTGAATCTCGATACCATTTCCATCGGGATCACGATAGTACATCGATAAAGTCAAAACGTGGTGGATGCACCAGTACGGCTTGACACCCTTCTCTTTTTGCTCTTCATATTTTCTAAGGAACGTTTCAACATTTGGTAGTGTAAAAGCCGCGTGGTCGAAACCCACAGCATCCTGCTTTACTACCTCCGGCTTTGGTGCGCCCATCGCATCAAGATCTACAAAAGCAAAGCGATGATGTTCTTCATCGTGTGTAAGAAATGCAAGTTGGTCACTTTCCATCTGAATCTCTGCACCAAAAAATGACCGGTACCAATTCAACATCTCTTTAAAACGTCGAGTCCTAAAAACTATGTGAGCAAGTTTCGCCTTCATTTTTTATCTCCTCAGATTTCATACACATTAGAAAACTAAAAATCCCGTGCATTTGCAACAGTTGCATAGGGACTACTTAAAGCAGACATAAAAGCAGCGTGAACATCTGCGGCATCAAGTACTCGACCATCGTGTTCGAGGTTTCGAGTTGCGCAAGCGTCTTGAGCTACATTACATACGAGACCGTGATCAAAAGCCGCGCGAACTGTCGCGTCAACACACATGTGACTCATCGCACCGCAGATAGTTACTTCTTTAATGCCAGCTTGCGATAGAGATTGGTACAAGTCAGTAGCTCTAAAGGCGTTTGGGAAGTTTTTGGGGATTACCAATTCTGTTCCAGAAGGAGCCACTCGATCATGGATTTCGACACCCGAAGTACCAGGCAAAAAGAAACTTGCCCCTGGCCGGACCGAGAAATGTTGAATATGAAAAGCTAGGGCTTCTTTTTCTCGAAACGAATTAAGAAGTTCCGCGGCCCGCTTAGAAGCCTCTTCCATTCCCACGAGCTCCATCGCGCCTCCGGGGAAATAATCATTTTGAATATCTATAAGAAGTAGTGCGGAGGCCATGTGGTTTCCTGCTCAATTTTATCTAATAAAGATTTCTACCCGGGCAGCACCCTAGGTTGGGTAGAATCGACTTGATGACTATTTTATTGCCTCAGCTCTCCCGAGCTCAAGTCTTATTTATATCTACTTTCCTCTGCCTCGCTCTAAGCTCTTGTAGCGACCCCTTAAGTAATAAACTTGTTCCATCCCCGACTCTAGCGCCTGAGCACGTGGTTCGAATTCAATTAGAAGCTTTACAAAACAACGGCACTAAGGATAAGGGAATCGCTGTAGCATTTCGTTTCGCCTCACCTGATAACAAACGCTCGACTGGTCCTTTAGAACGGTTTGCTCGGATGGTTAAAGGGGAACCTTACCGAGCCTTGTTAAACCATGAGAAGGTTACCTACGGTCCTGTAGAACCTATCGCAGATGGAGTTCAGCAAAGAATTATCTTGCATACAAAAAACGGGATCTATCAATTCGTATTTGAACTTTCACGTAGAGAGGTTGAACCATGTTTAGGGTGCTGGTTAACTGATTCTGTGCTTGTAGAAACCTTTAAACCTGTCCAAATCTGACCCCCAATTCCCAGCGTTGACCTCGATTATGAGGTCGTCATCGCACGACCTTGATCGAGAAAGTCCGTCAACTAGCTTATTAACCAGGTCCGAATGATGACTGCAATGGCCGATAACCCCGAGACTATTAATACGCAGGGCCTAAGCCTTCCCGCGTCTACCCACTTTGCTCCATAAGAAGAAGCCAAAAATCCAATCACTACTCCAGGAATCATAAAGCAGGTTAATTTAATCTCTTCTAGACCAAAACGCCCGATGATGCTTAGTGCTGTCAAAGAAACTATTGCGCCAAGTACGAACATAGCCGCAAGGGATGAGCGCATCGTTGGGCCCGTAGCATGCTGATAAAGAAGGGCTAAAGGTGGACCACCAATTGACGAAATTGTTCCCATCAATCCAGCGGCAAAACCAGCAATAGTTGAATTTCGGGGTGTCGGACTCACTCGCCAGCCCAATGCACTCAAGCCCACAGAGAGAATAATTATTGCTGCAAAAATTAGGTCGTAACTTCTTTGCGTGAGAAATGTTAGGACAATAGCTGCAACAAATGTTCCGGGTATTCGGCCAATCATCACATAAGCTACGCCTCGTATATCAATTGACTGTCGCTCGCGCCTGACCATCAACAAAGTATTGACCAAGGCAGTTGCAAGCATAGGACCAGGGAAAAAGTGTGGATTTAATAGAAGAAGAAAAGGACCTGAAACGAGAGCTAAACCAAATCCAACAGAGGACTGAACAAACGATGCTGCCGTCATAGCGACAACAACAATTACAATATCAATTTCGGATAGTACAAGAATCACAAATTCATCTTCCCGAATTTAACCAATACGAATCATATTCATGCCTTGAATACCAAAAATATTTGAGCAGGCTGACAGGGGTTTACTGCTCAGCGTCAAAACTCAGACACTAGTTCGTACCTCTTTGAGCAATACACTAGCTCTTATACTGTTTGCAGGCAGAGCAAATTTCTTCTGATGATCCCAGTTGTCGATCAACAGAAATTTTAACAATGATGAATTAGTTCGTAGTTAACTTCGAGTGTAGAGGAGAAAAGTGATAAAAAACCGTAAACTCTCTTCATCATGATTGAAAAAGAAAGCGGACTTTCGGAAGTAAACGGAAACCTTCTCGAGTGGACTTACTGGAGGAACGGGGACGCTCCCACTTTAATGTTCCTCCATGAGGGACTAGGAAGCGTATCTCTCTGGCGAGACTTTCCCCAAGACCTTGCTATTGCGACAGGATGGTCAGCGATAGCATTCTCTCGAGCCGGATACGGTAAATCAGATCCTTGTCGTCTACCCAGGAAGAGTACGTATATGCATCTAGAAGGAGAGGTCGTCTTACCTAAATTCCTAATCCGGATGGGAATCGAAGACTATGTTCTTGTCGGACATTCCGATGGTGGCTCCATCGCACTAATTCATGCGGGCAGTAATCCCAACAGTCGTTTACGGGGAGTCATAACGGAAGCGGCTCACGTCTTTAACGAGGAAATTTGCATTCAGTCAGTAGAAGCAATACGAGACCAGTATGAAGGAGGCGACCTTAAAAATCGTCTCGAGAAGCATCACGGAGCGAACACGGATTGTGCCTTCTATGGTTGGTGCGACACCTGGCTTCATCCGGACTTTCGTACATGGAATGTAGAGAATTACCTAGCGAACATAGAAGTTCCGTGTCTAGCAATACAAGGAGAAGACGATAATTACGGAACGCTACGCCAGATAGAGGCTATCTCTTCAGGAATAAAAGGCCGGTGCGAGACTTTTATACCTACTAAAGTAGGGCATGCACCTCATGCTGATCGTCCAGACCTGATCTGCGAACGGATGACCCTATTTATTAAATCATTGTCCTAAGAAGCAACTATAAGATTAAGCTTTTCGGTTCCGTTTTTGACGTTTACTCCCAGTACCAGACTTTCTCACCCGTTAAATCGATCGCCAGAAATCCGACGCGACGAAACTTCGCGCCCGCCATCTTATGAGGCGTCTCGCAACGCCGTATTTGCAAAAATTGAGTTCTATCGCTCTCTGCCTTAAGCCCAGTCGGCCACCAACCCGGGTTATCTCCAGACCAAACAACCTCACCTAGATCGACCGGTTTACATCGCGCAAGCAAACTACTTTCATCGCCTTTCGGTATCTCAAAAGAGAGCCAAATTTGATTCGTCTTGCGATTATGGCGCTCGATGATCTGGTAAGCCGAATCGGGAATGAATCGAGGAAGCCATCCACGACCCACTGCCCCATCATCCCCAGCCGCGCGCATGTCTGCGTAACGAGTCTCGGCGTGATCTGGCCGTGACCCGAATGCACTCGGCAATCCCATATACGTTCCTACCGCAAAAAGGACTACCGCGAAAAAGACAGCAAGACCGCGAGCTACCGCTCTCTTTCTTTTACGCAGGTGGAGCCTCAACAAGAACAAACTGAGGATCCATGGCTTGTTCCCGCGTAGAGATCATCGCCTGATATTCTGGGGACTGATACCAATTGCGAGCGGTTTCTATGTCTGGAAATTCAATGACCAGAGCAATATCGCCGGAAAGATCACCAGCTAGCGTTTCCGCCACTGCTCCTCGCACTAAGACTTTCGCCCCAGCTGAGGCAAGTGTAGGACCAGCCCCAGCAGCATATTCTTGCATTTTTTCCTGATCGATTACCTTATTAACTGCGATTAAGTATGCCGCCATTTTTTCCTCCTGCGATAGTTGATTAAGAGCACTTTCAGCTCATTTCCCCCAATTACGCTCCAGCACAAGACTTAGAGTAACTCGGACCGCGACGCAATTGGGTTAAGACTACAATTCAGCCACAGTTTTATGTACGGATTCAAGCCAAACCTCGTATTCGAGCACGGTTTCCGCTGTAATTCGACTCGGCATTTTAGCGGTGCCAAAGGCTAGATGTGGCAGAACACGCACACGCCTATACCCGCCTGAGCACATACCGATGAGAGCCTTAGATACTCCCGGGACGATTCCTCTAGACCCCATCCAAACTTTTTGAGATTTTCGCTCCTGTACGAGGCGACCATCCAGGGACACCGAACAAAAGAAATGGATCAGGTCACCGTTTTCAACACCTGGACCAGATCCAACCTTCTCTTCTAATATCTCTACACCGTCTCTCAGATTTCCTCCTTGTCTGATTTTCCATCGCTTTATGACCCATGAGAAAATCAAGTAGATGCTAACCTGCCTCGTCTGCAGGACATAAAGAGAGTAACAGTTGGCGAAAAATTCCGGTTTTTTATCAAAAATCAATGTTCTTGACCTAACCCGAGTTGTGGCAGGGCCTACATGCACCCGAGCCTTGGCCGATCTCGGAGCGAACGTTATCAAGATTGAACCTCCTGACGGAGATCTTCTGCGACGTGCTGTTCCCAGAGTAGGAGGGATCGCCGTAGCCTTTACGCAACAAAACGTTGGTAAGCGCTTTGCCTCGATCGACATTAAAAAGCCAGGTGCGGTAGAGCTTCTTCTGCGAATCGCAAGCCAATGTGATGTTTTTGTTGAAAACTTCCGAGGCGGAGTCGCCAAAAACCTAGGTGTAGGCTTTGAGGCAATAAAAGCCGTCCGGCCCGACGTAATTTATTGTTCAATTTCTGGATACGGCCAAACCGGGTCTGCGTCAAACCGAAGGGCTTACGCACCCGTAGTTCACGCTGAAGCCGGGCTTATTCACTATAAAGCCGAGCAACGGGGGACGGAGCCTCTCCCAGAACCTGTCAGTCACGCCGACATAGCCGTAGGAATGCAAGCAGCCCAGGGAATCTTAGCTGCACTTTTTAACCGGGAACGAACTGGAGAGGGAACCTATATTGATGCCTGTATGGCCGAATCAATGCTATTTGCCAACGAATGGACAGCTACAGAAATAAATGGTGGCGTCGATTGGGATAAATCGATTTTTCGACCCGGAAAGGCCGCAATCGTTCAGGTCGGAGATGGTACTTGGCTTCAAATTCCGGGCAGCCCAGCAGGAACTCTTCCAGGAATAGCGCGCTTAAGAAATCAACCGGAACTCCTAGACGATCCACGGTTTGATACGTTGGAGCATCGGAACCATCACCTCGAAGATTGCCTAGAAGTCATAAAGAGACTTGTGAAGGAATACCCTGACTTTCAATCCTTCGAGAAGGCTATATCCAACAACATGAGGCTGCCCGTCGGTGAAATCATTTCCCTATCAGAAGTGCCCAATTCCGAGTGGGCTCGCGAGCGTGAGGCGTTCATAGAAGTCTCCTCTGGTGAAAAGGGCGAAACCGTCCTAATGAACCGAGGTCCCCTTAGATTCTCCAATGCATCCTTTGGGCCCCAGAACGGAGGGAAAAAGTTGGGTGCTGATAACCATACGATCATGAAAGAGATCATTCATGCTACGGACGAAGAAATCGCGGGTTGGGACCGGCAAGGTCTTCTAGCATACGAAACTGAGGAAGCTACGAAATCTCCTTGGACCTAAGGCTTCGCTTCGTATATCAAGTTGAATGGCGTCTCGGCTGCCCGACGGAACTGCGAGAAACCCCCTCCCTTAACGACTTCACGAATTCTTTTTTCGCCAGCTTGCGCCCCTAGAGCAAGGCCCACTTCCTGAGAAAGGGAAGCAGGGGTACAAATCATTGTTGAGGCCGAATAGTAAAGTCGACCTACGGTATTTAGGTTTTCTTCAAGCGTATCGTTTGCAAAGGGTTCGACGATAAGCCAGCTTCCATCAGAATCCATTGTGCTCAAAACATGCGAAGATGTTCCTTGAGGATCTCCCATGTCGTGGAGACAATCGAAGCAAGCCACTAGGTCGTAGCCGCTGCCTGGGAAATCCTTTGCCGATGCGACTTCAAACTTTACACGTCCTTCTAAACCCGCCTCAGCTGCGAGGCGGTTGGCTCGGTCTACTGACGGAGCATGAAAATCAAATCCGATAAAAGAACTCTTAGGGAATGCCTGCCCCATAATGATGGTAGTAATTCCGTGGCCGCAACCTACATCGGCAACTGTTGCCCCACGCAGTAGCTTTTCTTCAACTCCTTCGAGAGCTGGTATCCAAGCCTGAACTAAATTTGCTGCATAACCTGGACGGAAAAAACGTTCAACTCCACAGAACATCATCGGGTCATGTTCACCCCAGCCTACGCCCTTACCCGTTTTAAAGGCTTCTGTGACCTTCTCTTCCGATCGATGAACAGAAGAAGCGACGTAGAAAAGCCCCGCGAGATCAGGACCGTTTGGATCCGCTAGAGCAAACGCCGCCTCGTCTGACATTGAGTAACGATCAGTCTCTGGGTCGTGTATGACATACTCACCTACTGTTTGAGATGCCAGCCACTCGCGTACGTTTCTCTCTGCGGTATCCGTTTCTCTAGCTAACTCAGTGGAAGTAAGACCTTGAGGGTGCTTGGCCAAAGTTTTATAAAGCCCAAGCTTATCGCCAACCACAACCAGTGCAGCATGGTAGGTAGCCGCAGCTTCATTTAGGGCACGGTTCATGAAATTTCCTAGCTTTTCTTCATCCATCTTATTCTCCTAATTGGAAACAAGTTTGAAAAATATTCACGACGGTTCGTTCGAAATCTTGTCATCTTACTTACTAGTCTGTAATCGGAACGATCCCTAAAACGACCGAGGTATTACCTACGCTCCGCGTAATATGGCCCTTACCTTGGGTATCTTCCGCAAAGATAACTGCTCCGGGAAAAAGGCGCTTTACTTCTCCATCAGAAGTTTCCAGCTCAATTTCTCCTCCGAATAAAAGGACATATTGCCGACGCGGAGCATTATGCCATTCGTAATTCCAATTACGTGGGGCTTCGATAAAAGTGAAATTCGTTGCGGACTCACTTGTAGATCTCTTGATCTCGCTCGTGGCTTCGCGATCGGCTTTACAATCTACCGAGATCGTCTCCAAATGTGAATCACCTAAATCATCATGATAGATCCGTGTATATTCAGCCAATTTTTGCATCCTCCTTCTCTTGAGCATGTATAAATGTATCTGGATCGAAACTCGACATTTCTCGAGCTAAAACTTGTGAAAGTGCATTCACATTAAGTTTCGATCCTGTAGCCGCGCGCGCAGGTTTATCTAACAGGAATTTCGCAAATTTCACACTCTCGTTCGTCAACTCTTTCTCCTCGAAGATTCGATTTATCATTCCCCAACGCTCTAACTCTTCAGCTTTGTATCGATTACAAGTCAAGATGACTTCCTTCGCTCGGACTGCTCCTATTGACGAATAGAGGCGAGCCGTAGAACCCATACTTAGAGGTACTCCGAGATCTACTTCAGGAAACCAATATTGAGCACCGGGTATAGAGAAGTGAAAGTCACACGCAAGCGCGAGCCCCCAACCTCCTCCTACTGCAAACCCATTTACTGCCGCAATCGTCAACTGCTCAAGATTCTCTAACATGCCAAACGTTCTGCTTATTAGGCGAATTCGGCGACTCCTAGCTCGCGCAAATATCCTTTTTTGCTCTGCTGGCTCAGTAATATTTTTGACAATCGACAAATCGGCGCCTGCGCAGAAAGTATTACCCGTTCCTGTAACAATCACGGTACGGGTGGTCCCATCGTCTCTCAGGATTCTCACAATATCTTCGAATTCTTCTAGCATCGATTCGTTAATGGGATTTCTTTTTTCGGGCCGGTTAAGTGTAATTGTCGCTATTTCGTCCGAACGGTCGAATAGGAAATTGTCGTACATAAAGTGCTCCTTTGCAAAGAGGGCGTGGTGGAACGTCGATAAAACACGGTATTCGATCTGTGTGTTTATTGCCCTTCGCAATGAGTACACAGTACCTAAGACAGGATTGTCAACCTAGCGCTTGCTTTAAGGCCACTCGAATCTCTCGATTGTAGGCGACAAGGAGAACCAATCTTAAGGAACTCTTAGTAGTTGGAAAGCTAGTAATTGTCTCTATCGCTATCTCAGAAGCCTGTTTAAGTGGATATCCGAAGACACCGCAACTTATAGCCGGAAACGCGATCGTTTTTAAATCATTTTTTTCGGCGAGAGATAAACAACCGCGATAGCAATTTCTTAGTGCTTTTCCTTCGTCTTTTCGTCCACCCTTCCATACGGGTCCCACGGTATGAATTACGAAGGCTGAAGGAAGTTCGAAACCAGGTGTTATACGGCACTCACCCGTTGGACAACGTATTCCAGGGGGATCCTCTTTAATATCTTTACAGGCAGCAAGAAGTTCAGGACCGGCGGCGCGATGGATTGCACCATCGACTCCTCCTCCTCCAAGCAATTGTTCATTCGCGGCGTTAACAATGACGTCACTCTTAAGTATCGTAATATCACCTTGTATTATTTGTATACGAATCAATTTTCTTTCCTGATGGATGAACTCGAGTTAGCATGCTGAAAGACTATCTATTTCTAAAAGAGTACAAATTCTGAAACAGAATGAATTTCCCGACGACTACTTTGATCGTATTGACACGAGACCTGATATAGAATTTTATCAATCTCCCCGTTTAGTTGCTCACATAGATGATCTCACAGTCCAGGCCTTAACCGAAAGCTACAGACAATTATTACCCGAATCGGGAGTTCTTCTAGACCTAATGTCGTCCTGGATTTCCCACCTTCCCACTGATTTATCCTATTCTCATGTATCTGGATTGGGCATGAATCAAGTCGAGCTCGATTCTAATAGTCAGCTCGATCACAAAACAGTTCAAGATCTCAACCAAACTCCTACTCTTCCATATCCCGATAATACGTTTCACGCGGTACTCAAAGCTGTATCGATTCAATACTTAACTCGGCCGATAGAAGTCTTTTCAGAGGTTGCACGAGTACTAAAGCCAAAAGGAATCTTCGTCGTATCGACTTCCCATAGAATGTTTCCCACCAAGGCTATTCGCGCATGGCATATACTTTCTTCTACGGAGAGGATCAAATTGATAACGCGCTATTTCGAAATTTCTGATGGGTTCTCTAAGGTAGAGTTTCTAGATCACTCGCCCCCTCAGCCGGCAGATCCTTTATGGCTGGTCGTTGGAACAAAAGGGTAGGTATGTATCATAAGAATTCTAGGCTCAGGAACCGGACGAGCATTGCCCAGAGCAGTTTTTAGGGAGTCAATAAAAGGTGGATCTATTATTACTCATTTTGATGCTTGCCTTAGGGTTTGCCGTCCTTCTCGGGGGAGGCGAAGCTCTCGTCAGAGGAGCAACTCGACTTTCAAGATCCTTGCAGATCTCCCCCTTAATTATCGGTCTCACCGTTGTCGCATTTGGTACCAGCCTCCCTGAGTTTGCTGTTAACCTTATTGCTTCGTTCAATGGCTCTACCGAAATGGCTTTTGGCAATGTGATGGGTTCAAATATGGCGAATATTGGCCTGATTGCCGCGCTTACGGCTCTCATCTTGCCGCTCAAAATCAGCCCCAAAATTGCCACTAACGAGATGCCGTTTTTGTTCTTACTCACGTCTATAACGTTGATCCTTGCTTTCTTTTCAAACTCGGACGAATTCGGAAGTGTAGAAGGTGCTGTTCTAGTCGGACTCCTTCTCGTTTTTCTTTACCGAACAATAAAGCAGGGACGAAATGACCCGCAAGAAATATACGGTCGCCAAAAAGACTCTTCGAACGCAAATACACACCTTTTTAAAAGTATAGGATTCATAATCGTTGGAGCGATCGCCCTAATCCTTGGTGCGCACTTAATCGTGGTTGGTGGACAGGGTCTAGCAGAACATTTTGGAATTCCTGAATCTATTATCGGCTTGGCAGTTTTAGCTGTTGGCACAAGTCTTCCCGAACTTACGGCGTCTCTGGTATCCGCATTCCGTGGCCATCCTGATCTTGCCATAGGAAATATCATCGGTTCTAATGTCTTGAATCTCGCTTTCGTACTCGGTGTTGTAGCACTCGTTCAGCCCGTGGCTATCCCCTCCTCTGGAGGGATTGCAGATATAATTGCCGTACTTTTTCTGACGTTTGTTCTATGGGCGATAGTTTTTTGGCGACACGAATTACGCAGGAGTCATGGAATATTTCTTCTCGTTTTTTATATCGGGTACATAGGTTTGCGTTTTCGGTTTTAACCCCTTAGGTCACTTCTTCGATCCAGAATAACTTTCCTCTGCGATCCTTTTTTGGGTTGCTGCCCATTTGCAAATTTGACATTGGGTCAAATCGTGTCCACGAGCAGGGCAATACTCTCTTCCAAAATATATTATTTGCAAGTGAAGCTTATTCCATTTCATTTCTGGAAATATTTGTTTTAAATCTCTTTCAGTCCGCTCAACGGTTTTGCCTCGCGATAATCCCCACCGACCAGCGAGTCTGTGAATATGGGTATCTACGGGGAACGCTGGAAATCCGAATGCCTGGGACATTACGACACTAGCTGTCTTATGACCGACTCCCGGTAACTTCTCCAAATCCTTGAACGTATCGGGTACCCGACCGTTGTACTCATCTTCAATAATCTTTGCCAAACGCGAAAGCGCACGTGATTTTTGGGGTGCTAGACCGCAGGACTTTATAAATGGCAAGATGTCTTTATCGCTCATCTTACTCATTGCTTTAGAGTTAGGCGCTCTCTTGAAAAGATCTGGTGTCACGAGATTGACCCGCACATCTGTACACTGAGCGGAAAGAAGCACCGCCACTAACAGTGTAAAAGCATCGTTATGCTCTAAGGGTATCGGGGGATCAGGATACAACTCGTCCAGGATTTCCTGAATTCGTCGCGCCTTCTCAGCTCTTTTCATTTATGCACCGTATTCTTTCCTTTAGAGCCTTAAGCCACTACGGAATAAGAAGAACTTTTCCGATGTTTTTGCGATCATGTAAGAATTGGTGAGCTTGACTCGCCTGCTCTAATGGAAAACGTGCCGCGATGATCGGCTGAATTGAACCTTCTGTACACCAACAAAGGACTTCTTCCATCCATGAAGAAACTCTTTCCGGTTCTTCCCATAAACGGCCAAGATTCACACCAAAGACGCCTTTATTTGCATTAATTAAGCGAGTCGCTTTAAAACGAGTTCTGAGCGTACTTAGCAAGGATGGGCCCATCTTTAACAAGCTTCGACGTCGGCCGGTTACCATTGAAGAGTTGCCGTACATGCCTAGACGTCCGGTTCTCGAAAGACATTGGTAGCTTCTCTCAAAGGATTTACCACCTACTGCGTCTAAAGCGAGTTCGACACCTTTCCCGCTAGTTAAATCGCGAACTTGTTTTACGAAGTCCTGATCTTTATAATCGATACAATGATCAAAGCCTAACTCCCGTAACTTTTCGTGCTTTTCTTTACTTGCAGCTCCAATTATCTGTGCGCCAAATCTTTTTGACATTTGAAGAACTGCTAAGCCTACTCCTCCCCCTGCCGAGTGAACCAGAACAGTGTCTGCCTTCTTCAATCCGCCCATTACCACCAATAGTTGATACGCTGTTAGATAGTTTACGGGAAGAGCTGCTCCACTCTCCGCATTGAGGCCTGAGGGTCTCGAGAAAACTTGGATTTCCGGACAGCAAACCACATCGGAATGTCCCCCAAATCGAGTTAGAGCAAGGACATTTCGACCTAGCCAATCTGTTTCGACTCCATTGCCAACGGCATCAACCCGACCAGAGATCTCATAACCCATCACTACAGGCAATTTAGGTCGATCAGGATACAAACCAACTCTTGCTAAAACGTCTGAGAAATTAAGGCCCGTGGCCTCAACTCGAATTCGAAGTTCCCCGTCTTGTGGGAGAGGGTCCTCGCTCTCGCGGATTTCTAGGCGTTCGGGCGTACCTTCGCGGGTAATCCATACTTGGCGCAAAAACTACTCCTCTTTGACTAAAGAGAAAACTTTACTTCCCTATTCTTTTACCAACCATTTAAACACAGGAAAGATGTTAGGAGAAAAGAACTTCCTAAAGGGTTTAAGAATCATCATTCCGTTGCCGAAAAAAAAAGAAATATATCCTGTACGGTAAAAAAGCGACAAGCTTCATCAGATATGTAAAACGCTTAGGAAAATGAATCTCAAATTTTCGGGAATTCAGTCCTGAAGAAATCCTCTTCGCTGCTTTCTCTGCCGTAATTCGAAACGGCATATAAAATTCATTCTTATCCGTAAGCCTGCTCTCTACAAAACCAGGATTAATCAGTTTTATGTCAATGCTCTTCCCATATTCTGCTTTCAGAGATTCGACAAGATGTATGAGTCCCGCTTTACTCGATCCATATGGTTGACTTCCCGGAAGTCCGACATACCCAGCTGCGCTTGCACAGATGGCTAACTGACTTCTCTGATTTTGCGAACGAAGAACTGGAACAACTACCTCCAAAATATTAAATACAGATAATAGATTTGTTTCGATAATTTTACGGACGGTTGATAGTTCTAGATTTCCAAGCTTCATCGGTTGATAAACCGCTGACATGACTACAACTCTATCGATCTCTCCCCAACTATTCGCAAGTTCTCGTGATACTTCATGAATTTTTGCTGAATTATTTACATCTAGAGGAAACACCAAATGATGTTTGTAAGAAAGACTACTTTTGAGATGGTTTAGTGCTTCCTCATTTCTTGCTGAAAGGGCCAGTCGATAGCCTTGTGAATCGAGCTCAATAGCAAGCGCTTTTCCAATTCCAGAACTTGCCCCCAGAATCCAAACTTTCGGAAGATGTAAAGCCATATTAAATTTTCTGCATAAAAAGAGTTAGCTCCGCAACCTTGAAACCAAATTTTTTCAGATATGAACGATTTATTACGACATCTCCGGGAAGAGCCCACATCCAGTCATCAAATTTTAAACGGTACGTGGTATCGGAGACTGGTACATCCATCTCGTAGGACCAATAAATCGCATTTCCGAAAGATTTCCCCTTGGCGATTCCAATAATATCGCCAGCGGTGCCTTCATATTCTAGTGGTCCGGACTTTTTTATAATCCATGTCCGCATCTGCGTCTCTCCCGTTCCATGATAAAGAAACTTCTCTTCTAGAATGCATTGGCCGTCTTCCCACGAAGCCAACATATCTGCTTCAAATCGAGTAATAACATTACCCCTTCTATCTTGAATTAGTCCCCAAGCTTTTATTGGCCCATTGAAGTAGCTTTCGATTGAAAGACGCGGCTCCAAATCAAGGTATTTTGCTCCATCGATACCTCCACTACAGGCACTAAACAAGAAAGACATTACTATCACTCCTAATCTCATAATTATATTTCCCTCGGTAAATTTGACGAATAAAACAGAATAACCAAAAGGCTACAACCATCTTA
>Ga0310344_10000495_pt1 | contig 30996 bp, 41 predicted proteins | sample HC15DNA20200_MG_FD_203801 | JGI IMG/M metagenome (GOLD analysis project Ga0310344, IMG submission 203801) | Marine microbial communities from station ALOHA, North Pacific Subtropical Gyre - HC15-DNA-20-200_MG | ecosystem: Environmental > Aquatic > Marine > Oceanic | place: Pacific Ocean: North...
TCTTGGCTTGTAGTAGAAATGATCAGGGTGATTGGACAGAGAAACCAGAGAAAGAAGATCCTTCCACCCCTCCGAGTTTTTGGCAATTACAACCTGATGCAAAAGACTCTTGTTGTCAGGGTGTCGATCCGCAGCGTTGCCGTCTTTGCAGATGTAAAATTCACATCCTAAAATAGGCTTTTGGGAGGACGCCTTGAGCGTCTGGTAGAAATCAACAGCCCCGGACACAGTTCCATGGTCTGTGAGGGCACAGACGTGCGTCTCTGTTTCCTCTATTCTTTTAGATATTTGAGAGGTCTTAGAAAGCCCATCGAGCAAGCTATACTCCGAGTGGACATGTAGTGGCACAAATTTCATCTGCTTTTTCCGGATTGTTTAGGCTCTCAAGAGCAGGGCTTATGTCTGATATCGTCATATTATACATGTCAACATGCGTTTTAAAATTATTGGACGTATCGATTCGTCCACTTTTCCAAAATTCGGCCCCCTCCCAAAAAACTTTAGCGGACATATATCCGCATAGCCAAGCGTTACGCAACCCATAATATTTCTTAGGATGACTTTTGGTTGCCCGTTCAAATTCCAAGCTGACGAACGCATAGAGATCGGGTCGTTGATGCCCGCTGGTTTTTGCTACAGAAACGTCATAGTGCGATCTAGGCGCCACGGTTCTTCTTTTTGTTTTAACTTCCATTCGGCGTCCATCTGGGAGCACAAGGTCGTAATTATATTTCTCTCGTCCCCTGTCGTTGCTAACAATTTGAGCCCCGAGGTGGCACGCCACGGCCTCCTCGCCTAGATAGCCAGCGAGATTTCCACCCCCTTGGGTGATTGAATCTCTAATCCATCCTAAAGATTCCGCCTTCGAAATAGCGCTATCTATCATTTCCTGAGTTACTTCAATTTTTATCATCGCGTGATTCCTGTGCCTTGAGGCCAAATCTATAAGTTTTAATTATTCTTCTGAACGGCTTAACCATGTAATGCCCTATGAACCCACCTATTCTGGACATCCCAAGAGACGTTCGTAGGTAATTTTCCAGTCGCGTGAGCGGACAGACTTCTCTGGTAAAGGTTACCGTTAAAATGAAGCTGTTAAGGGGCATCCATACCCAGAGAGGGTAAATAAACGGCAGCAAGAAGAAGGCTGCGATGTTTACGAATATTACAAAGAAGTGAAAGACAATCACAGAGTACAGAAATACAAGTTTAACGTGCTCTTTTCGGATCGGTCGGCGCTCATAAAATTCCCTTAAGGCTTTAAGGCGATTTTTTAGATCCTTGTCGCCATTTTTATCTGCCACCTCCTGTTCTAGTCTAGCAACCAGCTCGCGAGCCTGCTCCTCCTCTAAAAAATCATCCAGTATCTCCATAATACCTTGTATTTCTTTGGAGGCCGCACGAGACATCTTTATCTCCTTAAATTTCTCCGGGGGACTTGTAGGTTCCTATGGAATGTTCTGGATTTGAAAGATTATTGTTAGCCCAGTCTATACCATACTTATCGACCATGTAGCGTGTTTGTTCGCACTTTGTCATGGTCTCACCGTATTTTGTTCTTTTTCCAACTCTTCGCTCGGTGAGAGGCTTTACATTTGTTCCTTCAAACGTAGTCTTTCCTTGATGGCAAAGCTTAGAACATTTCCAGCATTGAGACGGATTGAGATCGGGTAAAGTTTGAGGCTCCGTTGTATTTTTAATAAACTGAAACTTATTTTTTAACATCTCCTCGGTTTTGGGAAGGTCCTCGTCTTGGAAATGGACTGTGTAAGCTCCTCCATCATTAATGAAATACACCGTTACAAGAAAAGTTTTCACATCTGGGTACAGATTCTTGATAGCATAATGATACAGCCGGAGCTGGGGGTCTTTAAACAGGTCTTTTTGCTCTTTCTTGTCACCAGTAGCCCAGTCAAGCCGTCTTCCAGTCTTCCAGTCTATAACTTCGTATACCCCGTCTCCAAGGTCAGTAATGAGGTCAACAGTTCCCTTCAGGGCAAGGTTTCCTGAGATGGTTTCCCCGTCTATCTCGTAACTATACGATGACCATTCTTTATCAATGGAGATATCAAAATGCGGTTCCGCCGCTATCACATTTCGGTTGCGGGGATCAAACATTCCGTCGTTGTACTCAAGAGCCTTCCATACCCACTTGACGCAGTCCTTCTTGTCTTTTTCTGTCCAGTTATGATGAGGGGTTCCCTCCGTATACTTTTTATAAACACGAGATATAACTTTCTCAAGATATTTGGGGTCCGGGTTGGAAGTGCTTACGCGACCGATGAAGTCGTCTACCACAATCTTTTTGCCCTCTTGAGCCCCCTTTTTACATATAGCTGCTATCTCAAGAACTTTGTGGACTATGGTGCCCTTATCTGCTTTTTGGCCCGAAGGTCCTCTCCACCCCAGCGTATATTCTAGATAATATTGCATCGGACAGAACCGATGACAATTGAATGAGGACGATCTAAAATATACTATTGGAATCATGAGCGGTTACCATAGCGATCTTTGCCAGCCAAATCAGAAACCTCATGCCAAACCTGAGACCAGCCGTCGTCGTCGTCCCCTGTAACGCGGGCGGCCTTGTCGTCGATGTATATGGCGCCAGCAGGCTTCCCCATGTATGCATGGTGGTATTTTACTCCGTGCTTCTCCAGCCAGTCCGTCCACTCTCGGTATCCACGCCCGTATTGCCTATGAATATTGCCATGCTCTCGATCCCCATAGCGGGCGGTGAAGAGAATGATGGTATAGCCCATGTCGTATAGCCTATTTACTTGCTCGATACCATGAGGAAGCGGAGCAGCCTTTTCGTATTCGCCACCATTGGCTTTATCGGCAATCACCCCGTCGCAATCTACGACAATGCTATTCGAAGAGTCGGTCATTGTTAATTTTTACTCCCATTTTGGAAAAATATTTAAATGTTTTGTTGCGTTATAAATTTTTTCATTTTGATCTGGAATGGCGAGGTCTTGATTATCTACAATCGCATCACATAATTCCAAACACCTATCTACGCGTGTCTCGCTATCGTGCATGTCGTTACTATGCTTTTGCCGAGTAAGACCCACCACGTACCCTCCGGCCTCCTGTATCGCCAAGACTTCATTTTCGAAACGAACGTCGGAAATAAGGGCGATTTCGGGGGATTCATGCTTTATCTGAGCCAAGCAGCTATCTACCCAGATATTGTCGGACATTTTTCGGAAGATGTCGGTGCCCACGTACTGGAGAACCTCTCGGATGCTCATTCGACCCTTTTGGGAAGGGCCCGTGGGCATGTCTTTCCATAGAAGGTCCGTCTTTGTATTTTTATCTTTGTCACTTCCAAAAACTAATTTTGGATCAAGATTAAAAAGGTCTATGGAAAGTTCTTTTAGCTTTTTTGCGAACGAATATACTCGTATAAAGGCTCCAAGTCTGTCTTTAAATAATGCACCAGTGTCTACGTCGGGAGATGAAAAGGAAAACCACTCTTTTTCAGGCACTTTCTCATTAAGAACGTCTGTGACTTCGATAGAGCCGTTATCTGCTAGTCTGCTGCTCCTAGCTATACCTAGTTCGACCAACTTTACCGCTAGAATAAAGTTGCATGCGGTATCCTTTCCCGCTTGCTTTCTTCCTGTGAAGCCTAAAATTTGAGTCATCTAACAAGCCCTTCTAGGGTGTCAAGAACTCCATCGGCATCAGAGAGGTCCTGCAAGAGCTTAATGCACTCCTCAACGATATCGGGGTGCTCGCCTATGCCAGCCGGGTTGTTGAGGTAGTTGTTAAGATTGGCAACCGCCTTATCTCTTTTTGCGACGAAGTGAGACCTCACCGCCGTGATAAGATTCTGCTGAAGGGTGGCGTATTGAATTTCATCTTGTGCGTTGGTTTCTTCCATCAGTAAACTCCTTCTATTTTAGAAATTAAAGGTTTGATATCGTTTGTAACCGCATCTACGTTCATGTCAGCCACATCATTAGTGTTAAGGGTAGGGAAATAGATTCTATACATCTTAGAGCACATCTCTTGTATTTTTTTTGATCCAGTTACCCCGGCGTCGTCATTATCAAGCAGACATACTATTGACAATGCCCCAGACTCGTCTATAATTTTTTTCTGGTTTTGGTTAAGGTGGGTTCCGAAGATAGCCACAGAGTTGTGTATGCCCGCCTCTTCTAATCGCCAGACATTCCCCGGAGATTCTACTAGTATTATAACCCCTGTATCTAGAACGTGATCCTTGGCGTACCAATAATTATACAGGCAGTTCTCCTTGTTGAAGCCAGCCGTATGTCTCCATTTGGGAGAAAAACCACATTCTTTTTTAGGGTCATGATAGTGTGCGCACTCGGAGCATTCATCAAATACGCTTCTTCCTGTAAACCCGAGGATGCTCTCGGCGTCCTCGTCATAGATCGGAACGACAGCTCTTTGGTATAGGGTCTTTCCCCTCCTCTTGCACGTTCCAACGTCATATTTATCCAAAACTTCGATAGAGAACCCTCTTTGGAGATAGTAGTGAGACGGTATCTCAACATGCTCCCTGTAAAACTCTCTAGTTATCCCCGTCTTTTTTTCGTCAGGCCTGTCAAAGCCATTTACCATTCCGCAGAATTTTGTTTTTTCTAGGTCTCCTAGCTTCTCTGGATCGATTGCAGAGAAGTTCTGATTAAAAAACCCTAAAAGGAACTCTACAGACTCATTAAAGGAGGCTTCGCGGTCCCCCACAATTCTCCATTTATATTTAAACCTCGAAAGAGCTCCTCTAATTAAACTTATTAACGAAGACCCGAAGTGATCTTCACACTGGTGAGTTCTGCACTTGTAGTGGACTCTAATGTCTGCATTATAGTAAAGGTTGAGAGCTGTTGGGTTGTCTCCTCCGTGTATAAAGCATTCAGACTTCATAAGGGTGTTGTTTTTATACGAGGGTTCTATCCCAAAGTATTCGTAAAGACTGTCTATATGCTCAGCTGCTAGGGCTGTTAGTGCATTAAGCTTTCCTTGGTCGTCGTATTTATACGAAGGGGATGTCGTCATCGCCATCATCTACCTCTGTCATGTCGTTGGTTGTATTAACGCCGTCTTCAAGCTCAAAAGCAGTTTGGCCTTCAATGAGCTTGCCATATTTCCCTATCATATTGACGTTAATGTAGTCTCTATCTTCAAGTCCCTCCCCATGTCGTGCAATAAGAGGGACTAACTTGCGATTTCCGTTTTCTGGGCCATCTTTAGCTATCTCTTCGTCCGACTTTCTTTTATAAATTGTGAAATTACTGCACAGCCAGATAATCCTGTCAGAGCCGCTCGCGGTATCGGTAGACTCTTTTGTTATTCCATCGCGATTAAGCTGTATAAACGCAAGGATAGGAACTTCGTATCGGATTGCAAAGTTATGAAGAGAGGTCATCAAAAAGCCAAGGGCTTGATACTCTTTCATATCTCCTTTGATTTCCGCAGCATCCATAATCTTTAAGTAGTCATAAATAATTACGCAATCTTTTGCTTTTCCCTGATGATTAAGCCCCACTTCTTTTGCCAGCCAGCGACGCATAATCGATAGCTGGTCTTCGAGCGGTTTGCCACCTATCGTTTTATGATAATAGGGAATGTTCTTAACCTGTTGCGCCATGTCTCTTAGTTTTTTGTCTTTATAGGCGCTATTGGCAAACTGCCCCGTTTCAATCTCATTAATAGGAACTTCGGTTAACATAGCTATTCCGCGATCCTGATGGTCCTGACGCATCATTTCTGTGTCAAGATTTAAGACTGGTATGTTTAGCTCTTTGGCTATATGTATGCCTGTATTTTCAGCGAAGAGGGTCTTCCCAACTTTAGGCCTAGCGCCTATGACATTTACAGTACCTCTTCTTAGCCCCCCACCGATGGCAAAGTCATATCTATCAAACCCCGTGGGAATTCCCACTTGGTCCAGAGGGCTTTCTGAAAGCTCATCTAGCCTCTCGTCTATGTCTCCAAAAACCTTTTGAGGCGAGTCTTCGTTATCATTGAGAAGGCCCGTGAAGTCAAAGATTGACTCTTCTGCTATTCCTAAGATGTGGGAGATCGACTCGTCCCCCTTTACCTCTAGGTATTGCTCCTTGGTCACCTCTAGTTGGTCGTGCATCATTCGCGCGATTTGAAGCTTGCGAATTTTTGCCGCAAAGGGCCTTGCATTTTTTAGCAAGACGGGGAATTTCATAATTGCAGAAAGATGCTGAACCTCGTGCTTGTCGGACACTAGGTCTTGCACTCCGACCTCTTTAGCGCTTGACAAGATGGTCGGAAGATCTATGGATTTGGAGACATCTTTGTCCATGACATGCTTTAAACACGCATAGATCATAGAATTGGATTCTATAGTAAAGCTTGTTTCATCAATGATGTCGGCAACGTCGTGATAAGCCTCTGAGCCATAGCGACAAATGGCAGATAGAACTGCCCTCTCAGCAGGCGCGTCGGATAGAATCATTTTCTAGCCCCGTTTAGTGTGGAAGCAGAAACAGACCCGGCTTTCTTGGCCTTGTCGTGTATCTCCGCGCATTCAGGACAATTCCAAGCTGGCTTGTTGTGTGGTTTGGCATAATGGAACACCCTAATCATAGTGTCCATAATCGTATAGAGTCTCGCGCTGTCCGAGACCATGAGGGTGTATACGTCTTCTGCGTTCCCCTCCACATCGGAATGGAGATCGACCAAGTCCTGCCTCATTTCTTGTTGATTTTGAAACAGCACTACGCTTTGGGCGGTGAAGGCCGCCGTCATCAAGACTAGCATTCCCACAACCACTTTGTTGTCTTTCATAATTTCTCCTTACCCTGCGCTACAGCAGCAGGAGTTGCATTTAAACCTGTCTTTTTCAGGTGGGACTAGGCCCGGAGAGACCCTCTCTGCCTTCCCACAAACTCTACACCGCATTTCTATTCTATTGTCACCCTTGTTTACTTTTACGGGACGCTCTCGCGGCTCGTGAGCCCCCATTTCCTTGTCCGACTTAGAGGCTTCTTCAAGCTGTTTTTTCTCCTCCACGGTCAACCTTAGCCCCTCAAGAAAATCTTCGTCGCCGGGGGCTTTCTCCTGTTGAGGCGACGACTTTTGCTGCTCTTCTCTAGCCTTTGCAGCTTCTCTTCTTTTACGTCGCCTTTTACCTCTTCGCTTTTTTTTCTTAGTATCTCTAGATGTAACTGAAGATTTCTGCAATAAGGATTGAAGTTCTTCTATTTGCTCAGGTGACAACGAGTCAAGCAGCGATTGAAGTTGTTCTTTTTTATCCATGTTTCATTGCCTTTGTTCTTTGGACTGCTAAAAATATGTCGCTAATATTTTTAATTGAGGATGCCAAATACGTAAGTCTGTCGGCACGCTGCTGGGCATATTTCTGAATAGCCAGCATCTTGCATGCATATCCATCTTCCCTCACCGCCTGATTAAACTGACTGTCCCATGACCCCTTGTAGGACTGCTCCCTGCCAGAGACTGTCGACTTAAGAGTCTGCTTAGCCCAGTTTACGCGAGCAACTTCCCGATTATAGGCTCTTTGCATATGAAACGATAGCGAGCCTAACAGCAGGGCCGCCTCTGCGCATTCTGATGGGGTGAGCTTCTCTATTTGACCACGCGAAAGAGCCATGTATCTTTTTGCCGAGCCGTCATGAAATTCGTCATTAAATTCAGGAATTCCGAGCGAGCGTTCGTATTCGTCCAAAACAGCGTCAAGTTTTTTTAGCTGGTCTGAGGCTGTATTCTTAGCTTCCATTCTTCAACGCTTTCATTAAAAGGAAGTTCTACGTAGTTTAGATTGTTGAGCTCACACCACTCCACTAGGGCTGCATCCCGCTTCTTTTGGTTGACAAAGTCCTGCGCACTAGTATGATAGAGTGTGTTGAACTTATAGTGCTGCGACCCGTGAACCTCGACTACTGTCTTTATAGTGTTAATGTAGAAGTCGAGGAAGCCAGACTGATTCCTGCGTAGCTGAAAAGGGACCTCCTCCATAATTTGGAGTGCCGGATAAAGGTCTTTCAAGAGGCACCTAGCTTTGAGGTGAAGCTTGGAGCGGGGACGCTGATCGTTTGAGCGAACAACGTGCCCCGCCGTTCTCCAAGTATATATATTGCCGTCTAGGTCTTTAATCTTCAATGGGTCGCCTTGGCAAAAATGGTGAGATCTGCTCAGGAGTTGTAGAATGTCGAAAAAGGAAGGGGAATCTAGCGGAGCCCGGCGAAGACTTGCCTTTCTTCCCGCCCTTCGAATCAATTGTACCCTCAATAGGCAGCTTTAGAATGTCCTCATAGGACGGAGTGGCTGCGTTTTGATCAAGAGCCCATAGAACGCCGTTTGACTTAGCATATTTACGCATACGTCTGACGGGAACGATAAGATTAAACGTTTCTCCCGCTCCTCTCACGAGCATCCCAACGTAGTGACCCTCGTGTCCCTTGGTCCTTTCCGAAAGAAAAACGCCACCTCCTGACGATCCGGGGAAGCCGGGGCACGACGTTTGGTCAAAGATGACTCCGTCACCAGTCCCTAGGTCCAAAACTCTGCCAATTTGTGACAAAATTCCTCGCGTCATCGAATTACTGCCCACTTGGCCGAGCAGACTACCTACGTGGTAGAGCTCCGTCCCAATGGGTACAGAATCGTCTGATGCATGGAAGATCGTGGTCTTATCGATGAAGCCCTTCTTTCTAATCATTAGGAGGGCCAAGTCTTCGCCGTTATCAGCATCAGAATATTTGATAACCTTGGCTTCCATTTTGATTTCGCCAACACGCCTGCCATTTTCAACAAGCTCCTTGACAATCTGTGCATCTTTAAATTCTACAATCTTGGTGGTACGCCCGTCCTTAATGACCGTTCTTACAGAGCGAAGGCCATCTACAACGTGTGCGGCGGTCCAGACAAAATTGACCTTCTCCTTTTTTCCGCTTGAGTTCGTGACCTCTCGCGTAACAATAACTCCAGATCCCTCTCCGGCGAAGCTCTTAACCGTCACAGAAACGTCCTGTAAGTGTTGATAGAGGTCCTTGTTGGGGGCCTGAGCCATAGAGGTACTCGCAAACAAAATAACCAGCGTCAAGCTCTTTCTAATCATGGTATTACCTTTCTATTCCTACCATAGAGAAAATTTCATCTTCAAATTTTTTGTATTCGTCAGGGTTGTCTTCTAGATATTTAGCCAGATTGTTTTTCCCCTGAACTTTCTCTTCGTTGGGAAGCTTGAACCAAGCTCCACTTTTTTGCACAAGTCCGAAGTCCACTAGGAGGTCTGCCAGCTCCATTTCTTTCCATATTCCACGACCGTATTTGATATGGCTAGATACTTTCTGTCCCGGCGCCCCTATGGCCGAAGTAACTACTTGCCAGTGAACAGTCTGTCCTATTTGTGTATCCCCTTGCATAATCGCTTGAGAGTGAGTCGCGTGAAGCTTTACATCCACCTGATACTTAAGGGCGCTGCCCGACTTCTCCACTTTGGTTTTACCTCTCCCGAAGCTAGAGACATTGGCCATCAGGTGGGTTATTCCAACTACTGTCACCTTGTTAATCGGAAGAACGTTGGATATCCGCCTGCAAAACTTGGCCAAAACTTTCTGAACGCTCATCACCTGATTGTCAGTGATGTCGCCTGTTAATTCCGACTCGCTGGACAATGCGGAAAAGGAATCTACGACACAAATGCAGTTGGGCTGAGTGTGGATGAGGTTGTCAAAAATGCCAAGGTATTTTTCCGCTGACAAGATATTACCCTGTGTTGAGCCGATGATTTCTAGATTATCAGACTCCATACTGAGGCCCACTATTCCTTCCAAGTCTCTCTTTTTTAGTCTTCCCTCGATATTACCATAATATACCTTTCTTTCAATATCTTGGCAGTTGGCACAAAAGGTTAGGGCGGTGACGGTTTTACCTACTTTTTCTGGACCTGTCATGATGAATAGCGAGCCTTCGGGAACGCCGCCCCCAAGAGCGATGTCGATTTTTGGACTTACTGGTATGACGGACAGCTCCGTGTCCGTGATGTACGAAGGATCGTGAAGAACATCTCCGTATTCCTTGATGATATCCTTTGTCATTCCAAGTCCTCTAGGTCCGAAAGTATCGAGCGCTTCCTGTTGTTGCTAGAAAAATTTTCTTTGCCGTCAAAGTCGTAGTTGGTATTTTCCTTAGTGTCCCTTGTTTCTTTTTGTTGTTTTTCGTAATGCTCCTCTATAATAGGTGTGAGAAACGGAGCTCTTAGGGAATAGGTTTTGTAGCAGCGCCTGTCTCTAAGAGCTGCTATTACCGCTCCTTCTCCATATTTTTTTACAAGAGAAGTGGCAAGGGTTATCTGATAGCGATAGAAGCTTCGCCACTCTTTAATCTCCCAAAATCTTATAGGAAGCTCCTTGCCTTCCTGCTGGGCTTTCTTTTCACATATAAGCTCTGTTATATACTGATACGAGGAGACCCACCCTTTCGGAGAATACCGAGAGGGATAATTGCTTTTATCCGATCTAAGGTTTGTCATATATCGTGTGAACCCACTTGCTTCTTTGAGTAGACTTTTTCGGGGCGTCCTGAGATCGCGCTGCATCAACTTTCATGGATGCTGCCTCGGTCATAGCTACAACGCCACCCTCTCCTTTGGCGGTCTTTCGCACCATCAGCTGATCTCTCGCTGCCTCTTCGGTGATTCGCTTTACTTCTTTTTCTACAACAGAAATGCTTCGATCAAGTTGTTTGGCCATATCCTCTTCCGGCACCTTGTCCGCAACCATTCCCTTGATGCATGCAATTTCTGTAGATGTAAGCTTACCCTTTTTCATGATAACTCTCTTTCTGCATTGTTTATATAAAACAAGTTCTTCGTTCTTAAAAAATTTACATAGAAATTAAAAACCTTTTCCTTTACTTCTTTGAGCTCCCACTCAAGCCTTCCTGCGTGGCGTTTAATTCTAGACTCCTGTCCCTCACTATAAAGACCAAGGGGATTGAAAAGCTTGCCGTAAGCCCCGCGTTTCACAAAGAAGCGAGTTCCGGCCTCCCCTTCGATCTTCATGGCATGAGCATATGGGTTGCTCTTTGCCTCTTCTAGAGCAACTTGAAGGCAGGGAAGTCCGGAGCCTTCTTCTATGTAATCTTCCTTTCCAATCATAGTGTAGACAGTCCCTGTACGCTCCTCTGGGGGTTCTTTAGAGGGGTCGATTACAAAAACATCCTGATGCATTTATTTTCTCCTACGCGGCTTTCTTTTTGTCTTACCCTCTTTTGTCCATTGCGGATTGCTGGAGGGTTTTTCCATCCGACTCATGCCTTCGGGAAGGTCTTCGTGAGAAGAGACTCTTTTGGTCTTGAAGTTTCTTTTCATCTCTTCAACCTGATCTTTACTGTACTTACCAGTTTGCTTTTCTGCATAGTGGCCGAGGGTTTTGCACTCGGATAGAGAGAGGACAACGGAACCTTGGATATTGTCAAAAGACATGTCTCGAATACCTTTCTTGTTGCACTCAGGACACTTGACAGACTTTTTTTTGGTGGTATATTCGGACATGCTGCAAGTTATTGAAAAATGAATTTCACACTTATCGCATCTAAATATATATTCAGGCATCGTTTCCTCCGGTAAATTTTACCCCCGATTCGTCACGGGGAGCTAAAAAGATAGATTAGAAGAAGAATTTGAGCAACGGCTATAATGGAGGTGATCAGGACGGTGTGACGAAACCTGAGCCTCTTTAAGGTCAAGATAATATAGAGAGCAGCCATTGTTCCGGCAAACTTAGCCGCCATAAAGAGAGAAACGTCTCCTCCGTCCAGCCCTATAAGATAGGTGCCGACCGGATTCTGCTCATGCTCTGCTATCACTGATCGCGTTTTACCTATCCAGTATAGATCTATAGCTGAGATGATCCCTATGATGAAACAGAGAGAATCGACGACGACATCACCCTTCTTTAGTTGCATTTTGAATATCCGCACTGAGTACAGGCTATGCAACCCTCCTGCCTAATAAGTGAGTCCTTTCCGCACTCCGGACACTCTCCCTTTTCCTCAGAGCCGTCCGGAATATACTTCTTAAGAGCCCTAGCCATGCACTTGGCAAAGGAGGTCATATCTCCTTTTACTTTTTCCAGCTGCTGAACTACATACTGGATACAAGCGCCGTGTCTCAGAGCAGTAGAGGTCATTCTAGTAAGGGCGTCCTCTTCCTCCGTGCATGTAGCATTTACGGGAGAAATCTCCAGACCATCTTCTAGTATAGCCTTGTAGACCCCCTTGGGTCGCATAAACTTAATCAGGATACCGTCCTTTATGGACTTTCCTATGAAGCCATTTTTACCGGCAAAGATCTCATAGGGGTCTCCCTCATGCATTCCCACTAAGACAAAGTAGGGCTCCCCTTTGACAGTTATATGATGTACATTACAGGGAAGCTCCCGAGGTCTCTCTGGTGCTTCTGTTTTTACTATTCTGGAAGGGGAATCGTCTCCTCCGAGAGATGAGGACTCGGCTAGTACGGAGGTCATGGTGCCTGTTCTGTAAGTAGTGAAGCCTTTAATTCCTCTTTCCCACGCCTTCATGTAAACAGACTTAAAGTCTTCGTAAGGATAGTTGTTGGGCAGGTTGATTGTCTTACTAATTGCAGAGTCTACCCACTTGGCAAAAATAGACATAGTGTCAATATGTGACTGCACATCTAAGTTCATTGCGCACGCTCCCCATGAAGCGTTTTCTTTCCACAGCCCGATCTTTTTCAGTTGAGACACGCCGTAATCCTCTATCCACTCTTCCTTAAGAAGCCCCCTTACTTTGTCCATCTTCCAGACTTTGCCGTCGTTAAGCTCGATTGCGAGAAGGTTCTCGTCCCCTTCGCGTACCCACTCCCACGCCGCCGCATCTTCTGCATTGTCATAGGTGTATTTTTTCTTTTCCCAGTCTATAAAATCGGGCGAGCTCAAGCCCTCTGGGTAATGCTGTTGTACAGATGTTCTAATATAGCCATGCATAAAGAGTGGTTCCAATCCCCCACTCACTAAGTTCGCGAAGACGGAGCCATTCCCGGTGGGCTGTATGGATGTAACATGAGAGTTCCTCATGCCGTTCATAGAAATTAGTTGTCGAGTTTCGCGACTTAACCGTTTGATAAAGGAGCCGCTGATATACTTATCCCTATCATAGAGGGGGAAAGCCCCCTTCTCTGCCGCAAGCACAGTTGAGGCTTGGTACGCCTGATTTGTTATAAATTCCATTAGGCTCTCAGTCATGAGGAGGGCCTTCTTACTTCCGTATTTTACCCGAGCCATCAGTAGGGCTGAGGCATAGCCCATAACCCCGAGCCCTATCCTTCGTTTGCTTTGAAGTTGATCTTTCTGTGCCTTTAGGGGCACCGACGTTTTGTCATTTACGTTGTCCATTAGTCTTACAGCGGTAGCGATAGTGCTCTTTAACTCGTCATATTTCCAATCTTTTTTGTCAGTATCTATAAAATGGACTAGATTAAGAGAGCCAAGTAGGCAAACACCTCCGATAGGAAGAACCTGCTCTCCACACGGGTTTGTGGCGCTGATATGCTCTTCGTAGTAGAGGTTGTTCATATTGTTCATCGTGTCGCAAAAAAGAACGCCGGGTTCATTTCGCCCATAGGTATTTGACATGACAAGGTCCCACAACTCTCTTGCGGAATCGAACGTGTAATAAGACTTTAGCCCGCAGTCTGAGTCGGTCGTGCCGATTAGACTTTTCCATGCGTCTAGGTCTCCGCTCCATGAGCTTTTGTATTCCTTCGGGTGTCTCTCATGGTCTGGGAATACAAGCTCCCACGGAGCATCGTCTATAACAGCAGTCATAAATTCGTCGGTGCATAAAACCGACATATTGAACTTGCTTAAGACTCCCGGTGTTTTTTTTGCATTGATAAACTCCACAATGTCCGGGTGCCAGCACGACAGGGTCACCATCTGTGCCCCTTTACGTATGAAGTTTTTTTCATCCTTCCTAGATTTTTTTCCGCTACCAGCCGTGATAATTTCAGAAGACTTGTCCCAAAGCTCTAAGAACTTTACAGCGCCGGGAGATTGATTTCCAATACCACCGATGTGAGAGCCTCTGGGTCGCATTACGTCGGCACAAAATCCGTAGCCCCCCTCGCTCTTTAAAATTTGAGCCTGTCGCGTAATAGTGCGATAGATGCCCTCAATTGAGTCTTGATCATTACCGGTAAAGCCATCAACAAAGCAGTTGATATATGTAGTCCCCTTAAGGCCTGAACCTGCGTTGGAAGTTATTCTGCCGCCGGGGACGAATTTAAACCCCTCTAGGATGGAATAAAATTCCTTCTCCCATTTTTTCTTACCCTTCTTTTCTACGGATGCAAGATCTCTGGCAACCCTAGACCACGTGTCTTCTACCGTCTGGTCATTTTCTAGCTTGTATTTTTGAAACCAAGTTTCTTCACTGAAAGAGTTTGTGAAAGCTCCTGACATTCTTAACTCCAATTATAATATAGCTTCATCGTATTCGAGAAGCGAGGTTTGACTGTGTGCGTAGAGCCATCTTGCCTCGGGTTGATAGTCTTCTTCTTGCTTGAGGCAGTAGACCGACCTGATGCCAGCGTTGATAATAGATCCCGTACATTGTATGCACGGCACCCCACACCAACAGAACATCACAAGGCCCTTGGCTGGTATGGGCAATTTGCTCAAAGCGTTTCTTTCTGCATGCTGGCATGAACACAATTCGGGCCTTTTTCCACCAGAGTATCCCAGCATATTGCGAGGGCAGCTGTTCTGGGTGGAGATATATTCGCATATCTGATGACGACTACTCTTTTCAGAGCTTTTCTCCCACCACCAAGAAGAATCAATCATTGACTCATATAGATTCTTCTTTTCTTCTTTGGTAAGCTGTGGCCAGAAAAAGTTTTGCAGAAAGCTGACCTCGTTGCAGTGAGGGCTTCCTTCGGGAGGCCCATTGTAACCGGCTCCTACTATTCCGTTGGTTGAGGGGTCTACGACTATCACTCCTACCTCGCGAGAGAAGCAGGGGTTGCGGTCAATAGCAATCTGACGCGCCAAGCGCATATATTTTCCTACGAACTTCTCCTTCATTCCTGTCGGTCCTTCCAGATATTTTCTAGCCGTACAGCTTCATATTACGAGTGACACACTTGCAATACGTATACGTTTTGTGGTTTGTGGTCCCCTTTTGGAACTTAACACCATCGGCGGGGAGGTAGGAGACAAAATACCCCTTTCCGTGGCATTCCTTGCACTTCCTACTATTATACATTCGGGCAATAGAGAGATCCACCGTGGTCGTGTAAAAAAATTCTTTTTCTTCTGACATTTCCATCCTACCAATCTTTTTGTAAAGTAAACTGATATTTAAACAACGCTGATCTGGCCAAGTCCGCAGGGCTAACCGAGGAGTCGGATAGGTACGGAACCGGGTCATAGTAAGCTGAGCGATACGAAAAGGCTACGGCGGTACTGCACACAAAGACTTCGCTAGGAGCCGTGTCCTTTACGTTTTGCTCGGCAAGTCTAAAAAACGGGGCGTAGTGCTTTGCTAGTTTAAAAAAATTCTTCCACCCATAGGGAAGCCCTGTCAGGTCCATCATAGTGCCTGTGACCTTCTGGGCTATGTCGTCCGTGAACTCTAGAGACATCTTACCTGTAACGTCTCCGGAGAGTTCTGACATCGCAAAAGAGTCATACCGAAGGCTATCGACGACCCTAAAAACGTCAATGGTGTCTGGATGACTTTCCACTTGAGTCTTTAGCGAAACTGATCGGCCTCCTTTAAATTCTCGAAACTCCACACACTGGATATGTTCCCCGTCGCGGTGAATCATACCCGCATGACTATGGATACCGCCGCTATATCTCTTTATAGCCCAGCTAACCGCACCAACCCCGCGAAACAAAAGCACATCTGCTTCTTTCAGGTGGGGAAGAGCCTTGGAAAATGGAACTAAAATGGTCATTGGTCTTTCTCTTCTAGCTTCTTCTCTATTCTGTCCAAGATGTCAGCTATTCGACGCTGATCGTTAACTATTTGGATCATAACCTGCTGCATCTCTTTCTGTGTTTCAGCCCAGCTTCTGGGGACATATACCAGAGGTGTTCCATCCGAGTCTTGTCTGGAGATTACTTTATAGGTGTGTTGTATCCAGTCTCTTTCCTCGTCCACCAGAATGCTCTTAGAGGGAAGGGCCCTTAGCACCAGAAGTTCGATAACCTTACCTAAGCCAACTACAATCGCTACAATAGCAGCCAAAACTGGAACGGAAAGGAGTTCGGATTCCATGACAGCCTTTCGGAAAGGGGAATGATAAAAGGAAAGTTAAAAAAAGGGGCCTTGGTGGATGCCCAAGACCCCTTCCTTGAAGTCGCACTACGTTACCAGTTGTAGCGTGCCGCGTAGCCAGTGTTGACCGGATTCGGACTTCCCTGCTGGAAGGTCAGGCGCCCCGGTTGGCTTTGACTAGGATTGGCAGCAACATCAACGCCAGAAGCCCGCATGGTTCCCGCGTTGTCTACTTCGTTGTCAATGTTCCACGCGCCAGAGGAGGCGTTGCTTGGAACACTGGTTTCCCACGTGCCATTGAACTCGTTCCAATAGTTGTTGCGAACGGCAAATTTGTAGTAGTACGTTCGAAGAACATCTAGCTGGAGTGGAGTGTAGGCCACGTTAGCAGTATCGGACGAGCCACCCTGAAGAAGGGTGTTGGACTCGCCAGCGATTGTGGTCTGCGCTCTAACAATAACTTGGAGACCAGAGTTGAAAACTCCGGGGACTGCGCCTTCTACAGGCCCAACGCCGGAAACAATCGTTGTGATAGGATTGCCTTCGCCAAGAGAAGAACTGGCAAACTTGCCGGTCTCGGAGATGTTTCCAGCAAACCTAATGTTACCCTGATCGTTGTCAATCTGGCTGGGGTAACCATCGGGTCCATACACGCCGGTTAGCGGGGAAGTACCAGTCGTGAACGGCCCTGTAATGTTTGTAATAAACGCCATAGTAAATACCTCGTTACACGAAGCTCTCTGTTCCTTTCAGTCCGAACATATTGAGGTCCTTTCCTACTACTTATTACACCAAATCATTTTCATGCGGATCTCTTTTTTGAGATTTAACATGTTCTATCATATTGTCTCTTACTCGACTCATGACAGTGCGGTCTACAAACATTTTGCCAACACCTATCCGGAAGCGATAAGGGGTCAAAATGTCGAGAGTTTCCACGCCTTCGGTGGGGCCGATAATATTATAATAATCTTCCGTAAGTCTAAAGTTGGAGTGTCCAACCCAAAATTTAAACTTTCTGCTTGCTAGGGTGTCATCTGTAAGAGGTAGCATCCCATAAGGGGTCATTACCCCCTTTATGGGCACTAGCGACTCGCTTTCCTGATGCTCAGCTTGTGCGTCAAAATCGGTATCTGACCACCCTTCCTCTTCTTCTGAGTCCTCCTGAAGGTTGTCAATTACGTCTTCTGCCAATTCAAACGCATCCATCCATTTTTCCCAGTAAACGTCATGTCCGGTCGGGGGGGGAGGAGTAGTCATGTCGCACCTCACATCAAAATAGGGCTGAAATCAAGGCGGGGATGTGGATTGTAATTGTGAACTGTCGCGTGTTTTCTAGACCATTTAAAAATGCTGTCATTAAAGCCGCTCGTAACAATGGGAAGTTCTCTCGGGAATCTCTTTATCTGACTTTCCGCATCATCGATATGGGCTTCTCGGATATAGCAGTCTGCGAACGTTCCGTGTAACGCTCCGGGTTTCAGACCGCTAGCCTCGGAGAGTAAGAGCAGCAGCGTGGCGTATAATGCTATATTGATGGGGAGCCCACGCGCAAGCTCCGCACTTCTCTGATACCACGCAAGATTAAGGGTATCGTCGGACACTACTACATTCCAAAGAATGCGGTAGGGCTTGAGAGACATCTTATCCAGCTGCGAAGGATTCCATGAGGTGCAGAGCAGGGTTGGGTCAGCCGGGTCTTTTTGTAAAGTGTCAATTATTCGCTTTAGTTGGTCTACGCCGATATTGGCAGGCGTTTCGTCTTCAGGCCCCCACGATTGGTTGAACTTTCTCCATTGATAGCCGTCTATAGGTCCGAGCTTTGGGGATGTGACTCCATGAATAAGACCCTCTAGACCAGCCCACGCTAGGTCAATCGGAACTTCATTTGTGGTGAGAAGGGGAAAGCCACCTGACATATGATGTCTAAAAGATTCTCCGAAATAGCTGAGAACTCTGCCATTTTCAGATTCTTTCCAGCGCCCGTTGCTCAGCGTATTGTCCAGAATGTCGAGGTAGTTTTTCATGACTCAGGCCTCATCCGATAGAAGCTAAAGACATCTTTGGGGTCTACGGCATCTTTACTAGAGGACTCTATTTCATGGTCGTACACCTGTTTCCAGCAAGTGATGGAATCTAAGACGAACTTTATCTTATCTTCGTCGCCTTCAGAGCAAAGGCGAAGGGCTTCCACAAAATAATCCGATAGCATTCCTGCATTTAACAGATAAAGGGTCATCCCCAGAAATTCAGCATATTCTTTTTGTGTAGAAAAGCAATCAGCCCCTATCGCAAAGTTTCCGTTTTGATCAACCTGAACCACAAACTCAACTATGGGATCGTCTATTATATTTTCTTGAGAAATAGGCGTATCGCTAGAAGAAATTTTATTAAACTTTTTTCTTACGGTAGAAAGAATTTTTGCGAGCATCTTGAGCCTTTTATACCGGGACATGGTATTATACACCCAAATCGCCGGTGCTCTGGTCAAAGTGGGTGCGATTCACACGCACGAACTCTGAGCATTTTGCCATATCTTTCAAGCATGTGGCTCCAATGTAGGAGCAGGCTGAGCGTATACCTCCTAGAAGGTCCTGCACTACAAGCTTTACGGGACCTTTGTATGGAATCTTTTTAACACGACCCTCCGAGGCGCGATAATCTTTAACATCACCACCGTGCTTCTTCTGTGCAGAGTGAGATGACATCCCGTAAAAACACAGGGCCGTTTTAACCATCTTCTCACCCAAAGTAAACCCCCCTTGGGGGTTGGGTCTCATTTCACGACTCTCCTCCCAGTCCCCTTCGCACTCGGCTGTCCCAGCGAACATGCCGCCCAGCATCACAAAGTCTGCGTTAGCACCAAAGGCTTTGCAAACATCTCCTGCCGTTCGACATCCTCCGTCAGCACAAATAAGACCCATCCTTTTTTCGTCTGACTTAAGGCCGTGTGCGGCATGAGCACACTCTTCAATTGCTGAAAGCTGTGGGTAGCCTACTCCTGTCTTTAGCCTAGTTGTACAGACTGAACCGGGGCCGATTCCTATTTTGACTATATCTACTCCTCCGTGCAAAATGAGCTCCTGTACCATTTCAGGGGTACAAACATTTCCGGCCATTATAATAGATGATGGAAATTCTTTTCGAACGCTGTTGCAAAAGTTAACAAAGTCATCGGTGTATCCATTCGCCACATCTATGCAGATGTTGGGGCAAACTTTTGAGAAGGCCACAACTTCCCTAAGCTTTTTAATGTCGCCATCTTTGATCCCCATACTAAACCAGCAATTTTCAAGTGGGATGGAGGTTTTCATGTCTATGTAGCTATTTGAAAAAAAGGTAGCTAATTCTTCACTATCATAGTGCTTGTGGAGGCATGTAATCATTCCAAAAGTTTTTAACACCAAAGACATGGCGATGGTTCCAGTCGTATCCATGTTTGCCGCCATAATTGGCGTGCCCTCCCAGACTCTTTGGCTATGATAAAATTTAAAGAATCTATTTAGATCGACATTTTTTCGAGACGCAGTCTTGGTTCTGTGCGGAACCAGTAATACATCATCAAAGTCTAGCTTTGTCTCTTGATTAATCTTCACCGATTGATTCCTTTATTTTTTGGGCCGTCTTGTCCCAAGAGAAGTCGACGGCTGTCTGTACGCCGCCCTCATTTACCAGAAGTCTAGACTCTCGCCATTCATTATAAACGCTTCGCATGTGGCTCACGATAGAATCAAAGGGGTTCCCCTCTAGAGACGCCCATTCACCCACTTCTCCGTTAAACCATTTCCCGTCATAGGCATCCTCCATAGAGTCGATCTCCACTAGGAGAGAGTTCTCTTGAGTACAAAACTCAGTGTGGGCTGAATAGTTAGTGGTTATGACGGGCTTTCCGCACGACATCATTTCAAGCAATTCTAAATTCCACCCCTCTGCCCTACTGGGGAATATCCCACAAGTGGACTGCTTCATTATGGAGGCTACCTCCGCATGGCTCCCAAGCCTATCTATAATATTTACACGGGGGTCTGATCTGTAGAAAACTTCCCATTCAGATTTCTCTTTAGGGCTCAGAAATGGATTTGTGGGCAGCATGCATAGTAGTACGTCCTCTTCTGAGGGGAAGGCTGCTTTAAACGCTCTTAGTAAGACATCATGGCCCTTGCGAACCTCCCACTTTCCACAGTTTAAAAAGATGCATTTATCTGTAGGTGTATTTCCATTCTCATTAAAGACGGTTCGGTCCACTCCCAGAGGGCAAACGTGTACCGGCACCGCCCCCTTAATGTTGTCGTTGACTACCGAGGCCGCCCATTTGGACGCCACTATAACGCCATCGGTGGATTTTAGATGGTGTATTCTCTTATCGTCAAACTTAGTGATTTCAAAAAAGGGAAAGCCGAAGAGAGCTCCTCTCCCTATCCTTTCGGCCATGTCAAATTCATGCCATACCTTTAAGCATGGAGCATTGTAGTCAAATACCCCTCTTCTGGAAATAGCCTCCTGAACAATGTTTGCGTCTTCTTGAGTAGATAGATCCGGATTTCCGATGGGGAAACACGCTACGTTTGTTGTACGGGACAAAGATTTTAGTATGTTTAGACCCGCAACTCCGTAGCCCAGACTATTGATGGGGGTCATCAGGTTCATATTCTTCATGCTCAGATTCCTCAATAAAATGTGAACCAATATAGGCAGAAATTGCCAATTGTATTATTAGATCTATCATTAGAAGGTGTATTAAAAAGAGGTAATAGTTTGGAGGGGTTATGAAAGACTGCTTTGTGGGGTTTTTGATAGGCGTTGGGCTGTGCTTGTCCACGTATATATGGTGGGAAAATTACAGGCACGTTCCTGTTATCATAAAAGAGATAAAGATACCGGTTCCTGTGCCAGTTCCGGTGCCCCCTTCTCATCCAAAAATGCCAGTGGCGTAAAAAGAAAGAAGCCCCCTTGCGACTAGAGGGCTTCTTATGAGATTCCTCATGAAGAGTATTAGAACGGAACCTCTTCCTCCACCTGAACCTTCTTCTTTTTCCTTGTTTGGGAAGGTGCAGGGTCGCTAGCAAAACCATTTCCGCCGGGAGTTCCCCCCGGAGTGAGGTTTACCTTTTCGGCAGTAACAGTAAGCTTGCTACGCTTGTCTCCCTCGTCGGTTTCCCACTTGTTGAGCTTAAGCCTGCCGGTTAGCATGACGTGACGCCCTTTTGTGAGGTATTTCGCAAGAGATTCAGCTTGCTTGCCCCAGATGGTGACATCTACAAAAGTCGCTTCTTCCTGCTTATCGGAATCTTTTGACCAGATTCTGTTCGAAGCAACAATGATGTCAGTAACAGCAGTGCCCTGCGGTGTGTGTCGGAGCTCTGCATCTCTGGTGAGCCTTCCACTAATAACAACTTCATTCAGATCACTCATAGCGTAAATTTCTCCTTACTTCATTAGACCGCGATAGCGTAGAGCTTTTCGCGTAAGACTTCGTGCGTAGGTAGTTCCATAATTTCGAACGAGCTTCCTGAATTCGCCAGCTCTTGGAGTGTTGGCAAACTTAGATGTAACTGCCCGTGTACTCTCGGCCCCTGTCGCAAAGCTATTAAGCGTTTTAACCGCACACTTGCTTGACAGAAGAGAGTTCCAATTGGTTTTTTCGGAAGATGACATTTTTTTCTCCTTTAAACTTTCCTGCAAACCTTGTTGACATATCCTATTATACCTCCCCTTTTTGTGACTCGGGCAATTTTACAGGGTGTAGACCTGTATTTCGTCGCCGGAGGCAATGGCGGTGGTGGCTCCTACTACCGCTGCGGTAGAGTATTGGCCAACGTCCGCTCCCACTTCTGTTGAGGGGAAGTAGTGGGGGGAGAACTCGCCAGACGGACGTTCAGCAAAATTCATCCAGACCCCCTGAGTGTTGTTTTTTACAGAGACAGAAGCCTGTCTACCGTACCCTACTCCGGTTTGTTCCTGTCTTCCGAAGGTGAACACAAAAGAGGGGCCACTGTCTGAAACGGTTTTTGTGGGTGTCCAGCTTCCGCTTGAACCAAGGTCGCTCCACGTTGTAAGCTGGCCTGTTTCGGCAGCAGACGCGCCTAGACCTAAGTTAAGGATAGCTATATAGGTATACGTTGAGGTTGCGCTAGTGCTGTCATCAATATTTTTTATATGAAAGCTTTCGCCAGAAGCAAAATTGTAAACGCCCCCTAGAAGAACCTGATTGTTATCTTGGACATCTACCGCATAACGAGAACCGCTACTCACAAGTGTTGAGTCCCGATACAGCCCCAGCTTTGTGGGGGTGCCATCTCCTCCGTATACTTTCGCCGTCCCCAAGACTAAGCAACTTCCTCCTGTAATCCTTGGGGTAATGCTCTGTAGAGTTCCCCCAATACCGACTGTCCGATTACTATAGTCAACTTTTGCGTCGAATGGAAAAGTATCATTCCCAATATCTGTAATGTCTACTAAGAACGTCTGCCCCGCCTTAGTTATTTCGTTTTCCCCTCCGTCTTCAAGCATTACCCTGTATAGACCGATGGGGAGGCTTGGGTCAGGGGCCGTGATAGAGCCTAGATGGACTATGGCAAGACCGGAGCTGTTAGAGTCGTATCTTTCCTGAGTGGAGCCATCGAGATCAGACCCTCCTATAAAGGCCCATTTTGTGCCCCCATCATTCGTTCCGGGGCTAAGACAATTGGCCCACGCGTAAATCATGTAGGTACGACCGGCTACAAGTTGGCTTGCGGGTATGACTTCGCGTTGAAGCTCCCACGCTGTTGAGCGTGTAGAGTGGGTTGTGGTTTGTTCGGTCAGTTCCCACGTCATATATTTACTGCTAGGCATTTTAAATTCCTATATACCGTATAGGTCTTGTATTCTTATAACATCATCAATTACTTGTGGCTCAGTCACTTCGGGAGTGTAGTAGGGGAACATAAGGGCCCCCTCATAAGGGGAGTGGTCTAGGCCTAGAAGATGCCCAATCTCGTGAGCTGCTACGTTTTGTAATAATACATCTTGTCTTGGGTTATCGATTTCTGTAACCCATTCTTCTGATTTGTCAAATTTAGTTAAAAGCTGGCCGTTCCAGTCTGAAGTGGAAGGGAGAAAGGCCCACGCGAGAATGTCACCCCTTACGCCAAACCCCTCATCTTTGTCCTTACTAACGTCAATTATAATATCTGCACCATCGTCGTCGTAAATTTTTTCAAAGCTTAAAGGCGTTATGTCGGACCATGACTTAAAAGCTTTTAGCCAGCACCTATCCCACTCATGCCTCTTCATATCTCCCGTGTCTCTGCCTTTTATGTAGTAAGTCAGGTGGCTTTTACCCCACTTGGCTGCCCCTGTCGCAGACTTAAGAGACGATCTTATGGGGCACCTGTATCGGTAGGAAGGGTCAGCTCCCAAGCTTAGACCGCAGCACATAGCGAGGGAAAGGCTCAGGAACTGTCGACGTTTCATTGGGACTCCAGTTTTATCTTGAGTGGTTATTGCCTTATGTTAGACCCTAACATTAAATTACACATTTTAGAGCTCTACATAGTTCGAATAGTATCCGGGATCATCCATGTCGCTAGAAGCGTCAGAATTAGGGTGACTTGGGGGTCCGAAAACACCACAGGTTTTGAGCTCGCCATGATCCATGTCCGCTCCAACCTCTCGGAGAGCACGCATAATTTTAGCTCCAAGGAAAAGGTATCTGAACCATCCCAGCTCTTTGCGAACTATTTTTTTTAGACCGCCAAGATCCAAGAGGGAGGGGTTGCGTATTACATCTTCTCGCTCAGAGTTTGACTTCTTGCAATTCTTAATGAGAACTACAGCCTTTATAAGAATTTTTCCTATTAGCACTGCCGTAGCAGGATCTATGGCTACTTCTTGAGACCCCTTATGCTCATTGATTTTAGCACACACTCTATGGCTAACGATATTTTGAAGGTATTGACTCATGCGAGGCCTCCTAAAAAGATAAGGGGGCGGGGAATTCCCCACCCCCTCTGGGTTTGCAGCTCAGAAGAGTCTTAGACTCTGCCAGCCCTGAAAGTTCCGCCCTCTTCAGATGGAAGAGTTCCTGTTGGAACGTCACTGCGGTTTACTTCTCCACCCTTACGCTGAGTTAGAGTATAGAGAACATTAAGTAGTGATCTCATCATTACTGACTCATACTTCGTAATTGCGTAGGGCTGATGACGACTATCGAGCCGAGTTAGCTCAACAAAAAAGTTGTCTAAGGCGGCAACAAAGGTTCTTGCGTAGTCATTGGGGCAGTTTTGTGGAGCTAGCTGCGGGAGGTCCACATCGGCTCCAGTTAGGTCCCACGACAGGGTTCGATTGACGCCAACCGGCATCAGGACATTGTCTTGAGTTAACGCAAACTCATTGTAGTCTTCGTCTAGAGTACGACTTGTGTCTCCCGCCTGAGCCTCTAGCTCCTCTAGAGTAAAAGAGTCGGGATTATAAGTAATATTTTCTAGAGTGTCTGCAAGCTTTTCGAGCTCTGTTACCATATAGCGGTTAAGACCATCGTTCCATCCCGACTGGGATCTGAACTCTTGCCGTACAGTAAGCTGCTTTCGAAACTTAACGATCTCGGCTAGCAAAAAATGGATTCCAAGGTTTGGGAACTCCAAATTTGCACCGAGAAAAGTATTTTGATATTCTGCCATAGTTAGCGCCTCCGATTAGTTAGAATTGAAAGCCCATTCTCTTTAAGAATTCGGTTTTTACCCATTCTTCTATTGAATATGCCATATCTTTATACCCCAATACGTTAAAATCACCCCTTCTTAGCTTCTTTACAGCCTCTTTATACAGGAATCCTATCATGGCTTCGTGGTAAAGGGCATGACTTTCGATAGTTGCGGTGGATATTCTTTTTAAGAACTGGTCTCTTACATAAGTATCTATAGCGTCTGCTGCCTTACGCTGATAGTTAACCTTAAGGTTCTTACCCTTGCTCTTTACGATTAGGCGATCTTCTCTAAGAAGAGATATGGCGTCCTTGTAAAGATGAGCATAAAAGGCCAGCTCTGTGATGCACTCTCCATCGACAGCCTTGAGATCTATAAACTGTTTAATCCTTCCTGTGGCGTCGGGAAATTCAGGATTTGACTTCACTTCGTCCAATATACTTTCTCCGCAGTCACAGTCACAGTCCTCATGCGTGTCGTGAGGCTGTTCTGGAACCGGAAGGGGGTCTTTTAGGACTCTTCGTGAGTCCTCGTCTAAAACGACATGAACTTGTTGAGGAGGGGATTCTTTAGGGGGCTGTTGGCGCAATAAATTTAAGCTTATTTCACTATCCAGCTTTTGCTCCAGAGTGTCCACCTTGTGGTTAACCTCTCCTATTGCCGCTCCTAGTTTTTCATCTAGAATACTACCCACCTTGTCTTGCAGGAAATCAGCAAGGGCTCCCATGTCAGGTGGTGCTACGGGAGTGGCAACGGGGGGAGGCTCTTCGGGCTCCGGTACGTGAGGCTTGTTGTCGTTTGCAATTTTTTTATTGGGCGGATTGAATGCTTCGTCCACTTTCTTTTTTCCCCTAATTTTCCAGTAAAGAGAAAAAATCCACACAAGAACCGCTCCGATTCCCCCACTAAACCATCCGAGTCGATTGCGTTGAGTTCTCACTTCGTCAATTCCTGCCTGCGAAGATTTCTGTAGCTCTTCTATAGTGGAAAGGCTGCCCTGTAGCTCTTTATCCTTATTGGATAGAGACTCATTAAGTTTTTGAAGATCAGCTAAATGGCTTGAAATTTCTCCTTGTAGCTGCTCAATCTTATCTTGATTTCCAGCAGCGTTTTGCGTTAAAGAGTTTATCTCGCTAAGCTTAGATTGGATATCGCCATTAAGTTCGGCAATGGTCTTCTTTAATTCTACCCTTTCCTTTTCAAGCTCCCCGATTCTTTTTTCTAAATCGGATATCTTGGCCCGTGTGTCGTCGGGAACATAGTTTGGAGGAACTTTACCAAAAGGATTTTCCCCTTCCCCGTCACCTCCCGGTGAGCCATCAGGGTCTTCATCAGGATTGGGGAAGGGAATGTCTGGGTTGGGGGTGGGGTTGTCAGGAGGGGAAGGGTTCGGGTTTTGAGGAGGTATGAAAGGGGGACAAATGCCGAACGGGCATTCGATGTCTAGAAGAACATTCCATTCAACAATCCTAACATTTTTGTGCTCGTTAGGTATGATTACGGACTTCCACTGAACCCCTTGCTTAAAAGTCTGGAGATAGTAGTAGCCATTAGACCCTCGGGCATAGTAGGCTCGCTTCCTTATAGTCTTTCCTTCTATTTTTTTTGCCTTAGCCGTCTGGGCTTCGCCTGCAAACTTCCAAGTTGAAGGAACCTTCTCAAACTGGTTCTCGTTGACTTCGCCCTTTATGGCTCTCCAGAAATTAGAAATATGTATCGCGCCCCCTTTATCATCATCAACTCTCCACGTAAGGACTGCTGCAAGATGGGTATTCCCATTTATAAGTGTGTAGACGCCAGATCCGCTTTGCCCTCCGAGCGGGGGAGGTGTGAACAGAACACGGCTTTGCGAGCCAGCAGAAAGGGCGTGCCCCTCCCACAATTGCAACCAGCGACCTTGAGGGCATCCGGCAGACGCAATATAATCGTCTTTTTTTACAAGGTGGGTCGGTGGCGCTAGAGGAACAATGCGAGGGGGCATGCTTCCGAATAGGGATTTGGGCACTCTTATTATAGCGAAGTCAAGGACACGCTTCTCCGAGTAGGCCCTCCAGATCACCTCTCCCGCAAGGGCAGGAGTCTTACGTCCATACCTAAAAAACTCGCAAGTAACACGACGACTATTTCCAACAACGTGAGCGTTGGTGAGGATATAAATAAATTGCTTATCCTGAGCTATTGAGGTGCCGCTCCCTCTTGCGTCGTCAGCATTAACTCTACAAGAGGCTTCTCCTATTTCGTTAAGGGTCAAAAACTTCGCAGAAGCCGAAGAGCATAGGGCCAAAAAGATACACACGGAGAGAAACGCAAGTCTCATAATATTACCTTTGCGTAAAAGTCTTATTCCGATGCGAAATATTCCTGCTTTCGCATGAAATCTTCAATTATTTCCTCTATGTGATAGAGACTTTCTTCCTCGCCTAACTCATTCCCTTGAGTGTCCTGAACAGCTAAATAGTTTAGAATCTCTTCTGCTAACTCGCGATACTTCATATATAAATTTCAGTCTCCGTAAACCCATCCGTCTCCGGGGCCGATATCTCGAATATCGTGGACGTGCCCTTCAGCCTCAAGGATCTCGCCGTCCCTAATCTCATGAACATGGCCCGCCACAATAATGTCCCCAAAACTAGTCCGGGCTTTGGAGGTGTACTCGTCGCCCGGCTTGAAGGTATGAAAATGACCGTAGCCATCGCGAGAATCCATGACCATGGATGTGGTCCTGTAGCCTTCGTAGATCGCCTCTGAAGAGTCGGCAGTCTCTATGCCGAACTTCTTTGCTCGGGATTTGATCTTACTAAGCGCAGACTTCTTAGCTGCTGGTGAAATGTCTGTCTGCGACAGTCTGGCCAGAGCGTTTCTGACATGGGCCGCATCATTTATGGGAAGGTGCCGCAGGCTTCTGGGCTCTGTCTTCCCGCTTGCATCTTTCTTGCCGCCCGGTTCGATATAGGCGAAGTCTGAATCGGGAAGGTCGTTTATTTCCTTTCGAGTCATCTTCGCGCTCTTCGACTCCTCTTTAACGTCTCGCTTATCCTCTCTCTTGTCTTTTTCTAGGTCCTTTATTTCTCTTTCAAGATTTTTAATAGCATCTTTGTGATGCTTTAGTCTTTCTCGTAGGGTCTCGCTATCCATTTCTTTTTTGTCTTGACGATACTCTTTGCGTTCTAGTCTCTTCCTGTCGCTTCTATCGTCAGCCTCTACCCCATTCTTAGGCACACACTTTTCTGTTTTCTTGTCAAAGACATGGCCTTCGGGACACACCGGACCGCCTTCTTCTAGATAGAGCCATGGGCGGTTCTCGTCTGCCTCTGACTTCTTGTCCTCTTTTTTCTTTTTCTTTTCTGGCTTGGCCCAATAGGAGAAGAGCAGAGCTGAGGTGGCTACTATTGCACTAGAAGAGTATCCCTCGTCATACATCCACTCTGCTACCGCTTCGATCTCTTTTTTAGAAAGCTCAATCCCGGCTTCGCGGGCTTTTTGGGAGAACTTTTCCGGACCTTCGATAGCAATACCCTGCTTTACAGCCTGCTTTTTGGCATCTCTACCGGTGTAGCATTTCCCTTCGCTACCCCATTGCCAGCCATTCTTACCATCAACTACACACTTCTGTAAAGGCATTGCTCTTCTCCACGCATTCTTTATAGGTTTGGGGTCAAATCCGCTATATTTTATACACCGAATAGGGCCTTAGTTAATAATTTGACTTCCGCTATTGTCAAAAGAAAAGTCAACAACAGACTTAGAGTATCGAGATATAAAATCCTTCTTGATACCATCCTGTAGGACACACAGAATAAACCCAGAGCCCCCTGTTCCTAGCAGCTTTCCTCCAATCATTCCGTGTTTTTGTAGGTCGTCATACATGGCTTCAATTTCAGGGGAAGAGATAAGTGGAGAGATTTTCTTTTTTTCTACCCAACTTTGGTGCAAAAGTGTGGCAATCTGGTCAATATTAGCTTTCTGAAATGCATCATGAGCCTTGTGAGCTATCTCTTGTATCTTTCTTTTTGCTGATTTTGTTTTAGTGGCGTTGTGTGATTTTGCTATATCAAAAGACTTTCTTTTTCTCCCAGTGTAAAACAATACGCATCGATCTAAAAATTGTTGCTTAAAATCGTTGCTAACCGGTAAGGGCTTGACCTCAAAGGATCCGTTCGTTTTGATATGAATAGAGTTTAGCCCTCCATAAGCTGCCCATATCTGGTCTTGTATGCCACCCGGCTCTTTCAGAAGGTGACGTTCAATTTCTATGGCGGTTTCGGCTAAATACTGTGGGGAGGGGGGCTTCTTTTTCATTCTGTGGATAGAATTGATCAAGCCGACTATGAAAGAAGAGGAAGAGCCTATGCCGGTCTGGGATGGAAGGTCGCACAAGTGATGTATTTCAACCCCATATTTGATGTTAAAATATTCAAGAACCCCTCGTACTCCATTATGCTCGATAGAAGAGTTTTTAGCAACCTTCTCAAGTTTTGAATAACTGACGGCAGTTTTATAATTAAATATTTTAGGGGTTTTTCTGAGTGTGAGATAGCAATACTTATCCACCCCAAAGCCCAGAATTAGAGATCCGTGCTTCTTGTAGTATGATGGGTAGTCGGTAGAGCCACCAAAAAGGGAGACTCGGAATGGGGTTTTAGAAATAATCATCAGTAGTTCTTAAGTTGAGGCTCTCCCTTGTCGGGATCGAAAGAACAGAATTGCAAAATTTCTTTTATGCCCTTTTCTAGTCCTATCTTGGGGATATAGCCAAGGTCATAAAGCTTTTGGCTGCTGACAACGTAATCTCGTTTGTCGGGATCTGTTCTGTCCGAGACATTTGAGTAAGAGGCTCCCGTCACATCACAAATAATTCGAGCTAGAGACTCCTTCGTCATATTGATTGAATCGTTTCCGAGATTGTAAACATTCCCTCTCATTCTGTCTCTGTTCTGCATGGCAAAGCCAAATCCGGACGCTACGTCTTTGACGTGAATATAGTTACGCCTGAAATGACCATCAAATATCTCAAGAGCCTTAGTTTTATTTGCAACAGCCGTCAGGTTGTTTACAAGCAGATCCATACGTGGGCGGTAGGACCAGCCGAAGACAGTCGCTAAGCGAAATACGATAGAGTTGTCGTAAGACCCCAAAAGTAGCTCCTCTGCATGCTGCTTGGTCTTTCCGTAAAGAGAGATGGGGTTCATGGGAGTTTCTTCGGTACAAATACTGTCTCCCGTGCTTCCATAGCCGGAGTTTGTATTGGGATAAATAACTAGCTGGTTGTCTAGGTAATTTAAAAGCTTCTTAAACCACAAGTAATTAAGATCCTCAGCCATCTCTGCCTCTTTGTCACACAATGGTGCTCCTACTAACGCTGCCAGAGGGATTATTACATCCGCCTTTTGTATCTCTCTCTTCAAAGAGTCACTCCAGTCTAAGACACTCTCGTTAAAAAAGCGAAACGATTGGAGGAGGGGGTAAACAAGGGGCCCCTGATTCCAATATAAATTATCGAAGACCGTGATATAGCCGGGTTGATTGCTTGCGAGGATGGCAGAACCTATGTATCCAGCCCCCCCTGTTATCAGAATTTTTTTCATAGAGAACTCAGGGCCTCCTTCAGAGCGATCTCTATCCTCTTAATATCTTCTTGTGAAAGATACTGGTGGCAGCCGATATGAATACCATTTTCCCCTACCCATTCGGCATTTGGAAAATCTCCAAGAGAATGCCCCATATCAGCAAAAGCGGCATGCTGTGTAGGAATCGATCCGAAGTTTCTTTTCCAGTGAATATTATAATGATCTAGGCATTTAATAACCTTGTCAATATCTCCCTCTTTCTTTGCCGTTATACTGAATCCGTGCGGGCAGTTAAAGTCTCTGGCTTCTTCCTCAGAAAACCACACCACATCATCAAAGCCGAGGCATGCCATTCGAAATCTATACATTGTATCTTTACGGGTATTGAATGTCTCCCAAAAATGATCTATTCCTTCGAGGCCAATGCTTGCTTCTATGTCATTCATCTTGGAGTTGAT
>Ga0310344_10000497_pt1 | contig 30976 bp, 25 predicted proteins | sample HC15DNA20200_MG_FD_203801 | JGI IMG/M metagenome (GOLD analysis project Ga0310344, IMG submission 203801) | Marine microbial communities from station ALOHA, North Pacific Subtropical Gyre - HC15-DNA-20-200_MG | ecosystem: Environmental > Aquatic > Marine > Oceanic | place: Pacific Ocean: North...
ACAACAAATTTCCCAGTGACCATACGCCCTCCATCAGCACGGCGCCTCCTCGTTGAGGGAGTATCACCAACCGTAAAGATGTAGGCACCCGGCCGAATCGGCGCAAAACTAAATTGCGCAGTACCAGCAACATCAAACTCGATCGCCCGAAAAGCTAGACTCTGTAAATGAACTTCAATGCCATTAATTGTAACGATTCGCAAATGTGAGTTCTGAAGAAGTTCGTTCGCCTCAAAACGCCAACTCTCATCTCCGTCACTCGTAACGTTAAGTCGATAGTATTCTCCGGTAATTAACTCAAACTGAGACACTGAAATTATCGGCGCGTCAGAGGTTGTAGAAATATTGAGGTCCAACTCGACTGGAGGCCCGGCCGCCAAGTTTCCGCCAACTTGAGCATGAAGGAATTGCGTTGAAAACATTATTACCTGAACGGCTACCTGTATCAGCAGGAACTTCTTAAACTGCTTAGTCACATAAGTCTCCGCGCCGCAGGGGCGAATTGCAATACTCTCTCTAAGAACTGTTATTACACTACATGGAAATTCCTCGCATTAGAACCATGAATTCCCGAAACTTTGTGATTTGAGGGTATTTTTCCTAGTATTATTAGTGTTTATGTCGGGGCGTGGCGCAGTCCGGTAGCGCGCCTGCTTTGGGAGCAGGAAGTCCCCAGTTCGAATCTGGGCGTCCCGACCACATCCCCCTTTAAAACTAGTGTTTTTCAAGAATTAAGTGGTTGATTGTTTTTACTCGATCAGAGCTTATTTTTCATGATCAAAGAAGATCAATCAGTGATAACATCACAGCTAACTATATCGCTTGAAACCGTAAGAGGAGATTCTTATGCTGAGCCGACTTTCTTGGGTGTATTTATCTACGCTGTTGCTTGCAGGATTAATTGCTCCATCTACTGTGGTGGCACAAACTAAGGCGCATGATGAAGTAACATTCACAAAGGATATTGCTCCGATTCTCCAACGAAGTTGCCAGAAGTGTCACAAACCTGACGCAATAGCTCCGATGTCACTTATTGACTACGAAGAAGTTCGTCCGTGGGCTCGGGCTATCAAATATCGAACCGGGCTCAGAGACCAAGCTGGAGTTATGCCACCTTGGTACATCGAAAAGGACATCGGCATTCAACGTTTCAAAGATGATCCGTCTCTTACAAATGAAGAGATTGAAAAGATTGCTTTATGGGCTGACAACGGAGCGCCAAAAGGCGACCTGGCCGATATGCCTGCACCGGTTGCCTTTATAGATGTAGACGAATGGGAAATTGGCGAGCCAGATTTAATTGTCTCGTCACCAACGGTAAATGTGAAAGGTGAAGCACCAGACTGGTGGGGATCAATTGGTGAAGTTCCCTCTGGATTAACAGAGGACCGATACGTCGCCGCTCTCGAATTCAAAGAAGTAACAGAATCTCGAGTCGGAAAACGCCGAAGCACCGTTGGCGGTTCGTTCGTCGTGCACCACTCGTCATTGGGAGTTGTTGATCCAGTACGTGATGAAGAGGGAAATCGAGAACGCTTTGGCTCGTGGCCCGTGCACGAAGTGGGGCGGAATGCAGACTTCTTTAATCCCGAGTCAGGCAAGCTCATGAAAGCCGGCTCAATACTGACATTTGATTCTGTTCACCTGCACGCGAACGGAGCAGACACTGCAGCCCACCTCAGTGTGGCCTTTAAATTTCATCCAAAAGGATACGAACCAACCGTTAAAGAAGAGCACATGTTTTTTGGTAATGGCGTAGATCTTGATATTGAAGCTATGGACTCAGACCAACAGATGGAAGCCTATTTCACACTTCCTGAAAATGCGAAGATTGGTATTTTCGAACCACACATGCATGCACCTGGTGTCAGAATGTGTCTTGAGGCAATTTACGGCATCACAGTACAGACGTTAAATTGTGCCGGATATGACCACAGTTGGGTACGTGTCTATACCTACGCCGACGATGCTGCACCTCTGCTTCCTAAGGGCACTATCCTTCGAATCACTGGTTACTTTAACAATTCCCCGTCCAATCCGAATGTTCCAGATCCAAGGAACTGGTCGGGCGGAGGACATCGCTCTGTTGATCAAATGTTTATCAATTTGATGCGTGGTGTATACATGACTGACGAAGAATTCAGCGAGGCTCTCACGGAGCGTCGCAATCTCCTAGATCTTGCTGACGGCGAAACCGTGCTCGGATGCCCACTGTGTGGCACAGAAGCAATGGACCTCGCCGATGCAGATGGAGATCAACAGTGAAAAAGACGTTGCTTTTCCTGACTATTTGGTTCTTATTTATATTTGCATTTGGCTCTGAAGTTAATGCGCAACGAAACGCCAGATCGTACGATGCAGGACAAGAGGTAGTTCCTGCGTACGAAGGCTGGGAAAAGAATACGGACGGGTCTTTCAACCTTGTTTTTGGAACTATGAATCGTAACTGGGAAGAAGAACTGTATATACCCATTGGTCCAAACAATAATATTGAACCAGGCGGACCCGATCAGGGACAACCAACATACTTTTTGCCTAGACGAAATCGGTGGCTCTTTAAAATTCGTGTGCCTGCTGATTTCGGCGAGAAAGAACTTGTCTGGACACTGACAAGTAATGGAACAACGAAACACGCATACGGGACTCTAAAGCCAGATTATTTTATGGATTCCGTTGTAAGAATGGCGAATAATGGCGCCGGGATTTCTGGTAACCTTTTTGAAAATATAGCTCCAGAGCTTACAGTTGATGGACCGACCACACGAAGTGTTAAAGTGAATGAACCAGTTACGTTAACGGCTGTTGCTCGAGATACCGACGGTTTACCAAAACCACGAGAAATGCGTCCTACCAATCTCGGCCGCCCAGCAAGTCTTACCCCTAACTCGGCAACAGGACTGCGACTATCATGGTTTGTCTACCGGAGTGATTCTGGCTCAGTATCTTTTAGCCCTCCCCAAACCAAGGTATGGGAAGACACACGAGCCAACTCAAATTCCCCGTGGGGTGCGGGCTGGGAAACACCGGATCCCCCGGAGGATGACACTTGGGTTGTAAGAGCGACCTTTAGCAAACCAGGGCAATACATCCTCAGGTGTATTGCTCATGATGGAGGCCTGGCAACGACAACTGACGTTACATTTACTGTAACTAGCTAGGGGGGCGATCCGCTCCGCCACGGACTTCATTTATTTAAACCTTAAACTATCGTTCGATTTTTGCTGCTGATCTAAGGATTTGAATGTTGCTTGCATTTAATCCTGAAGATACTGAGCGGGTGGCTCACAGGGTTCAGCGCAGCGCTCAAAAACACGAATCAATGTGATATCTCCATCAGGTGTAAGAAGAGTGGCGGAATACGATTGACCATCGTCTGCCATACGCCGCATTAAGATATAGGCGGCTTCCCCCGTCGACTTCGTCCTCGCAATTCGATAATGCGTTCGGTTATCTACCTTCACAGTAAGAAGTTCCGCGTCACGGTAATTACCTGGAATGTAATTTTCATAATGAACCCACTCATCGTCATTGAATTTCACACTATAACCTGAGTGAGAATCAATAGTTGAACGGGACCCCATACTGCGAACACGGTACGTCTGGACATCATCCTCCACCGTAATCCGAATGATTTCGTACTTGTTTTGCTCGCCACGAAACTGCCATGACAACGTCGGGTTAAGCTTCCACGTGCCTACAAAAGGATCCGCAGTCGATTGCTCCTGAGCCCAGATTACCGACAAACCAAACACAATCGTCATAGCAAACATCAGCAAGACATTGACCAGTTTTTCTCTCATATGTATGCGCCTCCCTCTTAGATACCCAACCGTTTCATTCATAGCTTGTCTTCAGATAAACCACTTCATAGGGCAACCGAGCTCGCAGCCTGAATACGAACACTTGCGCCGGCAGGACAATAAGAACAACATCTTGGACACACGCTACTTAGGGTGTCCCAGTTTTACATTGCCCGGGAACCCCAGCATGTTCATGACAGGACACTAAAGAAACACCCTTCTTTTCTTGAAGGGCACGTCGTTCGGCAGTTAAACGGGAAAAGCTCTCATCGTCGAGATATGTCATCCCAATCCACGCATGAGACATTTCATCCACTCCACGTGCCCCAAACAGTACCCATTGGTCGGGATCGGGATTGATTGGATTATTTTTCGTATTGTCAAAATGGGAATGCAACAAAATAATCGTCCCCTTCGGTAAAATCGGTTGCACCTCGTCTTCATAAATATAGGCAATCTGCCAATTGTGGTCATAGCGATTCACACTACTTAACAATTCACGGCGTCCGTCAGGATAAAGTGCCTCCATCGACATACCAGAACCTCTCATATGCATATGAGGACGAAAACTATGAATCATCACTGGAGAATCCATCGTATACGCATGCTGAAGTGTTAAGTGCCCATGTGGAGGAATGACTATGTCACGCGCTCTTGGGCCGGTTGTAAACGTACCGTCGATTAAATGTCTTACCTCACCGGCAGTGACAAGATCGGGGGTGTAACCTTTAGGATGAAACCATACACCAACCTCTACAACATCATTCGGCACCTCTTCACCAACAGGAAAATAATGCAGGCTAAACCTAATCTGCGCTGGACCAGATTGTACCAATTTTCCAACACCCTCAGGCATGAGTTCCCAGCGCTTACCTACTCCCATGCCTGCTAATCTAACTACAAAATCATCCTCTGGTTGCTGTAATCTCACATGTCCGTGGTGAACCACCCGTACACCCAAAGGATAAGATGGCTTGAATTCTGCTGCCTTAATCCAGCGTGGTTCTTCAATTCCTTCAAAAGGAATTACGGGATTCCACCATTGATCTTGTCCATTTGCCCGCACTGTGTACGGTGTAGAACGAACTACAAGATCAGGTTGGCCAAGCATTTCTGCTAATTCCCACTCAGACGCCGGAGGCCATTCAATAGGAGGAGGCAAATCGGACGGATCACCTTCCCTGGCACCATCATCGACCCATCTTGCTATCGTACTAATTTCGTTTTCGGTCAGTGACACATCGTTCTTAAACTGTTGAATACCTGCTGTTCTGTCAATGTGCCATGGAGGCATAATCCGACGGACAACCCGATCCTTAATCTGGAGTACCCAAGGTCGAACTTGCTCGTAAGTCACAAGAGACATAGGACCAATGCCTCCCTTTTGATGACAGCGCTGACACGATCTCTGCAATATTGGAGCCACATCTTTAGAAAACGTTGGTGACGAAGAAGCAAATACATCGCCAGTAAGACCAATAACTATCAGCAGAAGAGTGGCTGAGATGGAATACTTTCTCGGTTGTGTACTTCCAAATTTCACCATATTTGTTTCCTTATATCATCCCACCAATAGGCCGTCACTCAACTACAGTGACATCAATATAGCCGTTGGTCCAACAACATTGAAATTCAAATTCTCGAATGCTATTAAATGCCAAAATTCGCACAACGTACTTTCCCGGCTCCGAAAACACAGCATCCGTGTTAACTAGCGCACCGGCCGTCAAGTCTATCCAGAGATCTTTTCTCATCTCAAACTCAGTATTGCTAAAGCTAACAACCCCGGGACCTTGATGTTTAAACCACTTTATATGAATAGGGCGTGTGTCACTTTTAAATTTTTCATCGCGAAGGGTCCATGCACTCAATTGAATTGCCTGGCCGACTCGAGCCATGACGGGTCCTGTTCTGAGACCCCATGGACCTTTCCCTAACCGGCCATCAGACTCCAAACGCAGAAGAGGTGACGCCGTTCCTTCTCCTGGAACAGTCCAGCCATTTAATTGATACGGAGGACTTGTCACACGCCCTGGCACCGAGAGTTCTTGTCCATGAACTCGCAACGTCCAAACCACATCCTGGCTCCCAAAATCAGCACTTACTGGAACTGTAAAGACACCCCAGTGCCTTCGATCCCCTGCTGGCATCGGAAGAAACGTCGTTGGCTGCAGACCATCAAAATTTTTCGGCTCGATAAAATTATCAGGACCTAAAGGGATTTCCAAAAGCTCTTCTGTATTGACGTTAAAGTACCCAAAGGACAACTCATAGCTACCATCTGGATGTTGATACCACCCCTCAAAAATAGGAATCACAGGCCCGCCAGATGGTCGAAGGAATTGCACGTCAAACTGAGTGCCGCCTGGATCGGCGACACGTCGCTCGGATGCCCGCTGTTGTGCCCAGAGTGTATTAACGCCAACGAACACTACAATCAACACAGACCTGACAATCCAAAGTATTCCCATTTTTATCACTTCGCCTAGGATTCCCTTATCCAATATTCTGATATTTATTTTCAGAGTATCACGTTTACACTAAATCACATTCTACCTGTTATCAGTCGCTATTACGGCAAACTCAACGCGATGTACTCGCTGGGTTTCCCCGAAGATCCGATGGTCACGACAATGAATTGTTTTCCATCGACCATATAGGTCATCGGGGCAGCTGTCACCTGGCCTGGCAATTCTATTTCCGCGCGGATTTCACCGCTTGACTTATCATAGGCTCGAAACATCTTGCCTCCGGTTCCACCCCACAATGGAATAACCTGCCCTGCGCGACCACCTTCTCCCATGAATAGTAATGTCTTAGTAATTAGTGGAGCTGCTCGACCACCCTGCCCTAACGGTGGTAGATCTAAATGCTGTATCGCAGGGTGGTTCCGTGGCCCGTTACCTACTGGTACAGACCATAAAATTTCACCTTGGTTCAAATCAATCGCGACAAGCCGCGAATACGGTGGCTTAAATAATGGCAATCCTTGTGGCCCTTCTGGGTACTTATATGCCTGTCGAATATAGTCCACGTCAGCATCAGGATGCTCAGGTTTTACAAGGCCGACAATCACTTGAGTATGGGCCGACTGGACATATAAGATCCCTGTTTCAGGATCGACACCCGCACCCACCCAGTTGGCCCCACCAGATGTTCCAGGCATCTGCAATAATCCCTGTTTTTGATCTGGATCACTATGCAGTAAAGTCGGTGGTAAAAAGATAGGCCCGTATTCGTACTGACTAATTATTTCAATCGCCTCTCGGCGCAACTCTGGGGTGAAATCAATTAGATCGTCAATTGTCACACCTTGCTGATCAAAGGGAGGCGGTTTTGTCGGAAATGGCTGTGTTGGCGATGTCCTCTCCCCGGGCACAGTTGACTGAGGAACTGGCCGCTCTTCAATTGGCCAGATGGGCTCACCCGTCACGCGGTCAAACACATACGTAAAGGCCTGTTTGCTGACGATTGCTACCGCCTGAATAGGCTGTCCATCGACAGTAATATCAATCAGGTTTGGTGCCGAGGCAAAATCATAATCCCATAAACCATGATGCACTGCCTGAAAGTGCCACACACGCTTACCTGTTCTAACGTCGACACACACCAAGCTCTCGGCAAACAAATTGTCACCCCAACGATGGCCACCGTAATAATCATTCGTCGGTGTACTCAACGGTAAATACACGTACCCGAGTTCTTCATCTCCGCTTGGGAATGACCACATATTCGTATGTCCCGAGTACTCCCACGATGGTCTATCTTCAGCAGGATTCGTTTGCCACGTATCATTACCAAATTCTCCTTCCTGAGGAATCGTGTGGAAAATCCAGAGCTGTTCTCCTGTCTGAACGTCAAAGCCTCGTACATCTCCCGGAGCCGCCTGTTTCGTAGCTGGCTGGACTGCAGCCAAGTAATCAGCATTGTACGAACCAACGACAATAACGTTATTCACGACCAAAGGGGCGGAGCGCCAGCTGTAACTTTCGACCACATGGTCGTCATATCCATGTCTAAGATCCACAGCACCATCAGAACCAAAGTTTTGAAAGCGCTGTCCAGTTTCTTCATTAAATGCAACCAAGTAGGGTCCAACGATTGCGATGACACGTCCTGGTTCGGTGGATATGTTTTTTGCCGACCAGTACGCTAGACCACGTGTTGCTGTTCCTGAACCGACTGGCGATTTTTTAGCGTCAAACCACAAGACCTCACCTGTCTGCGCATCAAGAGCCGTGACTATTCCAAGCGGTGTGCTAATGAACAAACGACCATCGACCATCAACGGTGTATTTTGAGACCGCTGAGGTGCCGGCATGCTGTTACCTTCCCGAATTGCTTCAGGAATAGTTGATTGTCGCCAAGCAATCTCTAGAAGCTGAGCATTCGATTTATCGATCTGATCGAGAGGGGAATATTTACTACTTGCTTTGTCTGCGGCATAGGCCGACCAATTGCCCATCGTCTCAGTAGATTGTCCATATAAAACAATTTTCTCTTGCGCGGAGAAAATGAAACACCCTAGAAACAATAGAGCTCGTAAATGCATCGTGTGAAGATATCAAAAAAAAAGGGTGACCTCTCGGTCACCCCACAAAAAATCAGCACCAAACTCGACTAAAAGATTAGAAGTCGAGTTGGAAAGCAAATTTGGCCAACCGCCCAGGCATGATGACCTGTGGAGCAAGCCAGTTTGCACCATAAGCTGGCTGTTCCATTGTTACGGTGTTTGCATTAAAGACATTAAAGATATCAAACATCGCTCTGAATTGCGTGCCTCGACTACCAATTTCAAAAATCTTGGTGAATCGAATGTCAAATTGACTAAACCGTTCACCGTACTCTGAGCCTGGCTCAATTAAATTCAGTTGCACGCCACTTGGGAAATACGTGAGTGCACGCCCCAGAGAGTTGGTGGTAATCCGCGCTTCAGCAGCCCGTTCTGGACCAGGCTGATTCTGCAAGGTCCCTGCAACCTGAATACCATAGGGCAGGGTATAAGAACCGAGCAGCTTCACCTGGGTAAGCCATGCTTCATTCCTATTGCAATAATCAATTGGTGCAGTATCACCAAATGCAGACCGCGCCGGAATCGGAGCATTAAAAGAACGCATGGTTTCTGGAAGGTTGGCAGCTATTTCGCAGTAATCATGGGAAAGACTTCCCGTGCTCACGCCACCTTGAAGTAACAAATTCTCGATGCGCGCATCAATTGTAAAATCGAGCCCCTGCCACGTCTGACTCTCACCACCAAAGTTGTCGGCATTTGTTCGCAATTCATCAGGCGTTCCGACAGATGCTGGGTTGAGGTCATAAAAACTCAGCGTGCCTCCGCCACCACCAGGCAACCTTGAATCAGTAGGAACCGTCACCGTCGCAGTGTCAAAGTCAGATGGGCCTAAGTTCCGATCATCAAGTGCACTCAAATTAACTTGTGCACGCCGGAAATAACCAACATCAAGGGAAACACCTTCCATCAGTTCACGTTGGACACTGGCAGAAATTTCCCAATTTGATTGCCGGTTCCCAAATCCATTGGCCCACGCTGAATCATAGAAACGAGTAATCGCCGGGATACCGAATGAAGGGTCAGCATTCGCACTCATCAGCTCACCATTCGGTAGTGGGTTATTGGGATCACCCTGAGGAAGACCGTCTCCGACAATACACGTTCCGGAGATACACCCAGTATAGCCATCATTCCATGAGCGAATCATGCGCCGATTACTCAGCGCAGGATTTAAGCGTTCGGCCCAATCTGTTGAATCACGAGCGCCATAACGGCTAGCGGAAAACTTCAAAGCAGTTTTTCCATCCCCTGCCAAGTCATAGGCGACGCCAAGGCGTGGCTGAATGTCTTTCCAGGTAACCGCAGTATTCGCCGGAATAAAGAAGGGCTCTGTGACCCAATCATTCGTGGGACGAATCTGATCAGGATACCCAGCCTTAACGTAATCGAAACGGACACCGGCATTGACTGTCAATCTATCAAGTGTCCACTGTTCCTGTGCATAGACACCTAAAGTTGGGCTTCCATAGTTTTCCGAAGTGGAACTGCCATAGTAATTGATTCGGATTGGGAACCCGCCGTAGGTATTAATTGCCAACCAATTGGCATCACTTTCCTGACCAACTGCGATGTGCTGCTGCAACATCGTGAAACCAACCTTCAAATTATGACTTCCCGTAACATACGACATCGCAGCACGGTAAGAATTAATTACCTTTGGACTCTCACGAACAGTCGGACCAGATAACCACCCTGTCATATTACGAGACGCAGACACTGGCGAGAACTCAAGCACACCGGGGATATCCGTTTGTGCCAAATCTGACGGAGCAAGTGTAAATTGCACCGGTTGATGAGACACGCCCGCCTCAAACAGCAATCGGTTAGTGTGGGGACGGACCCACGCTAGCTGATACGCATTCGTTCGAATATCCGTGTTTACAGCCGCTTCAGGTGATACAAAAATTGAAGCGAGAGTTCTACCTTGAAGGTAAAAAGGCTTATCAGTCGAACTATTTGTCCAATACGCTTTGATTTTGTCCTTCGAGGTCATCTGATAGGTCAAGTTGATTGATTGCTCCCTAACCAGTGACTCATCATTAGTCGGCTTGCTCGTATCGGGAACAAAGACCAACGCGCGAGGATCTACGGCTTGAAACGCCCCTGGTGCAACCAAATCGGCCTGCTGGGAGGTATGCGTCGCAAAAAACCACAATTTATCTTCAACAATAGGACCGCCAAAAGATGGTGCAACAGTCCAGTTGTTAACAACCTTAGTTCCTGACAACAAGCCTCTGTCAATAAGGTCTTGATCAAGATTATCAGCATGCAGCCCAGGTCGAGTAAACGTAGTAAAAAAAGCTCCACTGAAGGTGTTAGCACCTTCACGAGGAATCATATTAATCGAGACGCCCCCGGTTTCAACCTCTGCGGAGTTTGCCGAATAGTTATAGGCAATTTCTTCAAAGTTGGTGTCAGGGAAATAAGCCATGTTTGCGCCTTGCGTAAACGCGTCACCAACATCCATGCCATTAACGTTCACGGTCTGATCAAGTTGTGAACCACCATGGATAGACAGCCGCTGAAGAGTCTGCGACGTCAAACCACCAGAATCCTGGGACAGACTCGTACCGTAAGACTCAGCACCGGTCATACCAGGAACAAGAAGACCGTAACTCGTTAAAGATTTACCAGTGGGAATACTGTCAATAACTTCACGATCCATAACGGCGCGTTGCTCGACGTTCTGTATGTCGACCACCGGTGTCGCACCAGATACCGTAATGGTCTCTTCAATATCGCCGACAGAAAGCTGAATATCGATATTCGCAGTAAATCCGGTACTCAATTCAATGCCCTCTCGAAGGACTGAACCAAATCCTGGCAAGCTATACGTCACGTCATATTGTCCGGTTTCCAAAGCAATAATCAGGTAGTTCCCATTACCGTCAGTAATAGTTGAACGGACCCCCTCAATTAACGCCGGACTTCTTGCTTCAACTGTTACTCCTGGCAGCACACCCCCAGTTGAATCTGAGACAGTACCACCAATTTGCTGAGCACTGACTACAGTCGGCACGAAAAGCAAGACTGCGATTAGGCTTGCGACTTTAATGAAATTCAGCTTCTTCACGGTATAAACCTCCTGCAGAAATTGTCCTAGAACTTTCTTAGAAAGATCATAATCCTAAAATGATAAGCGCGTAACAAAAAATAACAAGAATAACTAGAATTCATTGTAACCAAAAATCACGTCCACTGAGTACTAAAATGATACAGAAGTGCAAAGTACTTCGCCTGTTATTCACTAATTATGTCTTTATATTCAGTAAATACATCTTCTATTTTTGAGTTGTTTTTTCTTTAAGAAATGATATTTTTTAAATTCCGCATCTACTTTTTAAGGAGAGAGCATGTCAAAACCATCGAAAATCATTTCTCTTTTTGTTCTTATTGGCCTGTCCGTATTGTGGTGGGGATCCAAGAATTCTCATTCAGAGGATTCGCTAAACATACAGGACCACATCGAGATACGTCACGTGTACGCAAGATACAACAACACGATTGATGACGGAGACGCTAAAGGCTGGGTTTCAGTTTGGACAAAAGACGGTAATTTTAACGGATTCAAAGGACACGACGCGCTGCTCCGCTTTGCCAACCATTATATTGACAATCAGGATGGTGCTCTTCGTAGACATTGGATTAACAACTTGGAAATCGTAGCAACGCCGCGTGGTGCCAGTGCTTACAACTACTTCATGATCCTTGATGTGAGTGTTAACCCACCGAAAGTTTTTTCAACCGGGAAAAACCACGACACCTTCGTGAAGGCGAACGGCGTCTGGAAATTTGACTCTCGTACCAGTTGGAGCGCTGATGGAACTCGCATCACGATTCAGGGTATTCCAACTACCGATTAAATAAGCAACTCTATCTACCACTGGCCATTCGTGAAACTCACTAATGCGGCGTCGGATGCCCCATAATTCTAGGCCGCTGCTCAGATAAACTGTCCGCGACAGCTTGGGTGACCACATTTGAAAACATCGGCCGAATATTAAAGTGGTTGTACGGTCTCAACTGAATCAAAAGAATCCCTATTAAATCTTCAACAGGATCAGCCCAATAGAGCGTCCCAAAAGCACCGCCCCAAGTGTAACTACCTTTAGACAACGCATCCACAGCTTTTGCCGGATTTGTCAAAATCCCAAAACCAAGACCAAAACCATATCCAGGGCCACGTACGTCAACCGGCATATCCCCTATCTGATTAGTAATCATTGCATTAACAGTCATGCGTCCCAAGATGCGCACCCCATCCATTTCGCCACCATTGGCTATCATCTGGGCAAACCGGTAATAGTCAGAAACCGTGGAATTAAGACCGGCAACGCCACGGAAATACGCAGTGGGTTCACTAACGGTGGGAGGGCGCATCAATTCAATGGTCCCATCATGAGTGGGACGATAGACAGCGGCTACACGTTCCAGCTTAGCTTTGGGAACATAATAGTGGGTATCGAACATCCCGAGTGGTTCAAAGATCCGAGTCCGAAGGAATTCATTAAGGTTCATTCCAGAAATTTCTTCTACCAGTACACCGACGTAATCGGTTGAGTCTCCGTAGAGCCATCGCTCTCCAGGATGAAAATACCCAGGAATTATCGAAGATGCTCTCACCCGATCACGAAGGGTCGCAAATCGCTCGCCATAATTCGTTGCACGATCGATTTGCTCACGACTCATACCACGATTATTCGGGTTCAACGTGAGGCCAGAAGTGTGCGTCAACACATGGCGAACAGTCACAGGACGCGAAGACACTACAGGTCGGGCACCAAGATAGCCTGGCAACCGTACCGTATGTTGATCGTACTCCGGCAACCATTTTGATATAGGATCGTCAAGTCGAAAACGTCCCTCTTCAAACAACATCATTAAAGCCGCCGATACAATCGGCTTGGTCATCGACATCATTTCAAAGATCGTATCGGTGGTCATTGGCTGGTTGTCTTCTTTGTATCGCCATCCCTGCGCCTTTAAATGAACCACCTTCCCTCTTCGAGCCACCAGAGAGACAGCGCCAGAAATTTGATTGGCATCAATGTATTCTTGAAAATATTCAGGGATTCTTCGGAGCCTTTCAGCAGACATGCCAACGGCATCAGCGGCAACAATGGTCGGATCTTCCGCAGCACTTAAAAACTCCACCGAGATGCCAGACAATCCCAGCACGATCACCACCACTCCGGTAATTAAAAGCATTGGCAAATAAACCAATTTCATTTTTGACATGATTTGTACCTTTTGAATTTGAAAACTATCTAACGGGCACCTTGTTTCCACGAAGATCTGTCAGTGAATGATATCCATCAACACGGTCTCTCGCTTCATGTGCCTCAGAATAGAATCCCGCTGTTGACAGGGTAATCGTAACTGGAATCTCGGCCTTATTTTCCCAGTACCATCCATGCACACCTGCATAAGGCGCCGCATATGCACCATGGGCTTGGTCATTTTCCTGGGCATCAAAACTTTCAGCATAGCCTGGAGGAGCACCAGCAGGAGCACTGTGGAAGTTGTAACTCAACAGCCCCGTTGCCTTCCAGGAAAACAACATGCTCCCGCCTTCTTCAAATCGGTAGGTGTACTCGAGCCAATCGTCGGGACCAACAATGAGTTCTACCGTGTCAACGAGATATTCGTCAGGCTCAAGCGCAATGGGACGTTCCTGTGCCAAGCCGAGCAGTCCCAAAATCGAACCGGTCCCGACGAGGTCAACACCATACTCCGCCGGCAACACTACACCAACGAGCAAGAACACCGCCACCACAACCGCAACGACCGTCGCAGTAATGAGTTTCTTAGCAGAAATCGGATTAGGCACCTCATGCATCCGCACTACCACTCCTATGAAAACAAAATATAACCAATCATCTGATTACCCGCGAACACAAATCCACCAATCATCAGGGCAACATTTGTTGTCAAAGAAAATCGTAAAAAACTGGCCCGTGTCCGCCAATATAAAAAACCAATAAGCACCGCAGACAGAGCCAGAATCTGACCAACTTCAACACCCGCATTAAAACTCAATATATTAGCCACCAAACCACTTTGATCCATCGTAAATTCCTGAAGCTTGGTCGCTAAACCTAATCCATGAAAGAGTCCAAAAATAAGAACCGCCACCTTTGAATTAGGACGAAATCCCAAGAGGCGCTCAAAACCACCCATGTTTTCAAAAGCCTTATACGCAACTGACAAACCAATAATCGCATCAATCACGTATGCGTTTACATTGATCCCGCCCAGAACACCAAAAAGTAACGTAACGCTATGCCCAAGAGTAAACAGACTGACGTACAAAACAACATCACTCAATTTATAGAGATAGAAGATTACGCCAACCAGAAACAGAAGGTGATCGTACCCTGTGACCATATGCTTGGCACCCAGATACAAAAAAGGCCAAAACGCTACGCCGTCAATACTTTGAACGAACGCCGCATTGCGTTCGTCCATTGGATGTCCAGCAACGGTTTCAGAAAAAGACAGAAGGGTAACGCCCAACAGTGTCAGGAAACACAGTGCGTTTCGTTGCTTATATGCGATCAAGACTGGAAGACCTTAAAAAAAGCATCGCCATGCCACGACTCTCGTGCACGAAGCTCCCATTGACCATCACGAACATCGCCTAACCTAGTCACCGTATTGTCAAACACCACAGTATCCAGGCCGACCTTTTCACTTTCTACAAGATCTAAAAATGTATTACGAGAGACTCGACAAATCTCATCGCCTCGTCGAAAAAGTATTGGAGCATGATTGACAAATTCAATATCAAGATCTTGTTCAAGCAACTTTATCTGGCGAACGAGAGCATCAATTGAACATCCGGAGGGCCCAACAGCTTTTTGATCCACTGCCACAAACAAAAACTGTTCGTAGCGAAGATCCCGACTAGCAACCAATGGAGCGTCATGCGCACCCCACTGATCTATGAATCTGTCCACCTCTCCCAGTAACCGATTCTGCTCCGTTACCGTCAATTGACGTTCTGCCGCGAAAATCCACACCCTGGCATCAGCAGGCAATGATTCAAACTCAACGCGTGGCATCAGATTCCTCTCTATAGTTGAAATGATTCCCGCAAATACGAATACTTAAACATCTTCTTTGAGAGCGACCGCATCAAGAAAGGGCATCATTTTCCTTAATTCTCCACCAACCTGCTCAATCTGATGCGATTGCTCCTTTTTGCGTTGCGCCATAAAATCAGTTCGTCCAGCCTTGTCTTCGGCAATCCAGTTTTTTGCGTACGTACCATCCTGAATTTCAACAAGAATTTGCTGCATAGCTCTTCGAGTATCATCTGTCACAACACGAGGACCACCCGTGTAATCACCATGTTCGGCCGTATCACTAACCGAATAACGCATGTAATTCAACCCACCGCGATAAAAAAGATCAACAATCAGCTTCAACTCGTGCATACATTCAAAGTACGCAATTTCAGGTTGGTATCCTGCATTAACCAAAGTTTCAAACCCAGCTTTAACGAGTGCGCTAACACCACCACAGAGCACTGTTTGCTCACCAAAAAGATCTGTCTCGGTCTCTTCAGCAAACGTAGTTTCAATTACACCGGCACGGGTCACACCCAAGCCTTTTGCATATGACAACGCCAGGGACTTCGCATTCCCTGTCGCATCCTGCTCAACCGCGATAAGCGCTGGTGTGCCACCACCTTCTAGAAACACTTCACGAACTCGATGCCCGGGCGCCTTCGGTGCAATAAGAGCGACGTCCACATCAGCCGGCGGTGAAATGGTCTTAAAGCGGATATTAAAACCATGTGCAAACATCAGCAGCTTTCCTGCACTAAGATGTGGCGCTACCTGATCGCTGTATATGCCTGCTTGGGTAGTATCAGGAGTCAGTAACATAATCACATCGGCCCAAGCAGCGGCATCACTTCCCGCCATAACAGTTAAACCTTCCGCTTCCGCCTTTAACTTGGAACGACTTCCTTCTTGCAACACGACCCGTACGTCAACACCACTGTCCTTGAGATTAAGTGCGTGCGCATGACCTTGAGAGCCATAACCGAATATAGCGACCTTTTTGTCGCGAATTAGAGAAAGATCAGCAGAATCATCGTAATAAATGGTCGCCATAGAGACAGTCCTCGCTTGTCAGGTTGTTACGTTCACTTTTGAACGTTGAAACTAGTACTATACCGAATAGGAAATGTTTTCGTCGTCGTCTGGATCGGAACGGTCAGTTCTTGATAGATCCGGGACCTCAACGGTTACACTGCGAGGCCCTCGAACCATCCCCACTCTCCCGGTTCTAACCAGTTCGAGTACACCATACGGCCTGAGCACCTCCAGTAAACCTTCTATCTTATCCTCGGCACCCGTTGTTTCGATAATTACGGAATCCGCAGAAACATCAACCACGCGAGCCCGAAACACATCGACCAGCTGTAATACATGTGTTCGAATCTCTAGAGTCGTTGTCGCGACTTTAATAATTACAAGCTCTCGATAAACAGATTGTTCCCCTGTCAAATTATGAACACGCAACACATTAACAAGTTTGTACAGATTAGCTTCCAAACGTTTTGCACCTTGAGCGTCACTATTGACCAAAATCGTCATCCGAGAAACACCTGGAGTTTCAGTATGTCCAACTGTCAACGACTCAATATTGAATGCGCGACGACGAAATAAAGACGCAATACGATTCAAAACACCTGGTTTATCTTCGACGTAAACAGAAAAGGTATGTTTCATTATTTGTTTAAACCTATTTGTCGTCAGCTGTCTCAACTATTGGAGCCGAACTGGGCCGTCTAATCATTTTGTCAAGATCAGCGCCAGCAGGCACCATCGGATAAACAGTATCTTCTTGCTCGACTCTAAAATCCATTACAACAGTTTTTTCTTCCGCACGTGCGGCTTCTACGCTTGGCACAACATCCTTACGTGCATCAACCTGCATACCCTTCAACCCAAAACATTCTGCCAGTTTCGAAAAATCAGGGCTTAAAAGTGGCGTGGCTGCGTACCTCCGTTCATAAAAAAATTCTTGCCACTGCCGCACCATCCCAAGATAGCCATTATTAATGATGGCTATGTTGATCTTAATCTTCTCTTGGGCAATAGTTGCCAATTCGGCCATAGTCATCTGAAATCCACCATCGCCAGCCACAACCCACACTTCCGCATCTGGTTTCGCCAGCTTGGCCCCAATTGCAGCAGGGAGAGCAAAACCCATGGTCCCTAAACCTCCGGAAGTAATCAAAGATCGAGGTTCATCATGATGATAATATTGAGCCTCCCACATCTGATGTTGTCCAACATCCGTTACAACGACTGCCTTTCCATTTGTTAATCGCCATATATCATTAATGACGTGCGCAGCGTAAAGATGCCCACTGTCAGGCAAATTCTGAATATCTCTGACAGCCACTTCCCCCTTCATCTCCTTAATGGTATCGAGCCAAACATTACGATCACCTGCATTAATCAGAGGTGACAATTCCTCAAGGACTGCTGCGAGATCACCCGTTAACGCGACGTCAACGGATACATTCTTATTAAATTCAGAAGGATCAATATCAATGTGAACTTTCCGTGCATTGGGAGCATAATTTTTAACATTACCCGTCACGCGATCATCAAAACGCATACCAAAGGCAAGTAAAAGATCCGCCTCTTGAATCGCCTGATTAACCCAAGCCTCTCCATGCATTCCCATCATGCCGAGATTCAACGGATGTTGTGCAGGAAAACCACCGATACCCAGTAAAGTCATTGCAACAGGGATATTTGCCTGTTCCGCAAGCTGACGTACCAACCCCATCGCTCCGGATAGCAGAACACCATGACCAGCCAATATAATCGGGCGTTTAGCACCATTAATTAAATCAACTGCGCGTCGATATTCTTCTTTTGATGCCCGGAGATCCGGTCTATAGCCAGGTAATTTTACGTCCTTCGGATCCCACTCCATTTCAGTCGAAGCCTGCTGCGCATCTTTTGTGATATCAATTAAAACAGGGCCCGGACGGCCAGAGCGTGCAACATACATTGCTTCATGAATAGTCGGAGCGACGTCCTCCACATGTGACACCAAATAGTTATGTTTGGTAATTGGTAATGTCACCCCAGTGACGTCTGTTTCCTGAAATGCATCAGTCCCAATAACCTTACTCCCCACCTGACCCGTAATGCATACAATCGGGGACGAATCCAACATAGCCGTCGCGATACCTGTAACCATATTCGTCGCACCTGGACCAGACGTTGCTATTGCCACACCTACATCTCCACTGGCACGAGCATAACCGTCAGCCATGTGCGTCGCACCCTGTTCATGCCGAACGAGAACATGCCTAATGGGATAGTCCAATAATGCATCGTAGGCTGGGAGAATTGCCCCACCAGGATATCCAAAGACAGTTTTTACTCCCTCACGGACAAGAGATTCCCACACAAGTTGTGCCCCAGTCCTTATTGCCGCCATAGATGACCCCTCTATAAAACTTTAAAAACTAACTTGTAATCGCTCCTTGCGCCGCCGAAGACACCAACCGAGCATATTTAGCCATTACTCCATTGGTATATCGGGGAGCCGGAGCCTTCCATTTTCGCATCCTGTTTTCTATCTCTTCATCACTAAGTTCAACACTCAAAATACGTTTTGGCACATCAAACGTAATTACGTCACCCTCACGAACGGCCGCAATAGGACCACCCTGCGCTGCCTCAGGAGCAACATGGCCGGCCATAAGACCACGAGTCGCACCAGAAAATCGTCCATCCGTGAGTAACGCGACGGATTCACCTAAACCAGCACCAACGATAGCGGCCGTCACAGCTAGCATTTCACGCATTCCCGGACCACCTTTTGGACCCTCATAGCGGATCACTACAATGTTGCCCGACCCAATTTGACCTTTTTCAATTGCGTCAAAAGCGTTCTCTTCACTGTCAAAAACCCGAGCCGGCCCTTGAAGATAAGTTAATGTGTGACCCGTGATTTTCACAACTGCACCTTCAGGTGCTAGGTTGCCACGAAGTATAACTAACCCCCCTGTAGGTTTTATCGGTTCGACGAGCGACCTCACTACCTCTTGACCTTCTAATTCTTGACAATCGGCAGCTTCTTGTCCGATAGACCGCCCAGTTACAGTCAAAGCATCCGCGTTCAATATTCCGTGTTCCGCCAAACGTTTGGCAATCAACGCGATACCACCCGCTTTGTGGAGATCAGTGGCTACGAACTTTCCACCAGGTTTAAGATCCGCTAATAAAGGCACCTGGCGACTAATCTGATCAAATTCTTCTATCTCAAGAGGCACGCCTGCGTCGCGAGCAATCGCTAACAAATGAAGTACGGCATTCGTTGATCCTCCAGTCAAAGCTACTGAGGCAATTGCATTCTCCAGTGCGTCACGAGTGACGATTTGTCTGGGTCGAACATCCTCTTTAACCAATCGCATCACCGTCTCACCGGCTCGTTGCGCAACATCCGCTTTCAGTGGATCAGCTGCAGGCACACTGTTCGTGCGCATGGGGGAAAGTCCTAATAATTCACACACGGTCGACATAGTGTTCGCCGTGAATTGACCTCCACAAGCACCTGGTCCAGGACAGGCATTGTCTTCGAGTTCACGGAACTCTTCATCTGTCAATTTTCCAGAAGCATGAGCTCCGACGGCTTCGAAGACGTCCATAATGGTCACATCCCGACCTTGCCAGTTTCCCGGATCGATAGAACCCCCATATACGATAAGTCCGGGAATATTAAGCCGAACCAAAGCCATGACACCACCAGGAATAGTCTTATCACAGCCAACTAACACAACTAATCCATCAAAAAGATTTCCACGGGTGACGAGTTCTATCGAATCAGCAATCACTTCTCGGCTTACCAAAGACGCTCTCATTCCTTCGCTGCCCATCGTGATGCCGTCAGAAATCGAAACCGTGTTAAATTCCATCGGTGTACCACCAGCAGCCCGGATTCCTTCCTTAACACTCTCCGCAAGAGTGCGCAGGTGATAATTGCAAGGCCCGATTTCAATCCATGTATTGGCGACACCAATAATTGGGCGCCGCAGATCCTCATCTGTGAAACCCACTGCCTTTAGCATGGCCCTGGCTGGCGCACGACTCGGTCCGTCTGTAATTGCCGCACTTCGTTTCAAGTCTCCGTTTTTTTTCATTACTTCTACTTCCTAGACGTTGGAACCACCAAAAAAAATGGCCATCACCCCTCGGTAGATGATGGCCCGAAAATCTCTGTCCTCTTTGACGGGAAGCTCATCCACTCGCTGTTGGCTTGAAGGTGCCAACACCATTAATAACGGCCACGACAATAAGAACATAAAGGAATGTCATCGAACTTCCTAACATTGTAACTTGGGTATTTATAAAACAGTCAAGGTTATAATTATTACAACTTTATAATATTCTCTAATAACAAAGAAACCATCCGCACAAGATACTCGCACCTGATTTTTTACTATGCGATCATGACGGTTCGAGGATGTTGGGCATTATGCTCCAAAAAAGTCTTTTTAACTTCTAAGTCTTCAACTGTCGGCTGCACCTCACCATTAACATCCGTAACTCTCGATACCACCGTATGCTCTCCGGGCGTGGCACCATTCCAGTCATACGTAAAATATTTCCACGAATATTGACTACTCGTTTCTGCATCCAAAGTTGCCAGTTCCCACGAGCCGTTATCAATCTTAACTTCGACTGATCGAATTGGTGTCCCATCGTTCAAGACAACTCCAAATACTTGATGTCGTCTCCCGTTGTAACTAACTCTAGCGATGAAAGATTTAAGACGCATCTTTGTGATGGCGGTCTCTTTCCATTTCATCTCACCGTTGACCATTTCTCCTTTCAACGTGCGATACCACCGCGCCTGATATTTTCCTAAATATTGATCAGCCTGCACATGGATTTCAGATAGGTACTTCACGTTTGGCGCCCCGTACCATCCAGGCACTAACAGCCGAAGCGGATACCCCTGAAAAGCGGTAAGCGGCTGCCCATCTAACGCATAAGCAAGCAGTGGTTCAGGAGAAAGCGCTTGATCCCGGGTCAGGCTGCGACCATATTGTTGATCTACCATGTAAGATTGGCCACGAAATTCAACCTCTTCCTCACCACGATCGGCACCCAAAAATACAAACTCTCTTGCCAATTCCTTCACACCAGCTCGCTCAAGAACAGCCTTCAACGACACACCCGTCCATCGGCCATTACTGGCCAATCCATTAATTGGTCCTCGATTTCCAGAACATTCAAAACCGAAGATGAGTTCTCGACTAGGCAGCGCCCGAATTTCATCCAAAGAAAGTGATAAAGAACGCTCAACCAATCCGGATACTTGAAGTCGATATGTTTCAGCATTGATAGTCGGATGACCATAATGTTGAGTCGTAAAGAATTTATCTCTTGGCGTAAAAACACCGTCAATGGTGCGAACATCATACATCCGGCGATCCGGCGTCCGCTGCCAATTAATGACATCGGGCAAATCAGTAAAAGGTACGACTGTTTCCCCTTGAGCAAGCGCTGGCAAGATCCATTCAGTTCCACCAAGAAATCCCATGCCCGCTGCGGCAATAGTGCCCTTAATTACTTGACGACGACTTTTATGCTGTTTCATGTCGAATCTCCCCAGACTCACTGACTACACCAAACATTTAACTTACCTTACGATAGTATTGATCATAACGACATAGAATTAGAATCAATGACTTTGCTGGATAGCATAATTCATGATAGCGTCCGGCGCGGACACACTGCTGTTCCGCGCAAAGGAAGGACTAGATAAATGATGCCAAAGTTAGCAGTTTTTACTATCGGTCTAACTCTAATTATTCTCAGCAGTTGTAATGCGTACAGCCAGCCTGATCGCTCATCAAATGCACCAGGCGCTACACAGGAAGAATTTGAGGGTTGGATGACAGAATTCTCAAACTGGGGACGCTGGGGCGACAATGACCAACGCGGCGCCGCCAACCTTATAACAGCCGAGAAAAGTTTACAGGCCACGAACCTAGTGAAAACCGGCAAAACCATTTCGCTGGGCCATAGCGTCGTAGATGAATTCGGCACTGATCCGAACCGTTCATTTGGACTCAACATGATCATTTCGTTCGATCCAGATCGAATTCGAGACCGTCTCGACATCGATTACCACGGGGGATTTTTCACCCATCTCGATGCCATTTGTCACGTAGTTTACGATGGAAAAATCTACAACGGCCACGACATGAAAGAAACCGTCACAAATGATGGCTGCGAGCATTTAGGAATTACCGGATTAAAAGATGGTGTTGTTACAAAGGCTGTCTTAGTTGATGTCCCACGGTTACGGGGTGTCCCGTATCTAGAACCAGGTACACGCGTCTATCGCGAGGACATCGAGGAATGGGAAGAAAAGGTCGGCGTAAAAGTTGAATCGGGCGACATACTTCTGATTAGAACCGGACGCTGGGCGCGACGAAATGCACTCGGCGATGTTCCGGGTAACGCCGGTATGGACGCCTCATTTCTACCATTTTTAGCCGAACGAGATGTCGCGCTTTTTGGCGGGGATACTTCACACGAAGTGAGTGACAACATTCCCGGATATGAGGTCACAGTGATCCATAAATTTACTGTGGTCGCCAGAGGAATGAATCTGTTCGACAATCTTGACCTTGAGGCTGTTGCGGAAGAAGCGGCACGTCAAAACCGCTGGGAATTTCTTTTCATGGCTAGCCCGGTTCGTGTTCCAAAAGGCACTGGATCTCCGATTAATCCCATTGCAATTTTCTAAGTCAGGGACAACATTTTAAGTGCGAGTAATCTAAAGTGATGGCATCGTCTGCATTGTGCATGGACCTTCGGCTTGGAAGAAACGTACCAACAGATGGGAGAATCTCCGCATGAAGCCGACCATTTTCATCCAAACAAATTATAAACAGATGCTTGGCGCTCGTGTTTCCCGTCACTCACTACTTCGTAGCACTTCAAGACCCGACGCATTTGACATCCGCTACATTGTCGCTGAGGAACAAGATGCACTCCACCGGCGACATGAACAACCGTATCTCCGAAAAGATCAGCGCCGCCTATGGGACACCGACGATTTACAGTCGTTCACACCAACCCGCTTTCTAGCCCCTCAACTCATGGATTTTAAGGGACGGTGTTTGGTGATAGATCCCGACGTCTTTGCCGTGAGTGATGTCTTTGAACTTCTAGAACAAGACATGAAGGGCAAGGCGATCGTATGCCGTAAAATGGATCGCCCTTCAGGGCGTGCAGACTATATGACCAGTGTCATGCTCCTCGATTGCAACCAACTAAGACATTGGAATTGGAATACGCAGCTTGAGCAACTGTTTAGTCTGGAATTTGACTATTTCGACTGGATGAATTTGCACTTTGAAAATCCTGAAACGATTGGCTGCCTTGAGGAAAAATGGAACCACTTTGACACCCTCGACAGCAAGACCAAAATGATTCACTTCACCGGAAAACTGACTCAACCGTGGAAAACAGGGCTTCCTGTGGATTTTTCAGACCACCCAAGATCGCCAAGGTTCTCAAAAAGTTTTCGGCACCGCCTGAAAATGGTCTTAGTCTATCTTGGGGTATTAACAGGCGCTCCGAGTCACTATACGAAACACCCTGACCCTAAACAAGAACGGTTCTTTTTTGAATTGTTAGCAAACTGCATTAAGCAGGGCGAAATTACGCGCGAAGAACTCGCGACCGAAATCTCAAAAAGTCATCTTCGCCCTGACGCTCTGTCGCTGCTAGAAAGTTGAAGACGACACCAACTCTCATCTTTCTCAACTAATTACAGAGTCCAAGTCAACCCGCTTAAACACTTCTAGCTGCCCACCAACGGTGGCGTTCAATACACTACGTCCATCCCGTTCGAATGCTTCACGGGCCTTCGTGAATCCACGGTTTATCAATTCACGATCAGGCAAGTACACGTCCTCATGAGTCACGTAATCATCTCGAAAATGATTAGGGTCCTTACCTTCAAATCGATACCGATTATTCCTGATATGTACCGCCCCTGGGGGAATCACACTGGTGTGATCCATTCCCACCAGATACACAGGGTCAAACCCCATGTAATAGGCGAGTTGAAGAGCTACAAAAATAATGCTACCTCCGGTTCCCGTTCGTTGCTCAACATCCGTTGAAAAATTCGGATTCCGATAGTCTAGCAATTTCGAGTTATATACACTCCAATCAAACAACAAGAAATAAGTATCTCCACATGGTTGTGAAATAAAATCGCTATACCTTTCCGGAAAAAATCGGACGGAATAATCTATCTTGTTAATCTCCGAGGCATGTTGTTCCAAGTAGAGACCATCCTCAACGATGTAATAGGTCGGTTCGAATCCCTTATCCTCGTGCGCAAGGTGAATCCCGTTTACACCAAAGGTGTACTCGCGATTAAGACGCACCAGATCAACAGCATTTAGTGATGGTCCGTTACCCAGCACAAAACAGTGCCGACCACGATGAATATCGCGAAACTGTCTAACTTTCGCCCGTCGCCGACCGCCAAATTGATAGCGCCATTGCCGGCGGACTCGTTTTGAAATGCTTGAAAATACTGGTCTCACAATCCTGCTCAAAACACTTCCTGTCAGAACTCACAGATTTAAGTAATCGACTTGAACAATTTTCTTGAAATCCGGAGCAAGAAACGCGACACCTTTGACCGAAACGATTGGGGTCGAATATTTGATTTTAATATTTCCCCATCCTCTATTGCTGTTAACTGACCTAGGTTGTCTACAAGGCTATTCCGCGTCATATAGGTGGTCAATCCTCCGCTTGCAATCAGATCACTCACCATAAAATCGACATAGTCATATACGGATCGGGAAAAATATTTAACGATTTTTTTTGCCCCCTCAAAGGTCACGAGGTAAGCCGATGTCCCATAAGTGTACGAATATTTTCTAACATAGCTCTTCCCGGGAACTAAAAAATTAGAATCATCTTGATGTCGATATTTTGGATGAACCCACAAGTACAAGAAATCAAAATTGTCCGGCACTTCATCGAGTACGAGAGACAGTTTATTTCGAAAATCTTCCGGCACTTTGATGTCATCTTCGAAAATAATAACCTTCTCATACTTTCTCTCTACAACCATTTTCAAGAGGTGAAAATGAGACAGAGCGCAACCGAGATTCCCTTTAGCTCCTGGTTTTTTAAAAAATTCCTGCGGTATCGAGTACTCGGCGCAGGCCTCAGAAATATTCAAAGATTGCCCATCAATAGCTGAAAAGATCTCGCATTCAGGAAGTGCAGAAATAACATTTTTCGCAACATTATTTACACGATCCTGATCACGCCGCAGAGTAATCACGAAAACCGGAAGACTTTCCACAGACCTATAAGCTACATCAAATCGCAGTAAACCCGAAGAAACTAAATTACCAACCTGTTACGCCACGATCTCGCACAAATGTTCAGGAGCGAATATACTCGGCGTGGTCGCGTGTTTGTCTCCATTTAAGATAAAACAGAATTATGGCCAGACAAAAAATCATTCCGACAAAAACCGATTGCAAAAAGTATTTTGACAAGCTGGCCGACGCACTACGAAAACTTGAAACGAACGGTCAAAAAAAAACTTTTTTTACTGAAGACATTGAATTCTTCGGAGACACGGTTCAAGGCAGCGCATTATTCTGTGCCTGCGATAGCACTTACTTTCAACAATTTGCAAAACCTCTCGCGTACAGCGCAAATGCGCATGGCAACGACCTGCACATTCACGTAATCGGAGCTACTAATAAAGACAGAGCGGACTTTGTCCTATTAAAAGAGGACCTAAACATCAAGCTATCCATTAGCGAGGAAACCGGAGGCCCGACAACCAAAGAGTACTATGCGTGCAATCGATTCCTTATCGCGCCATTTTTATTAGAGCACGGAGCTGACCAATTAATAATTCTTGATGCTGACTGTCTAGTGATGAAGCACATCGAATTTCCAGATGCCGACTTCGGTTTATTTTTGCGTAATCCATACCCGGGAAAACCTTGGGTGCGCCTTGGAACCCATGTTGCGGCGGGGATGGTTTTCTGTACTAAAAAAGGTTTATCGTTTGCAGAAACAGTCTCAAAATCAATTAGAAAGATGAAAAGATTGGTCTGGTTCGCTGACCAAGTAGCACTATGGAAGGCGTACAAAAGAGCAGCCATGCGTGGCGACCGTTTCCATCAATTTACCAATAAAGATCTGGACTGGGAATTCATTGAAGGAACGTCAGTGTGGACCGGTAAAGGTCCACGAAAATATGAGAACCCAGAATTTCTCAAGAAACAACAGTACTATAGAGACATGTGGAATAGGGTGGACGATAGGTTTTGGATAAAGTCCTAATATTAAAACCAAGACTTGATGTTTCATTTAAACGGGGAGCCGTTCCTGCAGTGCGAGGCCCGGTACGCCCCCCCAGAGAACATTGGAGACACTGCGTTGACAAACTTGCTTTAGAACATGAAGAAAAGGGCGACACAGTCAAAATAGTGGAATTACCGCATTGGCAATTTTCACCAGAACTTGTCGAAGCAATAAAACCTACGAAAACTTACATACCACATAAGCAAAATTATCAATTTCCCATATCGGATCGATATGGCCCCACTTTTTACATGCAAATGGTGTTCCCGTGGCTCTTTCAGATTGATACAAAGGGATGGGGCGCAGACGCCAGTGTCTGGCCAATAAGAAGCGAGCCGGGACATTCAGACGTATACAATGAATTGCTCGAACGCCAGATGGCCGGAAAGAGCAAATTCGAACAACCTCTGATAAACAGTCTCAACTCCTTTGATCATGACAGTTATATATTCTTTCCATGCCAAATTCCACACGACGAATCAATTCAACTGCACAGTAAGGTTAGCGTGGAAGAAGCCCTGCAGAATACGATTGAATTTTGCAAGGCGGCCGATGTCGAATTAATTATTAAAGGACATCCAGTTAATAAAGAATCAATGAAACATCTTAAAGAAATAGGCAAAGACTACTTGTGGGCTGACGATATTAACGTCAACACTCTTATTGCTCAATGTGCTGTCGTCTGTACAGTTAATTCCGGTGTCGGCATGGAAGCTATACTGCATGGCAAGCCCGTCTGTACATACGGCTCTGCTGACTATACTGATGCCGCGCATGATATCCCCAGCCTTGATGCAGCTCATTCAATCATCAAAACGGCCTTAACTACTCTTCCGGATTCAGTGAAGTACAGAAATTTTATTAACACGTACGTCGCAAAAATGTTTGACTCAAGATCAACAGTTTAATCTCGGAGGTTTGGGTACTGTGAAAAGGAGACAACTATGAGCAAGTTACTCACTACTTGCTGTTCCGTACTCCGCTATGCCATAGCAACTACCGCTATCTCGTATCTTGGATCGTCTGGTATGAATGCGCAATCCGGCGGCGTCAATGGCGAGTGGGCTGTGTTTGGTGCAGACGCTGGTGCCACCCGTTATTCGCCGCTCGACCAGATTCATACCGGTAACGTCGGGGATCTGAAGGTCGCATGGCGATGGAGCGCACGAGACTACGGCACTCCCCCTCCGTCTGGGCGCATGCAAATCAGCCCCTTAGTTATTGACGGAATACTTTATACGACCGCCGGTAATGAGCGTAGCGTGGTCGCCATCAACGCCGCAACCGGTGAAACGCTTTGGAACTGGCGACCAAGTGACAGCGAACAAAGATGGAGCGACATCATTGAACCCGTCGCCAGGAGTGCCGGACGAGGCGTAAGCTACTGGACGGACGGAAACGGGGATGATCGAATTTTTGTAGTTACTCCGAGTTATCAGTTGGTGGCCTTGGACGCCGCGACAGGCAATCGGGTGAACGAATTCGGAATAGCTGGCGTAGTGGACATGATGGATGATCTACGTTGGCATGAACGCCCGGCCGCAAAAAGAGAAGGGAGAGTCGCCAATACCTCCCCACCAGCAATTCTTGGCAATGTGCTGGTAGCCTCGATTTCTCTGCATACTGGAAGCATCCCAACCAGAGCGTCTCCCAATGAAGTCTGGCCGATGAATATTCCTGGTGACGTGGTGGCATACGATACGCGCTCCGGTCAAACACTCTGGCGTTTCAACACAGTGCCCAAGGAAGGTGAATACGGTGTCGACACCTGGCATAAAGCGGACGAAACCCTCTGGAATGTCGCGACCGGCACGCATGACTGGGTGCGCGAGCAGCCTGAGCTACTCGATGCATCGTGGAAATACACAGGCAACATCGGACACTGGGCGCCAGTAACGGCAGACCCGGAACTCGGCTTGTTCTACGTCGCCACCGAGACACCCACAAACGACTACTTCGGCGGCTATCGCCCGGGGGACAACCTCTTCGGAAATTCCGTGTTGGCGCTCGACGCTAAGACGGGAAAGCGTATTTGGCATTTTCAAGCAACCCATCACGAACTTTGGGACTACGATTTTCCAACGGCTCCCATCCTTGTGGACATCGAGGTCGACGGGATCGCAGTAAAGGCCTTGGTGCAACTCTCAAAGCAAGGGTTTGCATACGTGCTCAACCGTGAAACAGGAGAACCCGTCTGGCCGATCGAAGAACGGGACGTCCCGCAGTCTGACATTCCGGGGGAGCGGTCGTCTCCTACGCAACCCTTTCCAACCAAACCACCTGCTTTTGAACGTCAAGGCATCGGAGAAGACGATCTCATCAACTTTACTCCCGCACTTCGAACCGAGGCCCTGCAGATCGTAGAGAATTACAGACTCGGACCGCTCTATACCCCACCGTCTCTGGTTGAACCTGGCGTGAATTACGGAACGCTCGGCCTTCCCGGTGCAGGTGGTGGCGTCAATTGGCCAGGCGGTGCAGTCGATGCCTCACTCGGCATCCTTTTCGTACCCTCCGTTACGAGACCATTTCTGTTCGGATTAACGGAGGGTGCCGAAGGAACCGGCGTGAAGTACCACATCTCATTTGCTAGGGGTGCCCCAACGGTACGTGACCTTCCCCTCGTTAAGCCTCCCTACGGACGGATTACCGCGATCGATCTGACCGTTGGAGATCTTCTGTGGCAAATTCCACACGGAAGTACGCCCGATTACATCCGGGAGCATCCTGACCTTCAGGAAATCAGCGTGCCGACAACAGGAAGTCCGACGCAAGGATCAGGCCTTCTTGTAACATCCACGCTACTGTTTTCGGGTGAAGGAGCAAGGGGCGCACCGGTTCTTCGAGCGTATAACAAACAAACAGGTGATATCGTCCACGAGATACAGCTACCTGGTGGACCAACCATAGGTTTTCCGATTACTTACATGATGGGTAGTCAACAATACATTGCCGTAGCAGCTTTGGACGAGGAGAACATCGCGGAATTGGTCGCGTTCACAGTGCAGTAGAAGCCGATTTTCGAGATGCCATTCCCATACGGATCTTAAACAGATCCAGACTCATCGTGACTAAAGAAAACAGGAACACAAGGGGAACGTAACTCTCTGGTAAACTAGCACTTACAAGGTGTGCGCCCGTAGCTCAGCTGGATAGAGCGTCGGCCTTCTAAGGGCTTCTTGACCATTTATATAGATACTCCTCAATCATCAAGCACCACTTTCAATAATGTTTATTGGGTGTGTTCTGCCGTCTTGTGAAACCTTCTGCTCTCTTTGGTCGGGGTCTACTGCGAAAAGTGGCGTACAAGTGGCGTACGCCTGCCTGCAAGTTTTTCTTAAGCCTATCGCGTTCTGATCTACAGTTCCTCTACACACAAACGGAGGAACTATGGATCGCTATATGAAAGTAGTGTTTACGGTCATCGCCATTGCGCTGGTGAGCCTCGCGGTAAAAGACGTAGACCTGTTCCCGATTGCGGAAGCGCAGCAGGGATGGGAAATCGATAACGAACTGGCAATGAACGGCTCGATGCAGGTGTTGCCGGAGCATTCTGGCTTGGCCTACGTTTGCCGAAGTACTTTCCATGCCAACACGAGCACCCTCGGTGACCATGGCTATCTGTATGTCGCCTTTCGCACCGAACCCCAGTGCATGGGAAGTTTCGTTGGGGGTGCCTATATGTTCAGCGACGGGGCGACGAGTATTTACTCTGATAGCGATTATCTGCTCAGTGAGAATCAACTGCTCACGTTCTACGAGTTAGCGAGCCGCGCCGCGGACACCGGACAGCGCGTCAGGTATGACCGCTGTGCCACTGACAAGACGCAATGCCTCAGATACATCCAGTTCCGTGGTGATCCGGCAGACGTAGCGGACTAGACCTTCAGCCCACGCCTGCGTGCGGCCTCTAGTTGCGCGGCTAGTTGTTGGTTAAAGTGCTTTTGTTCCGACACGATATTGCCGGATAAATAAGGGAGCAGTGGACGCATGGCCCGCAGGTTGTCGTTCTCTGCCGCAAACGCTTTGGCGACTTCACAGTACTGAACCACGGCCCGTTCGTACGCTTCCGTCTGTTGTGTGATCCATTCACGCTTCGCGGCCGTGTCGTGTGCTTCCAGATCCGTTTCAGCCGTTTGGAGTTGCGCCGTGAGGTTTGCCAAGCGGTCAATAACGTCGAG
>Ga0310344_10000498_pt1 | contig 30970 bp, 46 predicted proteins | sample HC15DNA20200_MG_FD_203801 | JGI IMG/M metagenome (GOLD analysis project Ga0310344, IMG submission 203801) | Marine microbial communities from station ALOHA, North Pacific Subtropical Gyre - HC15-DNA-20-200_MG | ecosystem: Environmental > Aquatic > Marine > Oceanic | place: Pacific Ocean: North...
TGAATCCTGTTGACCATCCTTTAGGTGGTGGTGAAGGTAAAAGTTCAGGAGGACGTCATCCAGTAACACCATGGGGCAAACCGACTAAGGGCTATAAAACTAGAAATGTTAATAAAAGTTCATCTAAGTTTATTGTTAGAAGACGAAAAGTTAAATAAAAAGGAATAAATTAAAATGCCTAGATCTTTACATAAAGGACCTTTTGTTGATGAACATCTGCTCAAAAAAGTAAGAGCTATGGAGGAGAGTGGTGAAAAGAAGATGATTCAAACTTGGTCCAGACGGTCAACGATAATTCCAGAATTTATTGGATTTACTTTTTCAGTACATAATGGAAAGAAATTTATTCCTGTTTATGTACATGAGAATATGATTGGTTTTAAATTAGGTGACTTTTCACCTACAAGGACTTTTCGAACGCATTCCGGTGTTACTAAAAGAACGGTTACTTTGAAGTAGTTTTTCTACTGGAGAATTGAATGTCAGAAGCAACATTAAAATATTACAGAGCTAAACCAATGAAAACTAGACAATTAGCTAAGGCTATATCTGGAAAGAGAGTAGCTGAGGCACTCTCTTTTTTAAGACTTTCACCAAGAGCTTCTGCAAAAGATCTCGAGAAAGTAGTATTGTCTGCTCTGTCAAATGCGACTGATAAAGGAGAGAATGATGATCCTAATTCCTTGTTTGTTGAAAGTGCAATGGTAGATCAAGGTCCAGTTCTTAAAAGGCATCGAGCGAGGGCAAGAGGACGTATGGGAAGAGTTAGGCATAAATTGTGCCATGTTAGAATTGTTTTAAGTGAATCGAATTAGGGGAGTATTATGGGACAAAAAGTAAATCCAGTTGGTTTTAGAGTTGGTGTAACCAGAGAATGGGAATCTACTTGGTTTGCTGGAAAAAATTATCCAGATTTTATAATGGATGACATGAAAATTAGAAAATTTGTAAAGAGTCGTTTACAAAATGCTGGTGTTAGTAGGGTGAATATTGAAAGAGCAAGTCAAAATTGCAGGATTAATATTTGGTCTGCAAGACCAGGTATCATTATTGGGAAGAGAGGTTCTGAAGTAGATAGACTAAAGTCAGACTTGGAAAAGATAACAGGACAGCAGATTCATGTGAATATCAAGGAAATTAGAAGAGCGGAAATAGATGCTCAATTAGTTTCTGAAAATATTGCATTGCAACTTGAAAGAAGGATTGCTTTTAGAAGAGCTATGAAAAAAGCTGTGAATTCAGCGCTTAGGTTTGGCGCGAAAGGCATAAAAATTCAGTGTGCAGGTCGTTTAGGTGGAGCGGAAATTGCAAGAACTGAGTGGTATCGTGAGGGTAGAGTCCCCTTGCAGACTCTAAGAGCAGATATAGATTACGGATTTGCAGAGTCACACACTACGTACGGTGTTATAGGTGTTAAGACTTGGATTTTTCGAGGTGAAATTATAAGGAAATCCAAAAAAGAATTTTCTGAAACAGTTAAAGAAAATTAAACAGAGGAAGAAATAGGTAATGTTGCAACCAAAGAAAACGAAGTTTAGAAAAATGCAGAAAGGTCGTCTTGGAAAAAAGACTGACAAGGGCGCTAGACTTAATTTTGGTTCCTATGGTTTACAGTCATTGGAATCAGTTTATTTAACTGCTCGGCAGATAGAAGCTGCAAGAATTGCAATGACCCGTCATATAAAGAGGGGTGGAAGAATTTGGATAAGACTTTTTCCTGATAAGCCTATTACTAGGAAACCTGCTGAAGTAAGAATGGGTAAAGGTAAAGGTGCTCCTGAAGCTTGGCATGCTCCTATTCGTGCAGGAAGGATTCTTTACGAAATGGACGGAGTAACGGATTCAGTCGCTAGAGAGGCACTACGCCTAGCAGCTAGAAAGCTGCCATGTAAAACTAGAATAGTTTCCGTTTAATGGAGTTTTAATTGAAATTTACAGAAATCAAAGAATTAACTGAAGATGAATTAGATACTAAGCAAAAAGAGATCCGTTTAGAGCTTTTTAATCTTAAGTTTAGGAAATCTTCAGGTCAGTTAGATAATACTTCAAGGATTGCAATTTTAAAAAAAGATCTAGCGAGAATTCTAACTTATAAGAATCAACTTAAGTATATGCAGGATAAATCTGCTTAGCGCATAGGAGTTTATGTAATGCTTAAAGGTGGAAGAAGAAAAGTTAGAGAAGGAAAAGTGGTTAGTTCAAGTATGGATAAAACTGCTAGCGTTCAAGTAGCACGTACATTTATGCATAAAACCTTTCAAAGGGTTATAAGAAGAAGTAAAAATTATCTTGTTCATGATGATCAGAATGAATTGAATGTTGGAGATCGTGTAAAAATAATAGAAACAAGACCAATCAGTAGAAAAAAGAACTGGCGTTTATTAGAAATAATAGAGAGATCAAAATAGTCTTTAAGGAATTAATAATGATTCAAGTACAAACAACTTGTGGTGTAGCAGATAATTCAGGGGCAAAGCGTGCTCAATGTATTAAGGTACTTGGTGGATCAAAAAGAAAGTACGCTAGCATAGGTGATGTTATTGTCGTTTCTATTAAAGAAGCTGTTCCTAATAGTAATGTTAAAAAGGGTGAAGTAAGAAGAGCTGTAGTTGTAAGGACAGCAAAGGAAATAGGTAGAGATGACGGTACTTGTATAAAATTTGATGATAATGCTGTAGTGATTATTAATGAGGTTAGGGAACCTGTTGGAACTCGTATTTTTGGTCCTGTTGCTAGAGAATTAAGAAGAAAGCGTTTTATGAGAATCGTTTCTTTAGCACCAGAGGTTCTGTGAGGGAGAATATGCAAAAACATCATGTCAAAAAAGGTGATATTGTCGAAGTTTTATCTGGAAAAGAAAGAGGTAAACGAGGCAAAGTTTTACAAGTTATAACAGGAGAGAATAAAGTTCTCGTCGAAAAGCTTAATATGATTAAAAGACATACAAAACCTAGTCAAGCAAATCAACAGGGGGGGATACTTGAGCGTGAAGGTAAAATACATATAAGTAATGTATTACCTGTTGATCCAAAAACTAGTAAACCGTCTCGTGTTAGTAGAAAAAAACTAGAAGATGGAAGTTCTGTTAGAGTTACTAAAAGAAGTGGTGAGATTTTAGATACTATTTAATTATAGATGAAAGGTTTTAGTAAAGTGAGTGATACACCCCGTTTACTTGAAAGATATAGAGAACAGATAATTAGTGATCTTAAAAGTAAGTTTGGTTATGAAAATATAATGCAGGTACCTACTCTTTCAAAGATTACTTTAAATATGGGGTTAGGAGAGGCGTCCCAGAATGCTAGTGTTCTTGATAAGGGAGTTGAGGAGTTGACAGCAATATCAGGTCAAAAACCTGTTATTACAAAAGCTAAGAAGTCTGTAGCAAATTTTAAGTTGCGAGAAGGAACTCCTATAGGCGCGATGGTTACTCTTAGACGAAAAAATATGTGGTATTTTTTTGATAGACTATTAAGTATTGCACTTCCTCGCGTTAGAGACTTTCGTGGTTTAAATGAAAGGTCTTTTGATGGTAAAGGAAATTACAGTTTAGGTATTAGAGAACAGGTTATTTTTCCTGAGATAAATTTTGATAACGTAGATAAGGCAAGAGGGCTGGGCGTAGTTATAGAGACAACTGCTAATAGTGATGAAGAAGGTAAGGCACTTTTAGAGTCTATGGGGTTTCCTTTTAGAAAAAGATAAAGAGGTGTTTTGTGGCAAAACAAAGTTTAATTGCTAAGCAAATGAAGACTCCAAAATTTGGAGTGCGTTCATATAATAGATGCCAAAAATGTGGTAGACCAAGGGGCTATTATAGAAAGTTTAAGTTATGTAGAATTTGTTTCCGGGAAATGGCTTTGGCTGGACAGATTCCTGGAGTTACAAAATCAAGTTGGTAAAGGAGATTTTTTTTAATGAGTATGACAGACCCTATCGCAGATTTATTAACCAGAATCCGAAATGCTGTTAGAGCAGGTCATCTAAATTTAATTGTTCCTGGAAGTCGAACTAAATCGAATATAGTTGGGATACTTCGGGCTCAGGGTTATATAGATAGTTACGAGATAAAAGACGGTAGTACAGGGCAAACAGAAATTTCTATTCAATTATTGGAAAAGATTGATGGAAAACTTGTATTGAATGATCTAAAGCGTGTTAGTAAGCCTGGAAGAAGAGTTTACGTTAATAAAGGAACAATTCCTAGAGTACTAAATGGTATGGGGATTGCAATTTTGTCGACATCTCGAGGTGTAGTTACTGATGATGAAGCAAGGAATTTAGGTGTGGGCGGCGAAGTTTTATGTGAAGTTTGGTAAAAGGAGAATTTTTTGTCACGCATAGGTTTGAAACCAATAAATATTCCTGACAACGTTGAAGTTACTTTAGATGGTCAAATGATTACAGTTAAAGGCCCAAAGGGTTCCTTAACAAGAGAACTTCACGAAAGACCTAAGATCGAACTTAATGAGAAAGTAATAAACGTTAGTAGGATTTCAGATTCCCAAACAGATAAGTCTCTTCACGGTCTTACTCGGTCTTTGATTTTTAATATGGTAGAAGGTGTTTCAAATGGTTTCGAGAAGATTTTAGAAGTCATTGGACTTGGGTATAGGGTTGAAATGAAAGGTAAAAATTTAGTTCTTAATATCGGTTTCTCTCATCCAGTCAATATAGAACAAGTAGATGGGATAGATTTTGAGGTTGAAAGTGACCGAGAAAAAAGTACGATCAAAGTTAAAGGGATAAACAAAGAAATAGTTGGGTGGGTAGCATCAGAAATTAGACGTATAAAACCACCTGAGCCTTATAAAGGTAAAGGTATTAGGTATCAAGATGAGTATGTTAGAAGGAAAGTTGGAAAAACCGCTGTTTAAATTTTTTAAGGAATAGTCAATTGAGTATTAGTAATAGATATAAATCTTGGATAAGAAGAAAAGATAGAATCCGAAAGAAGGTGTTTGGAAAAACTGAAAGACCTAGATTAACTGTTTTCAGAAGTTCTAAACATATTTATTGTCAATTAATTGATGATTACGCAAAAAAGACTATTTTATCTGCTTCTTCTACTGAAAATATATTCACGGAGAAAAGTGAGGAAATAAAGGATTCAAAAGTTAAATCGAGTAATATTAAAGGGGCAGAATTAGTTGGAGAGATTCTAGGATCTAGAGCAAAGGAAAAAGGAATAGAATCAATAGTATATGATCGTAATGGTTACCATTATCACGGAAGAGTTCGTGCTCTTGCAGATGGTGTAAGAAAAATGGGGGTAAAATTCTAATGGCTCGCACAGATAGAAAAAATGATAAAAAAGAAGATGCAAACGATAAAGAATTTATAGATAGAGTCATTCATATAAATCGAGTAGCTAAAGTTGTTAAGGGTGGAAGACGCTTTAGTTTCAGTGCTTTAGTAACAGTTGGTGATAGAAAGGGACAAGTAGGCATCGGAATGGGAAAAGCTAATGAAGTACCTGAAGCCATACAAAAAGCCCTTGAAAAAGCGAGAAGAGCTATGGTTCATGTTTCGCTTGAAGGCGAAACAATACCTCATCAAGTAATGGGAAAATATGGTGCGGGTAGAGTTTTTCTTAAACCTGCAGGAAGAGGGACTGGAGTAATAGCAGGTGGTCCCGTCAGGGCAGTTTTAGATGTAGCAGGAGTAAGAGATATTTTAACTAAATGCATAGGTACCAACAATCCACATAATTCAGCAAAAGCAACTATAAACGGATTAATGTCTTTAAGAACTAGAAGTGAAGTAATTGCATTAAGGCGTTTAGAAGAGACGTCTTAGTAATTTTTTATTTGTGAGGTTTTAATTTTAATGTCAGAAGAAAATAAGTTAGAAGAAAAAACAAAAGAAAAGAAATCTTCAAAAAAACCTAAGGCTAAAAAACTACCTGAGGTTGAATTGACTCTAGTAAGAAGTGTTTCTTCTGCAAATTCAAAACAAAAGTTAGTCTTGCGTGGATTGGGACTCAAGAAAATCAACCAATCTGTCATGCGAAATGACACTCCCGAGTTACGTGGTATGACTTTTAAAGTGAAACATATGATCACATTAAAGGAAAAGGCTTAATAGCCTTTCTGGGTGAATAAATTGTCAAAATCAATAAAAGAAGAATTAGAAGAAGATAGCGGTATTTCTCTGAAAAACTTGAAAGGCAAGTTTGGTTCAACTTCAAAAAGGAAGAGAGTAGGTAGAGGTGCAGGATCAGGAACAGGTAAGACCTCAGGGAGAGGAATGAAAGGTCAACAATCTCGATCAGGATATAGAAGAAAAATTGGTTTTGAGGGTGGGCAGATGCCACTTCAAAGACGTCTTCCAAAGAGAGGGTTTAATAATAGATTTAGAAAAAAATATTCTGAAATAAATGTTGGAGTTCTAGAAAATTTAGAGAACGGAATGACTTTGAATTTTCAGAATTTTTTAGAAATGGGTCTTGCGTCAAAAACTTCAAAAGATGGAGTCAAACTTTTAGGTTTTGGTGACACAAAGAAAAAATTTCATCTAAAAATACAACATTGTAGTCAAGCAGCTAGGAAGAAAATAGAAGATGCAGGAGGAACTGTAGAAATTGTTGCTCCGTATGGAAATGCGGAGGGTTCTAATTAATGAGAGAATCTAGAGTTCCAAGTATTTTACAAATTCCTGAACTGAAAAGTAGAATTCTTTTTACTCTAGGATTACTAGCAGTTTTTAGAATTGGTGCACATATTCCTACTCCTGGGATTGATACTGTAGCTCTTTCTGCTTTCTTTGCTGAACTCTCTAGAAGTGGCGGTACAATAATGCAATTCTTTGATCTTTTTACAGGAGGCGCTTTAAGTCAATTAACAATTTTTGCACTAGGTATCATGCCATATATTAGTGCTTCTATTATTTTAGAATTACTCACTGTAGTTGTGCCTCATCTAGAACGTTTAAAGAAAGAAGGAGAATCAGGAAGAAAAAAGATTAGCCAATATACTAGATACGGTACTGTTTTCCTTTCCACGATTCAGGGTTTTGGTATAGCTGTAGGTATAGAGCAAATGACTTCGCCTACGGGGGCAGCAATTGTTCCAGATCCAGGTTGGAGTTTTAGATTGATGACAGTGTTAACCTTAGTCGCTGGGACTTCTTTTATTATGTGGTTGGGAGAGCAAATAACAGAGCGCGGAATAGGTAATGGGATCTCCCTTGTTATTTTTGCAGGAATAGTTGTTGGGTTGCCAGGAGCAATAATTAATACTTTTCGTCTTCTAAGTACAGGCGAAATACAACCTTTTGTAATGATAATTATAACAATATTGATGATTTCAGTAGTTGCTTTGGTAGTATGGTTTGAGGCTGGACAACGTCGGATAAGAATACAATATCCTAAGAGGGTGGTTGGACGAAAAATGGCTGGAGGACAAGACTCGCATTTGCCACTTAAGGTTAATACCTCTGGAGTTATACCACCTATTTTTGCGAGTTCGATGATCCTTTTTCCTGCAACTATAGCTCAATTCTCAAGTGTAGGATGGTTAAAAGATCTTAGCTCGATGTTGACACCACCAAATCCTTTTTACGTTTTATTAACAATAATATTAATTTTCTTTTTTGCATATTTTTATACTGCTATTATTTTCAATCCTATGGATGTTGCTGAAAATTTAAGAAAATATGGAGGTTTTGTTCCGGGACGAAGACCTGGAAAGCCAACAGCTGAGTTTATAGATAGAACTTTAAGTCGTCTTACATTTCTTGGTGCTATTTATTTAAGTGCAATAGTTATTTTACCTACTTATCTTGTTCAGTGGTTCAATGTGCCTTTTTATTTTGGAGGAACTGCGCTCCTTATTGTTGTTGGTGTAGCAGTTGACACACAAAGACAAATTGAAAGTCATCTTGTGATGAGAAATTATGAAGGATTTCTTAAACGTGGGAAGATTCGTGGGAGATAGTCTTTGAAAATTATTCTTTTGGGACCACCAGGTTCTGGTAAAGGAACTCAAGGTGCAATAATTAGTGACGTGAAAAAAGTTCCACGTGTATCGACCGGAGACATGTTAAGAACATCAGTAAAAGAACAGACTTCACTAGGTAAGAGAGTGGAGCAAGTTATGAATGAAGGGAAACTTGTTTCGGATGACTTAATTATTGAATTAATGAAGGAAAGATTGTCTGAGGATGATTGTAATAATGGTTATATTTTAGATGGATTCCCTAGGAATCTTGCTCAAGGGAAGGCGTTGGATCAACAAATCTCTGGAAGTGTGGATCTTGCATTATTATTAGATGTTTCTAATAAAGAAGTAATAAGGAGACTTTCAGGACGTTTGACTTGTAGTGATTGTAATGCAGTTTATCCCAATACGGTCAAAATTTCTAAATGTAGTAATTGTCATAGTGAAAATTTATATATAAGAGAAGATGATATGGAAGAGACAGTTTCTAAACGTTTGGAAGTCTACCATGAGAGTACTTCTCCATTAATTAATTTTTATGAGAATATGGAAAAACTAGTTAAGGTGCATGGAGTTGGTGAAACAGAAGAAATTTCAAAAAGTGTATTCGAAGCTTTAAATGAAGTTTGGGTTTAATGGCAATTGTTCTTCGTTCTGCGGCTGAGATTGAGAAAATAAGAGATAGTAACAGGATTGTTCTCTTGGCTATGGATGCAGTTAGCAATAATATTGTTCCTGGAGTATCGACTTTAGAACTAGATGCAATAGCAGAATCAATTTTAATAGAGAATAAAGCTTTACCAGCTTTTAAGGGATATAGAGGATTTAAGCATACGATTTGTGCTTCGATAAATGAACAGGTAGTTCATGGTGTTCCATCTCACAGGAAACTTATAGATGGTGATATAGTAAGTATTGATATTGGCTCAAATTTTAATGGTTACTTTGGAGACCATGCAAAAACTTTCGAAGTTGGTGAAGTTTCAACTAATGTGAGTAAACTATTAAGTTGTTGCCATGAATCATTAATGTTAGGTATAAAGGAAGCATTTCCTGGAAATAAGTTACATGATATATCAAGTGCGATACAGGTAAGTGCTGAGAAAAATGGATATTCAGTAGTAAGAAATTTTGTCGGTCATGGAGTAGGTACTCAGTTGCATGAAGAGCCACAAGTACCTAATTTTGGAATGCCTGGTACTGGTCCTGAGCTTAGAGTAGGTATGGTTCTAGCAATTGAGCCCATGCTAAATCAGGGTACTGAAAGTGTGAAAGTTTTAGAAGATAAGTGGACAGTTGTTACAGAAGATTTAAAACTTTCTGCACATTTTGAGCATTCAATTGCAATTACTGAGGAGGGACCTGATATCTTGAGTATTACAGATGCCTAGACAAACAGGAAGAAGAAAGAAAAAAAAGAAAAAAGAAGATGAAGAAGTTCAAGAGCGTAAACCTAAGGAAGATGTAATAGAAGTTTCAGGTGTTGTTCTTGAGCCTTTGCCAAATGCAATGTTTAGAGTTGAGTTAGAAAATGAGCATAAAGTGTTGGCACATATCTCAGGTAAGATGAGGATGCATTTTATTAGAATTCTCCCTGGGGATAAAGTGTTGGTAGAATTGTCACCATATGATCTTACACGAGGTCGTATAACTAGTAGGTATAAGTAGATAGAAGGGATAATTATGAAAGTTAGAAGTTCCGTTAAAAGGATGTGTGATAAGTGTAAAATCATTAGAAGACGTGGTGTTGTTCGTGTGATTTGTGTTCAGCCTAAACATAAGCAGAGACAGGGGTAAGAGTTTCTTATAAGGAGGTTTAATTTTATGGCTCGTGTAGCTGGAGTTGATATACCAAATGAGAAGAATGTGAATATTGCTTTAACTAGTATTTTTGGCATTGGTAGAAGTACTGCAGATAAAATTGTTAAAGCTGTTAATATAGATTCTATTTCCAAAGTGAAAGATCTAACAGAAGATCAGTTGCAAAATCTTAGAGATGTTATTGAAAGAGAATATATTGTAGAAGGTGAACTTCGGACTACTGTTTCATCGAATATTAAGAGATTAATGGATTTAGGTAGTTATAGAGGGCTTCGTCATAGACGTGGTCTACCAGTTAGAGGGCAAAGAACACATACTAATGCTCGAACCAGAAAGGGACCGAAAAAAACGGTCGGAGCAGCAAAGAAAAAAGATTAGACTAACTTTTTAGAATTAAAAACTAGTAAGGAGAATTCTTTTGGCACAAGGTCCTAAAGGAAAGAGATTTGGAAGAAGAAGAAGGGAAAGAAGGTCTGTTGGTGCAGGTCAAGCGCATATAAATGCTAGTTTTAATAATACGATAATCTCGATTTCTGACAATTCGGGAAATGTTGTTTGTTGGTCGACTGCTGGAGGGCAAGGATTTAAAGGTTCTCGAAAGAGTACTCCCTTCGCTGCGCAGATGGCTGCAGCAGAAGTTGCGAAGAAAGCCCTCGATCTTGGAGTTACTTCCGTTGAAGTTTATGTTAGTGGTCCTGGTGCGGGTAGGGAGGCTGCGATAAGGTCTTTGGTAGCAACCGGTTTAGAAGTGAGTTTGATAAGTGATGTCACACCGATTCCGCATAATGGATGTCGTCCTAGAAAATGCAGAAGAGTTTGACTTTTTAAAAGATATATTTCTCTATTGAATTCAATAGACGGACGGAGGTACTAAATGAATTTTCTTGCAAATTTAGTTAAACCTGATTCTCTTAACTTTGACAGAGACTCTTTGACTACTGAGTATGGTCGTTTTACAGCTGAACCTTTAGAAAGAGGATTCGGTCTGACTCTTGGAAATGCAATCAGAAGAATTATGCTTTCTTCAATTAAAGGAGCTGCTATAACTGCAGTTAGAATTGAGGGAGTATATCATGAATTTTCTACTGTTCCAGGAGTTGTTGAAGATGTTACAAATATAATTTTAAACTTAAAGGGAGTGGTAATTAAGGCAGAAAGTACAAATTTTCCTATACGACTTTCTTACAAAAGTGATGGTTCAAGTGGAGAATTTAAAGCAGGAGATATACAGACAATTCAAGGTGTTTCTATTTTAAATCCAGAACACAAAATTGCTACTTTAAATGAAGAAGCTGTTTTAGATATTGAATTTATTGTTGATGCCGGAAAGGGATACGTTCCTGCTGAACGGAAATTAGTTGATGAGTATGGTCCGATGTTTATACCGATAGATTCTATATTTTCTCCAATTAGACGTTGTTCATATAAGGTAGAGAAAACTCGAGTAGAAGACAATACTGATTATGATAGTTTAGTTTTAGATGTTGAAACTGACGGTTCGGTTTCTCCTGATGATGCTCTTGCTCATTCTGCTAAAATTTTAAAAGATAATTTATCTATTTTTATTAATTTTGAAGAAGAAGAAGAAGAAGAAGAAGTGATATTAGTTGAAGAACCCCACAATGATTTAATTGCAACGCTAAATGGCAGTATTGAAGAATTGGAACTGACAGTTAGAAGTTATAATTGTCTTAAAGCAGCCAGAATACAGACTTTAGGTGAGCTTGTATCAAAGACCGAAAGTGAGATGCTTAAAACAAGAAATTTTGGAAGAAAAAGTCTAACGGAGATTCGTCATATTTTATCTTCAATGGGTTTATCTTTTGGGATGAATATTAGTGATCTTGATTTAGTAGATGAAGATATTGGAAAAAACATAGAAGATTCTTAGGGAGAGGAAAGATGCGTCATAGAAGAAGTGGTCGAAGGCTTAGTAGAACAACAGAACATAGAATAGCCATGACCCGCAATATGATGACATCCTTGGTTGAGGAAGAGAGGATTAGAACAACTCTGCCCAAAGCTAAGGAAGTTCGTCGACACTTTGAGAAACTTGTAACTGTAAGTAAAAATAATTCACTGCACGCTCGTAGGAGAGTTGCGGGAGTTTTAAGGACTCCCTCATCTGTAAAAAAAATTATGGAAGTGATAGGTCCCAGATATATAGATAGACCAGGTGGTTATACTAGAATTTTAAAATTACCGCCTAGGCCGGGTGATTCAGCTGATATGGCTATTCTTGAACTAGTTGACAGAGATACTAGTAAAGAAGATATAAGAAGAGAATCGCGTGAAAAGAAAGAAGAAAATAAGACAGATTCATAGTTTTTCGAAGTATATTATGGGAGAGACAATAAATGTTTCTCCCTTTTTTTTTGGTTGAAAATATGAATTTTGATAATACAAGAAAAATTGCAGAGAATTGTTTTGTTTGTGGGTCTAAGAATCTTTTTGGCTTAAGGATTAAATTTAGATTAGATGGCGCAATTTGCAGAGCAGAATTTACACCGGATGAAAGACATCAGGGGTATGATAATATACTTCATGGGGGTATCCTTTTTTCAATATTAGATGATGTCATGGCTAATTGTCTGTTTTTAAAAGGTATTAAATGTTATTCTGCAAGAAGTGAAATTCGTTATAGATCCCCGGTGCAGATTAATACTCCTCTTAGGTTTGAAGGTTTTGTAGAAAACTCTAGAAAATCATTTGTGTTTTTGAGAGGGCTAGGATTTACGATTAAAGATGATAAATTAATTGCAGAGGTTAAAAGTACTTTTATAAAAAAGAAATTTGACAGTAATTAATTTACTCAGGATTGTCAGTTATGTCGGAAAGAATTTTGCCTTGTAATTCCAGATGTTTGATAACCATTATTTCTGCTTTTTTGGCTTCATCCCCAAGAATGTGATCTAGAATTTTTTCATGTTCTTCCATCGATGATTTGAGTCGTCCAGGGACTTGTAAAGTTATAATTCTAGTTTTTAAAATCTGTCGTCTTAGATTAGTGATAACTACTTTTAATTTTTCATTTTTACACGAGTTTGTTATAAACTGGTGGAATAACTGATTTGTTTCCCAGTATTTACTTACTTCACCCAATTGTTCAAATTTTCTTAGTTCTTCTAATAATTTTTCAAGATGCTCTCTGTTTTTTCCACGAGATAAGAGAGGTGTTGCTAATCTTGTGGCTAGTCCTTCCAATACACTCGTAATCATGTAGAGATCTTTTATTTCTTCTTTAGTTATTTTTGTTACGAATGCCCCTTTATGTGGATAGATAGTTATATAACCTTCAGCTGCGAGTTCTCTAAAGGCTTCTCTTAGAGGAGTTCTACTTACTCCTAGAGAATTCGTTAACTGTGTTTCAATCAATTTTTCTCCGGGCTTTAGGCTACCTTTTAAAATAGATTCTTTTACCTTATCTACGACTATTTTACTTAAGGATTTAGGTTTATTTATTCTAGTTGGATTAAACAAAACTATTTTCCTTTAAATTATGTTCTTCTCGCGAAGATGTTCAATTTCTGAATTTGAAATATTAAGATAGTTCTTAAGAATTTGATTCGTATGTTCCCCTAGACTTGGAGGAGGCATTCTAATGCTTCCAGGAGTAGCAGACATTTTTATAGGCACACCCGTTATTTTCGTTTTCCCAATTTCCGGTATTTCAATCTCTTGTACCATTTCTCTTTGAATAACTTGCGGATTGTTAAGAGCGTCTTCTAAATTATTAATTGGACCACAAGGAATTCCATTATTCCTAAGTATTTCAATTATTTCTTTTAATTCATAATTTTCAAAAAAAGGAATAAGTATTTTTTCTAACTGTTCTCTATTTTTGACTCTCTCTGCGTTTATTTGAAATCGTTGGTCATCTTTTATTTTATCCAGTCCTACTGCATCGCAAAACTTTACCCAAAGTGAATCATTTCCTACACCTAAATTAAGGAAGCCGTCCTTGCATTTATATGTTTCATATGGAGTAATTGACGGATGTCTATTACCTCTTCTATTAGGAACCTTCCCAGTAGCAAAAAAAGCATTTGCGTGATACGTAAGTAGTGAAATTTGTCCATCTAACATACTTATATCAACCATTTGTCCTTTCCCTGTTTTTTCTCTAGTGTAAAGACCTAGAAGTATTCCTTGCGCTGCCAACATCCCAGCAGTGATATCGCCAATTGATGCTCCGACTTTTGTAGGAGGTCCATCAGGTTCTCCTGTTATACTCATGATGCCCCCTTCTCCTTGAATTACTACATCGAATCCAGGCTCATTTTTTCGGGGACCTGTTTGTCCAAATCCTGAGACTGAAGCAAAAATTATTTTATCATTAATTTTTTGTATTTCTGGCCATGAAAATCCAAGATTATCTAAAGTACCAGGTCGAAAGTTTTCTACCATTACATCACATTGTTTGATGAGTTTTCTAAGTATTTCTTTTCCTTTGTTTTCTTTTAAATTTAAAGTCATACTTTTTTTATTTCTATTCACAGAAATAAAATAGGTACTTACTCCTTTTAAGAAAGGAGGTCCCCACCCTCGGGTATCATCCCCATTTTTAGGATTTTCTACTTTTATTATTTCTGCGCCCATATCTCCTAACATCATTGTGCAATATGGGCCTGCTAAAATTCTGGTTAGATCTAAAACTTTAATATTTTCAAGTGGTGCATTCATTATTTTGATTCCTTAGTTTTGTATCAGAGAAATTAAAAATCCGGCAGCAATTGCAGAGCCAATTACACCGGCAACATTTGGTCCCATTGCATGCATGAGTAAAAAATTCTTTGGATTTTCTTCTAGTCCTATTTTCTGTACAACTCTAGCTGACATTGGAACTGCACTTACTCCAGCAGCACCAATCATCGGATTAATAGGTGTTTTGCTAAAGAAAGACATGATTTTTCCAAAAATAACACCAGTTGCAGTTCCTATCGCAAATGCAAATAATCCTAAAATTAATATCCCAATTGTTTCCCATTTAAGAAAGCTTTCGGATGTCATGGATGCGCCAACCGAAACGCCTAGAAAAATAGTCACAATGTTAAGAAGAGAATTTTCGGTAGTTTTGACAAGCCTCTCAACTAAACGTGATTCTCGAAAAAGGTTACCTAACATTAACATTCCAATTAAAGGAATTGCTGATGGAAGTAATAATCCAGTAAATATAGTCGTAATAATTGGAAATAAAATTAAAATTTTTGGATTAATTGGAGGGGGAGGCTGCATTTCACGAGATCTTTCTTCTTTTGTAGTCAAAGCTTTTATTATTGGCGGCTGTATTACAGGAACGAGTGCCATATAACTATATGCAGCTACAGCAATTGGACCAATAAGTTCGGGGGCTAACTTAGAAGCGGTATAAATTGCTGTAGGACCATCAGCTCCTCCTATTATTCCTATCGCCGCAGATTGCGATAGGTTGAATCCTAGGAGAATACTGCCTAGCAATGTTGTGAAAATTCCAAATTGTGCCGCAGCACCCAAAAGTATAGTTTTTGGATTAGAAATTAACGGACTGAAATCTGTAAGTGCTCCAATACCCATAAAAATTAAAGGTGGGAATATTCCTAATTTAACTCCATAGTAAAAAAAATTTATTAATCCTCCTTCTCCAAAAATACTTGAATTTGGTAAATTCGATAACAACATTCCAAATCCAATTGGGATAAGTAAAAGAGGTTCAAATCCTTTTGATATTGCTAAAAAAAGTAAAATACACGCGATAGTTATCATTAAGATACTACCTAGATTTATAGAGTAGATACCAGATACTACGAAAAAATCGTTTAGGGAATTAACTAAATCATTCATTCTATTTTAATTAACTCCTGTCCGGCTTCAACTTTTTCTCCTCTGCTTACTAGAATTTCTGAAATCTTTCCATCTGTTTCAGCTGTTATGATATTTTCCATTTTCATTGCCTCTAATACTAATAATTTTGTGCCAGAAGATACTGTTTGGCCAATTGTCACATCAACGGAAATGACCTCTCCTGGAAGTGGCGCTTGAATATTTCGAGAAGAATCAGAAGAAGATTGATTTTTATTTGTTTGTTCACTTTCATCTTGAATTTCTACTATGTGGTCAACACCATCCACACAGATCTTTAATTTTCCTGGGGTTTCTAGTTTTTCAGCAAGAATCTCATATTCTTTGTTATTAACTTTTAATAAAAATTTTTTCAATTTATTCCCCAGTTATGTTCGGATTAATTCTGGATTCTAGTTTCCAATTTGACTCATCTCTAGAAACTTTTGGAATATATATTTCTTCATTCGATTGTCCTAAAAAATATGCTGCAGATGCAGAAAGAACGAGAGAAATATCTAAATCATTTTTTGTGAACTCTTTTGTTTTGCTTTTATTTAGCAGAACCCGGAGTACTTTTATCATCAGATATAGAAAAAAAAGTGATATGAAAACAAAAATTGTGCCAATAATCGTTAATTTTATTCCTTCATGTAAAAGTGAATCCACTTAGTAATGTCCTTAAATTAAAGAGGTATATTTCCATGTTTTTTATTTGGACGACTTTCTCTTTTGGTAGATAGTAATTCAAGGCAGTTAATAAGTTCTCTTCTAGTATATCGAGGCTCAATTATAGTATCTACAAAACCCTGTTTTGCAGCGGTATAAGGTTTAGCAAAAAGTTCTTTGTAATTCTCTATTTTTTCTTTTCTGGTTTCTTCAGGGTTTGTAGATTCTTCTATCTCTTTTCGAAAAATAATATTAGATGCGCCATCAGGTCCCATTACTGCGATTTCAGCTGTTGGATAAGCAAAAACATAATCATATCCAAGACCTAAACCACTAAGAGCTATATAAGCTCCACCGTAACTTTTGCGAAGAATAACGGCAATTTTAGGAACTGTTGCTTCGCTATACGCATAAAGTACTTTTGCTCCATGACGAATTACACCACCATACTCTTGTTGTATTCCCGGCAAATATCCAGGGACATCTACAAGATTAATAATAGGAATATTGAATGAATCGCAAAACCGAACAAAACGTGCCAGTTTATCTGAACTGTTTATATCTAAAACACCTGCGAGATGAGTTGGTTGATTAGCAATAATTCCGACAGAATTTCCATTTAATCTTCCAAAACCAATTACTATATTCTTAGCAAATTCGGATTGAACTTCTAGAAAATCTCCATTATCGAAAACATTAGTAATAATTTCTCTTACATCATAAGATTGTGTAGATGAAATCGGCACAATCTTTTCCAAAGCTTCATTTTCATCTGCGGGGAAATCCGAAACTTCTGCAACAGGTCCGTTATTTACGTTATTTGATGGTAAAAAAGACAATAATTTTTTTACAAGATTAAAACAATCTTTTTCGTTTTTAGATGTGAAATGAGTATTTCCACTTTTTTTAGAATGTACTTCAGCCCCACCTAAATCCTCAAATGTAACTTCTTCTCCGGTTACTGATTTAATTACGTCAGGTCCTGTAATAAACATTTTACTAAGTCCTTCGACCATAAATATGAAATCCGTTATAGCAGGAGAATAGACTGCACCTCCGGCACATGGCCCAAGGATAATAGAAATTTGAGGAATAACGCCTGAAGATAATGTGTTTAGTCTGAAAATCTGTGCATATCCATGTAAGGATAGAACTCCTTCTTGTATTCTTGCTCCCCCTGAATCGAGAATTAAAATTATTGGGACTCCATTTTCTAAAGCTAATTTTTGAATACGAATGATCTTCTTGGCATGAATTTCACCGAGTGAACCTCCAAGTGTCCCAAAATCTTGAGCTCCAATAAAAACTTTTTGTCCAGAGATTTTACCGCTTCCAGTTATGACTCCATCTCCCTGACTCCGCTTAGAATCCATTCCGAAATCAGAAGATCTAGATTCCATCAATAAACCTAATTCAGAAAAAGTATTTTCGTCTAGCAAGAGGGAAATCCGTTCTCTAGCTGTTAATTTACCTTGTTGATGTTGTTTTTCTTCTGCCGCAACACCACCTTTCTTAGACGCTTCACTTATAATATTTCTGAACTCATCCAAATTATTTTCCATGAAAAATTTCTCTCTTTTTAATTTTAGTATATTGTATACAATCTTAGTATATTAACAAGCAAGCTTTTTGTAAAAAAGGATATAACTAAATTACCATTTTGGATTGCCAGCGTGCAGCAATTGGCCTGGTAATTGGCGAGATAATGTTTTTTCTAAGTAAGATACTACTTCTATAATTTTTTTCAGATCAATATTCGTTTTATATCCCATTTCGTGAAGCATATTAAGTGTATCCTCTGTACTTATATTTCCAGTCGCCCTTGGTGCGAAGGGGCAACCACCAAGACCTCCTATTGAAGAGTCAAAAGTCTGAATCCCAATTTGTAAACCTGCATAGACGTTTGCAAGCCCTAAACCTCTAGTATTATGAAAATGTAGTGAATATTTTACGTCGGAAGCGATATTTCTTATTTTTTCAGTTATATATTTTACATGCTTTGGATTTGACATGCCCACAGTATCCGCTAAACAAATTTCATCACATCCCATTTGAATATATTCTTTAATTATCCATTCAAGGGAATCAAAAGATATATTGCCTTCATAAGGGCAACCGAATGCTGTTACTACTGCACCACGTATTTTTATACTATTTTCGATTGCGATTTTAGAAACTTCTTTTGATTTATTAATCATTTCTAAACGCGAAGCTCTTAAGTTCTTGTTGTTAAATGTTTCACTACTTGATACAAAAAGACTTATTCTATCTAAATTACATTCTAAAGCTCTTTCCATACCTATTATATTAGGGACAAGTGCCTCATATTTAACCCCGTCTTTTCTTTTAATATTTTCCATGACCTGTTTCGCATCTGATAATTGGGGAACATGTTTGGGACTTACAAAACTTGTCACTTCGATTCTTTCAACACCAGAATTTGAAATCAAATCTATAATTTTGATTTTCTCATTTGTGGGAATAAATTCTTTTTCAATTTGCATGCCATCTCTTGTCCCAACTTCGACTATTGTAATTTTGTTTTCTTTAGGCATTTTAACCTCTTTGTATTTTTTATTACGTTTTCATAATAGGTTATTTACAAGGAGTAAATGTATGGATATTGCTAAGATGTCTATATTTATTATTGTAATCTAGCCCGTATCCGACTACAAAAAAATTCTCTATTGTAAAACCTATATAGTCTGCGTTGCAGTCTACAATTCGGCGAGAAGGTTTATCAAGAAGTACACATGTATTTATTGATAATGGTTGATACTCAATAATTATTTTTTTTACTGTTGCTAGAGTTTGACCAGTATCCAAAATATCATCTATTAATAATATATGTTTGTTCTTAATAGTTCCTATTTCTAAAATATCCAATTCTATGTTTCCTGAACTATTTGTTTTATTCCCATAACTAGAAGCTTTTACAAATCCTAAAGTAGTTTCTCTTTTTAAGTTCACTAGAAGATCTGATGCAAAAAAAGCAGCCCCTTTTAAAATAATTATTACATGTAGAGATTTAGATAAAATCGTTTTTTCTATTTCCCTACAAAGGGATTTAATTCGTTCTTCAATAGATTCTTTTGAAATGATTATTTCGCCAATTCCCATTTATAGGACTACCTTTCATTCATATTTAAAAAAATTTATAAATTTGAAGTTTTAAATTATTTAAGTTGTATCTTATATTCTAATCTAACGCATTCTTATTATAAAAAAGAGGATTAAAATGGAAACGATATTGAAAAGGACAAAATATCTTTTCAATAGTTTACTGTTTATTTTTAAACCTGATTTAATTTTTGATATTGGAAGTTTGGATGGAACGGATGGAATTAGAATTAAGAACTTACTTCCTGATTCTACAGTTGTTTCTTTTGAGGCTAATTCATTAAATTTTAAGAAAATGCAAGATAATCCTGTTTTTCACGATAGGAATATTTTAATTATAAATAAAGCGGTGTCGGATTTTGATGGGGAGTTAGATTTCTATGAAGAAGAAAAATTTATTAAAAAAGATGGAAAAGATAATAGACATGGTGGAGTAAGTTCTACAAGAGTAAGAATTGATAATATTAGTAAAGGACATAAAAGAGTAAGAGTACAAGCTATAAGAGCAGATTCTTTTGTGTTGGATTTGCCAAACCTTCCAAAGCGAATAGCTCTTTGGATAGATGTGGAAGGTGGTGCATATGAAGTTTTGAACGGGTTACACAAAGTGAAAGACCTAGTTAGTTTTATTCATGTTGAAGTAGAGACAGAACAAGTTTGGAAAAATCAAAAGACTAAAAACGAAATTTTACTTTTGTTAGAAAGAGAAGGTTTTGTGAATATTGCAAGAAGTCGTAAATTATTACAGCACGATATAGTTCTAGTAAATAAAAAACATTTCTTAAATAAAAAGATTCTTATTTTAATTGCTAAAAGTTTATGTAAATATCTTGGTCCTCTCTCTTATAGATTTTTAAGAATTTTTTTATAATAGATCTTCGTACAATTTTTTCAAATCTGCTTTGTTTGCAGGAACGGGGTTTGTTTTTACTTGATTACTTTCAGCTGCGTCTTTTGACATTATTTCTACATTTTTGTCTGTTATATCAAGCTCTCTAAGAGTTTTAGGTATTTCTATATCACGAGCTAATTCATCAATTTTCTTGATAGCGTCTTCTGCTTGTACAAGTTCATCTTGACTTTTCGAATCTTTACTATCTTTGGATAGTAAGGTATTTATCTCTGCATATTTCTTTTTCATTTTTGGCAAGTTGAATTTCATTACTGGGGGTAGCAAAATCCCATTTGCAGTTCCATGATGTAATTGATGGTAGGCACCAAGAGGGTGGGCAAGAGAGTGAACTATTCCAAGCCCAGTATTTCCGAAAGCTCTTCCTGCTAGTGTTGCGGCAAGTGAAATAGCATCAGCAGATTCCTCAATACTTCGGTCAACAACGTATTCCCTTGCATATCTTCCAATCAATTTTATTGATTGACTTGCGAGACCTTCTGTCCATGGAGAGGATTTTGGAGAGCCTATAGATTCTATCGAATGAGTTAATGCATCCATTAGTGCACCTGCAGCAAGTTCTCTTGGTAGTTTAGCGAGGAGAGAAGAATCAATAATCGCAAGTTTTGCAAACATAGTGTCATTTCTTACAGTTGTTTTAATCTTCAGTTCTGTGTCTGTTACAATTGAACTATTTGTAACTTCACTACCCGTTCCAGCGGTAGTAGGAATTGTTATTAAAGGAGGGCTTGATTTGAAAATTTTACCTATTCCGTACCAATCACTTAGTTTGCCACCGTTAGCAAATAAAACTGATACAGCTTTTGCAGTATCCATAGTACTTCCACCACCAGCAGCTATAAAACTATCGCATCCTGTTTCTATAAATTTATTATTGGCATTTATAATACTGATGTCTGATGGGTTTGCCTCAACTTTGTCATAGAGTTGAAAATTTATTTTTGATTTCTCAAGACTCTCAAAAACAACGTCAATTGCGCCACTAGATTTTAATCCTGGGTCAGTTAGAACCATTGGTGAATTCATTCCTAATTTTGTACATTCTTCTCCTAATTTTAAAACGGATTGTCGTCCAAAGATTACTTTAGGTCCAGATGCGATATCAAAGTTTAGACTCATATTTTATTCCTTCTAATTTTTTTATGAAAGAAAAGATTTATTCTATACAATGATTTTTAAAATCATCTTTAGTATCAAAATCATCAAAAGAAGTTTCGTGATCTATTTTAACTTTTTTGACTGCAAGTGGGAATTGGGCATTTATTTTTTTATAAATATCCCGTGCTCCCTTATCACCGACTATTTTAAGTAATTTTTCTCGGAGTAGAGAGGAGAAAAGAATAGGATTCCCTCTCTTTTTTCCTTTAAATGGAGCAACAATAAGTATCTCTTCTTTTTGATTTAGATAAAATGTATTGATAATCTTATTTATTATTTCTTTCGAAATAAAAGGTTGATCGGCAAGCCCGAATAAGTAACCTTCTGTATTCTTATTGGTAGATAAAATTCCTTCAATAACACTTGAACTTTGACCGGTTTTATATTTTTTGTTTGATACAAATTTCAGATTTAATCCATTAAGTGCAGATTTAATTTTCTGTTGCTCGTGCCCGACAACAACAATTATTTCATATGGCTCTGTCTCAAGATAGATTTCTACAGTTTTTCGAATAAGAGGTACTCCATCGATTTTAACAAGGAGTTTATTTCCGTTGTATCTCTTGGAGAGACCTGCAGCAAGAATTATAATCGAAATTTTATTTGGGGTATCCATCTTTTTTTGTCTTTAATAGATTAAGTAAGATATAGTGATAGAGACTTATTCTAAAATTTAAAACATAATACTATCACTGAATTGATAAATTCTATCATTAAGCGTTAAATAAACTCAAAATTGTTATTAATTTCAAACCATACGAATCAGGAGGATAAGATATGGGATATAAGAATCATGAGATAGTAGATCTCACTCAGCCTATTTTTTCGGGTATGCCTGTTTTTGTAGGACATCCAGATACTTGGCGTTGGACTAATATGACTCATGAAGAAAGTGCTGCTAGTGGCAGATTTGAAAGTGAGATGAGTTATTATTCAGGTATTGTTCAAATGTGCGAACACGGACCTACACATGTTGATTCAATAAGTCACCTTGATCCATCTCCTAGTGCAAAGCATATAGATGAAATGGATTTTAATTTTTTCTATAGCAGAGGTATAGCAATTGATTTTGAAGATGTCGAAGACAATAGTTATATAGATGCAGAGAAAGTAAAAGAGAGATTACAGCATTATAATTTGGAAATTAAACAAGGGGATACACTTCTTTTTACTTATGGTCATTACAAAAGGCATTATCCTAAAGATTCTTATACAACTCATTATGCGGGTTGGACAAGAGACGCAGCAGAATACGTTTATAAAGAATGTGGAGCTTTAAATGTCGGAACTGATGCTCCTAGCATGGATATGGCTCACAGTCCAGAATACCCGTGTCATCTCGTTTGTCGTGAGTTAGGAAGGACCAATACTGAGAATTTGTATAATATAGAAAAAGTTGTGGGTAAGGAATTTCTTTATATTGGATTACCTCTAAAAATAAAAGGTGGGTCAGGTTCTCCAATTAGAGCAATTGCTGTTCTTAACGCGTAGTTTAAATAATTAATTTCATTGTATATGGGGGTTTTTATGGCAATGGATCCGAAGCATTTCCGAAATACACTGGGCAGATTTGCTACAGGTGTAACAGTTGTAACTGTAAATGATGGAGAAATCTCACGTGGGATGACAGCAAATGCTTTTTCGTCTGTATCTCTAGATCCGCCTTTAATACTTATTTGTGTGGATCAAAATGCAACATGCTTGGAAATGATCAGGAATTCAAAAAAATTTAATGTGAACTTTCTATCAGAAGAGCAAAAGAATATCTCTGACTGGTTTGCTGGAAAAGGACGTGATGCTGACGATCAGTTTTCTGAATTAGATTACGATATGGGCGAAAATAAAACACCGGTTCTAGCGGGAAATATTGGTTTATTGGAATGTGATCTTTTTAATGAGGTGCCTGGAGGTGACCATAGTATTTTTATTGGTTTGGTAACCCGTGCACTTTTTGAAGAAGACGTTAAAGCTCCTCTTCTTTACTATGCAAGTGCTTATAGAAAAATCGATTTAAATGCACAATTTGATTAGTTGAGAAAAGAAGTTCTCAAAACGAGGATTAATTTGAATATTAAAAGTGTTTCTTTTGACTTATTTGACACATTAATTGATTTTGATTTCTCTCTAATGCCTGTTGTAGAAATTGAAGGGAAAATAGAGAGAACAACTTCAAAAGTAGCATATGACAGGCTTTATAAAGAGGGATTTGATTTGCCTACTTTCTTTGCATTTCATGTTATTTGGCAAGAAATTTCTAAGATGGTATGGGAGGAAAGAGAAAAAGATGTTGAAAATCGGGAGATCAGATCCATAGATAGATTTAGACGTCTTTCGAGTCGTTTTCTCAATCTAACTGAAGATGAAAGAGAAATGGTTGCAAAAATTGCAATGGAAGCACATATGGAAACTTTATTAAGTGCAACTGTTTTTGATAATAACCGTCTTGTAATGTTAGAGAAAATAAAAGAATCTGGCCTGCTTTTGGGTTTGTTGAGTAATTTTGATTATTCCAAAGGAGCTATGTCGATTATAGAAAAGACAGGAATTCTTCCATTTCTTGATGCTTGCATAATTTCAGAGGATGATGGTTATCGTAAACCTAGAGGCAGTATTTTCATTAATTTATCTAAAAAACTAAATTTAGATCCTTCCAAAATTCTCTTTGTTGGCGATACATTTGAAGCGGATGTAATTGGGTCGAAGAGTGTTGGAATGCGTTCAGTTTGGTTAAATAAAGGTAAAGAAGCTTCATCAGAAAAAAAAGTAATACCAGATTTTGAGATCAAAGATGTAACGGAAGTAATTGACTTGATTAATATTTGAATTATATATGAAAATTAACTTCTATTTATAAAATATAAGTTCTGATAGAGGAAAAATAATGGGACATGTAATACGTGGTGAGATTGTCGCTGTAGGTACTGAAATGTTGCTTGGGGATTTAATTGACACAAATAGCGCTTTCATAGCACAACAACTTAAGTCTATTGGCGTAAATATGTATTACAAAACCATAATAGGGGATAATCTCGATCGTATGGCTTCGACGATTGGTCAATCTCACGATAGGAGTCAAGTAGTTATTACTTCTGGTGGTCTTGGTCCTACAGTAGATGACTTAACGCGAGAAGCTGTGGCTAAAGTAATGGGTGTGGAATTAGAATTTAGACAAGATCTATTCGATTACATTAGTGCTTATTTTGTTCGTAGAGGATTTAAAATGACGGAGAATAATCGTAAGCAAGCCTTTATTCCCAAGGGTGCAATTCCTATTGAAAATCCAAGAGGTACCGCACCTTGTTTTTATTGTGAAGATGAAAAAGGGATTATTCTTGTCAGTCCAGGAGTTCCTCATGAAATGCGTTATATTATTGGAGAAAGAGCTATTCCAATTATACAAGAGAAGTTTGATCTAGGAGAAGTTATTAGAACACGTGTATTAAAAACGTGTGGACTAGGAGAAAGCAGAGTAGATCAGATGATTGGAGATCTATTTAGAAATTCAGTCAATCCAAGCATAGGAGTTTTAGCGCACCCCGGACAAGTTGACGTTAGAATTACTGCTAGAGCTAATTCTGTTTCTGAAGCTGAAAAAATGACGGATGAAATAGAAAAAGAAATCAATGCTATTTTAGGTGATTCTATCTATGGAATTGGGGAAATTACTCTTGATGAAGTGCTTTCTAAATTACTAGTCGAAAAAAACAAAACACTATCAATTGTTGAAACAAATTCCGGAGGTTCTGTTATTCAAAGGCTAGGATCTTGGCCTGAGAGAGTGAATTTTCTTAAGAGAGCTGTTGTAGGATTTAGTTCTGATGAGATCGGAAAAATTTTAGATTTCTCTATTCCCTCTAATATAGAAGATGCAATTTTAACAGAAAGCTTTGCAAGGAAAGTTAGAGAGAATTCTGATTCGGATCTTGGACTTGCAATTTTTGGTCCTAATCCACCTGAAAACATTGAACCTGAAATGAGTAGGCGTGTGCCTGCACTAGGACCAACCCATATTGTTCTAAATGATCGTGGAAATAAGAGTAACTTTTTTGAGTCAAGCTTTGGTGGTAATGAGCAGTTTGTTCAATCTCGTGTTCCTATGTTTGCTATGGATTTAGTGAGACGTTCTTTGCTGGGAGTTGAGGATCCTCATCCTTTTTGATTAATTCTATATAAAATAAATACTAGTGGAGGGCAAAAAGTAATGATTATACCTTTTGAAGGAAAAATCCCTAAAATTCATCCTACTGCTTGGCTAGCGGAAACAGCAGTGATTATTGGTGATGTTGAAATCGGTGAAAACAGTAGCGTTTGGTATAATTGTGTACTTCGAGGTGACAATATGCCTATTAGGATTGGAAAAAATACTAATATACAAGATGGTTCTATTCTGCATATAGAAACAGATAAACATTCATGTATTCTAGGTGATAATGTTTCAATTGGACATAATGCAATTGTTCATGGTTGTGATGTCAAGGATGGTTCCCTTGTTGCAATGGGTGCGACTGTTCTTAATGGAGTTGAGGTTGGTGAAGGCTCTGTTATAGGAGCAGGATCCGTTGTCCCAGAATATAAAATTATAGAAGCAAATACATTATGGATGGGTGTTCCTGCTAAGTATGTCCGACATTTAAAGGAAGAAGAAACTCAACGTTTTAGTCATACTGCTATTGGATACTCGAAATTGAAGGATCGATTTAAAAAATCTGTTTAATACGCAATTTTAAATAGAGGTTTTTCAGAGATATGTTGTTTTTACCACTTTTTCTTGCTTGACACACTAAAACATCGTCAATACATTTGATTGTTAAATTTCACGTGTTTTCGAGGTTTCATTTGAAAAATCGTTCAGAATTCGTTATTTCGACAACTGATATAAAAGAAGAAGGTCTTACAATTGATTCGGAATTGGATATCTCAATGGTATCCATTGAAGATGATCCTGCTCTAGAATTTATAGATATTAAACTTTTAGGAAAGATTAGAAGAATAAATAAATCTGAATATATTTTTGAGGCTAAAGTTAGTGGGTTATGTCATCTTTCGTGTTCGGTCTGTCTTGAAGTTTTTAAACTTGATTTAGATGAAAATTTTCGTGTTTTTTTCCTTCCTCCATTACAGTGTAAAAATATAAAGGAAGATGAGTTTGAACTTGTTTCTAGAGATTTAGAAGTTTCAAATATAACTTCTGATGGAATTGATTTGTTTCCATCTATCAGAGATCATTTATTGCTCTCTATTCCGATTCAACCTCGTTGCAGAGTAGGTTGTAAAAATATAAATTCGACTTTATCTTGTTCTGATGAGAATGAAGATTCTCTTGAAATTGATAATAGATGGTCTGTGCTAAAAGATTTTAAATTAAAAAAATGATATTTTAAGCTTTTTGTATATTAATTTTTTGTTATGTAAGTTAGGAGATTTGATAAAATGGCGTTACCAAAACGAAGGCATTCTCAGACGAGAGGTCGTAAAAGAAGGACACATTACAAGGTTAATCTACCGGCTGTTTCTATTTGTGCAAATTGTAATGCTTCTGTTCTTCCCCATAGGGTTTGTACTGTTTGTGGATTTTATAATGGGAAAAAGATTTTAGATGTCTCTAGTGTCTAACAAATATAAATGTAGGTTGATATGAAAATTGCCGTTGACGCGATGGGTGGTGACAATGCTCCTAGAGAAGTTGTAGAAGGGGCTTACCTTGCCCTAAAAGAATTCAATATAGAAACTATATTAGTTGGGATGCCTGATAAAATACAAAGCGAAATAAATCGACTTGGAATTACTGATTTTGATTTTGATATTCGCGAAGCAAAACAGGTAGTACAAATGGGTGAATCTCCAACAAGGTCGGCAAGAACAAAACAAGATTCATCTATAAGAGTCGCATTAGAATTAGTAAAAAAATCAGAAGCATCTGCTACATTTACTGCGGGTGATACAGGAGGAACTTTTGCAGCCGCGCTTTTTGTTCTAAAAAAGATGAGAGATGTTCAGCGCCCGGCAATAGCTGCAGTAGTCCCAACATTGAAAGGATTTTCGGTGATGGTTGATGTTGGAGCTAATCTAAATCCAAGGGCACAGCATATTTTTCAGTTTGGTATAATGGGTTCGATTTATTCTGAAGTTCTATTTGGAAAAATAAATCCAACTGTAGGATTGCTTAATGTTGGAAGTGAAGATTCTAAAGGTACAGAGTCTTTAATTAACTCTCATGAGTTCTTTGGAAAATCGGATTTGAATTTTATTGGTAATATTGAGGGAAGTTCTATTTATCAAGGAACTTCAGATGTCGTTGTTTCTGATGGTTTTTCGGGAAATGTTGCATTGAAAGTTAGTGAAAGTGTTAGTAGTATGATCTCTACTCTTTTAAGAAACGAATTTACAGGTTCTATAAGAGGGAAAATAGGATATCTTTTTCTTCGTGACGGTATTAATGCTATGCGAAAAAGAACAGATTATTCTGAATATGGTGCGGCTCCATTGCTTGGACTTAATGGTATATGTACTATAGGTCATGGTAGAAGCGATGCTAAGACTATTAAGAATGCTATAAGAACAACTAATGAACTTGTAAAAAAAGACTTAAATTCAAAATTGCAAAATAATATATCTAAATATGCTAGTATTTATGGTTCTAGCACCACTGATGTAGGCTGGCGTCTTTGGAACCAAATTAAGGGTGGGATTTTTTCTGGAGATGAGTCAGACAAAAAGCATAAGTAATGATTTTTAATAAATTACGCCCTCTCATTTTTTAACTTAGCCCCCTAGATTGGCAATATATTTTGAGATCAAAGATACTTGGAACAGGTTCTTATGTTCCAGAAGAAATTTTAACGAATAAACAAATTGAGAAAATTGTTGATACCACTGATAAGTGGATACTTGAACGTACAGGTATTTCTGAAAGAAGAGTTGCTCCAAAAGGGGTAGGCGTATCTGAGTTATCTCTGCCTGCTGCGGAAAACGCTATAAAAGCTGCAGGCATAAACGCAAGTGAAATTGATCTTGTAATATTTTCTACTATAACTCCCGATTCAATGTGTCCATCTGCTGCATGTTGGTTGCAGGCTAATCTAGATATTGGAAATTGTCCCGCTTTTGATTTAAATGCTGCTTGTTCTGGATTTGTTTATGGTTTGCAGTGTTCTGACGCATATATAAGATCAGGGTTAGCAAAAAAAGTATTATTGGTCGGCGGCGATATAATGACAAGAGTTGCAGACTGGACAGATCGAGGAAATTGTATTTTATGGGGAGATGGAGCAGGTGCCGTTGTAGTTGGGCAATCTGACGATGATTCGGGAATTATAGATTCAATTACTTATAGTGATGGTCGTGAAGGGGAATTAATCCTTATCGTCGGAGGGGGTTCTAAACTTACTCCAATTTCAGAAGAAGATGTAAAATCCAATGCACATCTTTTGAAAATGAATGGGAAAGGTGTTTTTAAAACTGCTGTTAAAAACTTTTCTGATGTTTCTGTGGAAATTTTGGAAAAAAATGGTATGTCTTTAAACGATCTTGATCTTTTTATTCCACATCAGGCTAATATAAGGATTATTGAAGCGATTGCAAAGAGATTAAATTTGCCAATGGATCAAGTTGTTGTGACTATTAAGAAATACGCCAATATGTCTGCAGCTACTATACCTGTTGCTTTAGATGAAGAAGTAAGAAGTGAAAACATAAAAAAAGGTGACAATATTCTATTAGCGGCATTTGGAGGTGGTTTAACGTGGGGTGCATCTTTAGTGAAATGGTAGACTTAAAGTTGATTAACTGAGAAATGAATTTATGATTACAGAAAAGAATTCTTCTGAAAATAAGAAATTAAGAAAAATAGCTTTTTTATTTCCTGGCCAAGGTTCCCAATATGTCGGAATGGGAAGCTCTTTTTACGAAAATTTTGAGATAGCAAGAAAGATTTATGATGAGGCTAAAGAGATACTTGGTTTCGATATTGCTAAATTAAGTTTTGAAGGCCCATCAGAAAATCTTACTAAAACTAATAATACTCAACCTGCAATTTTGGTTCATAGCTTTATAGGAATGAAACTTTTGCAAAATGAAGGAATTGTCCCAGATTTTGCTCTGGGTCATAGTCTTGGAGAATATACTTCTTTAATTGCGGGTGGAGTTTTTGATTTTTCAACTGCTCTTCTGTTGGTTAAAGAAAGAGGTCGTTTAATGCATGAAGTAGTGCCTCCTGGTGGTGGTGCCATGTTAGCTTTGCTAGGTGGAGAGTTAGAGAAAGCTGAACAATTGTGTAATGATATTGATGGGATATTAGAAGTTGCTAATTATAATGCTCCTGGTCAATATGTTCTTTCTGGCGACAGAAAAGCGATAGAGCGGGCGAATTCAATTGCAAAAGAAGCGGGTTTTAAAAAAGCTGTTATGCTTCCTGTTGGAGCCCCTTTCCATTGTTCATTACTTGTTGAAGCTTCTGAAAAAATGTCTGAAGTATTGGAAAAAACAAAGTTTAGCTCTTCAAAGATACCTATTTGTGCAAATGTTACAGGAAAGCTTGTCATTGAAGCTTTGGAAGTAAAAGAACTCTTGAAGAGACAAATGCGTGTTTCAGTTAGATGGGAAAGCTCTGTTAGCGAATTGGCAAATCAAAATATTTCTGCTGCTATTGAAGTAGGTCCGGGAAAAGTTTTGTCTGGGTTAAATAAAAGAATTTTGAAAGGACTACCTGTTTTTAATGTTGAAGATAAAGAAAGTTTGGAGAGTACACTATCAGGAATAGAAGCTCTTGAATAATTAAAGATTTCTTCTATATTTTTCCTTTAAATTGTTTTAGACTGTTATTCCGCTTGTAATTTTATCAATTTTTCACTCCTATATTAAATTTGATTCTTGGAGGATTTAAAGTGCAAGATAGTATTGAAGAGCAAGTAAAAGATATAATTGTTGAGCAGTTAGAGGCAGATAGAGAGAAGGTAGTTTCAGAAGCGAAATTTATCGATGATTTGAATGCAGATTCCCTTGATACAGTTGAATTAGTTATGGCTTTTGAAGAAAAATTTGATCTTGAAATACCAGATGAAGATGCAGAAAAAATTACAACTGTTCAGAGTGCAATAGATTACATAGTTTCAAAGAAATAGTATTCTTTAATAAATAAAATTTTAAAGTAAGGTTGCCAAATTGTCTGACAATATACCTAGAGTTGTTGTAACCGGTCTTGGATTGGTGACTCCGTTGGGCGTTTCGATAGATGAGAATTGGAATGCATTGATGGAGGGTAAATCTGGAATTGGTCCAGTAACAAGATTTGATTCAAGTCGTCTTCCTACAAAAATTTGTGGTGAAGTTAAAGATTTTGATTCAGAAAAATACATAAGTAAAAAAGAAGCAAGAAAGATGGATACTTTTATTCAGTACGTAATTGCTGCCACTGCAATGGCATTCGAAGATTCAGAACTTAATACAGAAAATAAAGAATCTGAAAAATGGGGCGCAATTATTGGTGTAGGTTTAGGAGGTCTTCCTTCGATTGAGGCGAATAAAGAATTAATACAGG
>Ga0310344_10000499_pt1 | contig 30968 bp, 40 predicted proteins | sample HC15DNA20200_MG_FD_203801 | JGI IMG/M metagenome (GOLD analysis project Ga0310344, IMG submission 203801) | Marine microbial communities from station ALOHA, North Pacific Subtropical Gyre - HC15-DNA-20-200_MG | ecosystem: Environmental > Aquatic > Marine > Oceanic | place: Pacific Ocean: North...
TTAGCCTCAGACTCATTAGTCCTATAATTAACCACAACTTTCATAGATGCCGCCAAATTCAAGGCTATGGCCCTCCCAATACCTCTTGAGCTACCTGTAATCAATGCAACTCTTTTGTCTGCCATCGAGTTCATGCCCTCACAATCCCACTATAAAAATCCCACAAACTGCTTACCTTGATCACTGAGGAGTTGACCTTACCCCACGTGACTAGTTATTTGCTCCAGAAAACTGTTGGATTTCTTGTCGCATGTTTTCTAGAAAATCTTGTTCACAAGCATGCTTGGCCAATTTTATCGCACTCCCTATAGCCAAGGCTGCCGACCTCCCGTGGCCAATAATTGTTATACCCTCAACACCTAACAATGGACCACCCCCAAAACTCTCTACCACGTTCGTATTAGAAAAAATCTTTTGTTGAATAGCTGCCATAGTGTCATTATCCAGAATTGAACCTAACTCTTCAGTAATAAACTTCTGTATTGCCAATCCAAGACCTTCGGTGTATTTCATAAGTATATTCCCAATGAAACCATCACACACAATCACCTTGGGACGATCATCAAATAGGTCCACCCCTTCGACATTACCAATAAACGACAGCCCACTTTCCGCAAAGAGGGGGAATGCTTCTTTGATTTGCCTATTCCCCTTCTCATCCTCCGACCCCACACTCAGTGTGCCTATAGACACACTCCCCATATCCAGAACCTTTTCCGCAAAAACTTTGCCCATAATTCCACAATTCAGCAACTGAGACGCCCTAAGGTCAACTCCTGCACCTACGTCCAGAAGAACCACATTAGGATTAAATCCTATCACTGGGCCTGCTAAAGCGGGCCTTTCAACTCCAGGAATTAATCCGAAGCCAAACGTAGAGGCAGCAACAGCAGCTCCAGTGGAACCCATCGTAACACAGGCATCAGCATAGCCATTTTTCACCAAACCGACCGACACGGCAATAGAGGAGTTGGGCTTTTGCCGTAAAGCATTCACGGGCGATTCATCCTCACGAATGACTCCTTCGGAATTAACAACTGAAATTGATTTTGGATCATAATCCTCTTGCTGCAAAACAGGTTCGACCAAATCAGTTTCTCCCACTAGCAAAACTTCTAATGCATCGTCGTTCGTTGCATGTATAGCTCCTTTTATCATTTCCACTGGAGCTAAATCGCCCCCCATGGCATCAACGGCTATTCGGAAACGCCTTTTGTCTGCACCCATAATCTACCTCTGAATATGTAATACCAATAAATCTGATCACTTTCGGCTACAATAACCATCGCCTAATGTAACGAACGCACAATGTCATCGACTCATATACTTAGTAGAGCATCAAGGACACCAAGCCCAAACAAGCATTGAACTCTTTAACACTTGTGAACATTACAACTGGTGCTTTCTGAGTATCTATTTCTTGATTACACCCACTCAAAACGAGCAGTCCCATCCACGAAAATAGTCCCTTGCTGATCCGCGCAACTAATACGGTATTCAACTATACGCAATCCACTTTCGGTACTATCTGATCTGAATTTTGCACGAGGAAACACTATCGTCCCAACATACACTGGAGCGCGGAATCGTACTTTAAGCGATACCCCCCTCATCATACTTTCTCCGAATTGACCTACTAACATTTCAGCCAAGACTCCGAAGACTAGCATACCGTGAACTATAGTCGCCTTGAAAGGTGTAGTCAGAGCATATTCAGGATCAATATGGATTGGATTATGATCGCCAGAGGCCACGGCATACTGATTCACCCTCTCTTGGGTGAATTCTTCAGTGTGACCAATAATTTCCTCAGGAATATCAATCATAGTTCCTGATCTGTCTCTAGTGGCACCATAACTACTGTGTCTCCCTGTAATATTAATGTTTCTGCATCACATTTATTATCATAAACATTAAAACTCAACCCTATATGCAAATATCCCCGAACGACTCGAGTCTGAGTCACAGTCGTCAACATACTGAATATCGATCCCAAATTAGCCTGAGCATGAGAAGTTACTGACTGAGACACATGCACAGTGCCAGCAGGAAGACTGAGGGAATCGAGGAGTGACAGAACCGCCCGGGTAGCGATTCCATGAGGCGGTACCCAATCTCTTACGGCACTGTAGTGGGGATTAACTACTGCTAGATACCTGCGCGCGTACTCATCATCTATACTGAATTCATTCCGGGTAAGCTGTGTCCCGGGAGTCAGTGCGGTAATGTCAACTGCCATGTTTCCCACCGATCAAAAGCAGCTCAGAGAGTGACTAATGAGACCTCATCTATATACGGTATATCTCGAATCTTATCCAAGGCGTCCTTGTCCAATGTGTCATCCAGCCCGATTATCATCATAGCCTGCCCCCTAGGAGCCTGCCTGCCAACTTCCATGAAACTTATATTGATTCCACATTCACCGGCTACGGTTCCAACTGCTCCAATCAAACCTGGCTGATCCTGATGCCGCGTAACCAAAAGATATTTATTAGAAGGGTCAATATCTACCCAATAGTCATCAATGCGAACAATCCTAGGCTGGTTTCTTAACATCGTCCCTATCACTGTAGTAGAACCACTATCAGTATGAATATCTATAGTTATCAAGTTCCCATAATTTTCTGAATCCCCTGAGATTTTCTCTTCAAGGATTCGCAGCCCTTTTCTTTCGGCTACCAAATGGACATTTACAAGATTGACTCTTTCACTACTCGATTCTTCAAGAACTCCAACTAAGCATGATGCCTTTAACATACTTGTGTCTTCACTAGCGATGTCCCCTTGATATCGTATAGTCAATCCACTGAGTTGGCCTCGCGAAAGCTGCATTGCCAGCTTACCAATAAGCTTGGCTAAGCCAACATACGAATTTGACATACCCTCTGGCCTTGGCGGTGCGAAGCTTGCATTAACAGTATATGGAGCTGGTTCACCCCTAAGAACCATTAGCAGTTGGGCTACTGCCTCACGTGCTACTTCCTCCTGAGCCTCCCGTGTGGACGCCCCAAGGTGGGGGGTTGCTATGACCCGAGGATGATCTATAAGTTGATAGTCAGTTGGCGGTTCAGAATGGAAAACATCAAGCCCTGCTCCGGCTACCCGCTCTTCGTTGAGGGCCTGCAATAGAGCTTTATCCTCAACCAATCCGCCTCTTGCTACATTCAAAATTCTGATTCCAGGTTTTACCAATTTCAGAGAATCAGCATTAAGAAAATTTTCGGTGGCAGGGGTAAATGGAAGATGCAGGGTCAGAAAATCACCTTGTGCCAACAATTCTTCCTTGGTAACAAGTTCTACCCCCAATCTATTAGCATAATCTTGACTAACGAAAGGGTCATATCCCACCACTTTCATTTCCAAGCCTCTAGCTCGTCTAGCAACCTCGGTGCCTACCTTGCCTAACCCAGCTACTGCAAGCACCTTATGCCGCACCTCGACTCCAATAAACTGACTTCTGCTCCATTCCTTGGACTGCAATGACTGATAAGATTGAGGAATGTTGCGTGCCAAGGCTAATAATAACGCAATTGTATGCTCCGCAGCTGCCACAGTATTTCCTGTCGGCGCATTAACTACAGCGATGCCCAAATCCGTAGCCGCTTCCAAGTCTATGTTATCCACCCCAACACCAGCACGGGCAACCACCTTCAAGCTAGTTCCTGCCTGAAGTACTGCCTTAGTGACTTGAGTTTCACTGCGAACGACTAACCCGTCATATTCCGAAATTCTCGAGATCAATTCATTTTCAGCAAGTCCAGTAGCGATCTCAACCTCAGTTTCTTGAAGTAATAACTCCTGCCCAACATTATGTAGAGGATCTGCTACGAGTACCTTAGGCATACATTCTCCTTTAGATGCTAATTCTGGCTTCCTATAGACTTCAAATCGTTCAACCCTCTATCCAGAGCGCTCAAAGCATCGTCTATCTCTGTTGGTTCAACATACCCTAAGTGAGCAACCCGAACTATTTTACCCGCCAGACTCTGTTGGCCACCACCTAACACTACGTTATATGTCTCCCGAATATGCTTACTAAGCTGCCTGCCATCAATGCCATCAGGTACTCTTATCGCAGTTACTGTGTTAGACGCGACTCTTTCGTCGGCCAGCAACTCAAGCCCGAGACCTTTTACCTGCGTCCTAGTTTTTTCAGCTAAGGATTTATGTCGTGTATAGACATTTTCAATACCCTCATCCAATATCTTCTTAAGCGATGCCTCCAAAGCGTAAAACACCGAAACTGCAGGTGTCCATGGCGTTTGCCCTCTCGCTAAGTAATCCTTGGCCTTACCTAGATCCAAATAGAATTTTGGTAAATTGGACTGCTCATATGCCTCCCAAGCCCTAGTACTCATTGCAACCATTGCAAGCCCAGGGGGAACCATCCAACCTTTTTGAGAGCCACTAATGACTACATCTGCACCCAATTCGTCGACTGGACACGGAATTGAACCAAGACTACTGACTGCATCTATCAAAAGCAGTCGGTTAGAGTCTTCCTTAACAATCTTTGCAATAGCTTTTATATCATTCGTCACCCCAGTCGATGTTTCGTTATGGGTAACCATAACAGCTTTAATCTCAGGATCTTGACTAAGTATAGTAGCGATATCGCTAGGGGAGGCAGCCTCTCCAAATTCGTAATTCACGCGCTGTACATCAACCCCGTAGACCGAAGCTATATCAGCGAAACGGTTTCCAAACACGCCTATACTTATAGCTAAAACTTTATCACCTGAAGACAGTGTATTCACCACTGCTGATTCCATCGCAGATGTTCCGGAGCCAGTCAGAATCAGGAGATCGCCTTTAGTCCCAAACACTAATTTGAGCCCCTCAGTAACATTCGATAATATCGACTGAAATTCTGGACCTCGGTGATCAATCATTTGGCGAGCACCGGCATTCAAAATATCATCCGGTACTGGGGTCGGACCAGGTATACGTAAGTTCACAGTTCCTCCACTTAATTTGTTGTATCATGAGCGTTAAAGCATAACAAAAAGCACTACAATCTGCTAGTCCACAGACATTGATTATGTAATAAAGACAACCCGCTGAATAGTCAATTTTCTGCTATGCCGAAGCAATTTAAAAATGCGAGGGCCATCACACTAGTAGCACTATCCGGGCCCATTTATGCCTTCCAATCTTGATTACACTATCATGCTCCACCACAATAGTATCCGCTATGACCTTTTGCCCATTTACTTGAACCGCACCCTGTGTTAATAAACGCTTAGCTTCAGATCTGCTATCAACTAGATTATGTTCAAGCAGAAATCGTGTGAGTGTGAGGGTGGCAGTGGTTCCCGTACTCTCAATTTCAATGTGCGGTATTTGTGTTGGAACATTTCCTCGTTGGTATACATTCTCGAAATGGTCACTAGCCTCATTACTAGCATCAATGCCATGAAAATTGCTAACCAACTGCTTCGCTAAAATCTTTTTCACCTCTAGGGGATTCAGTCGACTTTCTTGAACCTCTATTTTCATTTCTAATAAATCAGCGTCTGGAACATCAGTGAACACCTCTAAGTACGTCCACACCAACTCATCGGGAATAGACATAATCTTGCCATACATTTCTACGGGTAACTCATCAATCCCAATATAGTTGTCTAGGCTTTTACTCATCTTAGCTGTTCCATCAGTACCAGGGATAACGGGAACGAAGAAACAAATTTGCGGATCATATCCCCAAGACTGCTGCAATTGGCGACCAGCCAAAACATTGAATTTCTGATCAGTACCTCCAAATTCAACATCTGCTCGAATCGCTACTGAATCATAAGCCTGAAGTAGGGGGTACATTAATTCGCTCATACTGATCGGATGCCCTTGCGTATAGCGAACCGAAAAATCTTCTCTCGCTAATATTTGAGCCGTAGTAAAGACCGAAGCTAACTTCACCACATCTTCCAAACCAAACTTACCAAACCACTCACTTTGCCAAACCACTTCGGTCCTGGCTCTATCGACTACCTTAAAAAATTGCTTAGTGTAGGTTTTAGCGTTTTCGACTACTTCGTCCCGAGAGATCATAGGACGCGTAACGGATCGTCCACTAGGGTCACCAATTTGTGCAGTCCAATCACCAACAATAAGAACTACATGGTGCCCAGCGTCTTGCAACTGTCTAAGCTTTCGAAGACCTACAACATGCCCCAAATGTATGTCTGGTTTACTCGGATCAAATCCCATTTTGAGTCGCAACGGAGTGCCACGATTTAAGCGCTCAACAAATTCTTTTTCCGGTATAATCTCAGCGACCCCACGCCTTAGGATGAAATCGATATCAGCCATTTGCTAAAAATCACCAACCCTTCGTAACTACCCCATTTATCGCGTCTTAGATTATTAACATCCGCAACACCCTAAACTGATCCCACGATTCGCAGGGCACCTTCGACATCCAATGCCATTTGTAATTTCAAATCTTCTATGGAATTAAATTCCACCTGATCCCGCAACCGGCGATGAAACTCCATCTTGATAAGTTTGCCGTATATATCAGCACTAAAGTCAATAATAAATGCTTCGACGACACGGCTGTTCACTCCGAATGTGGGCTTGGTGCCCACACTAATAGCAGCAGGCCTTAATTGATCATCGCCAATATCAACTAAGCCCGCGTAAACTCCGTCTGCAGGTGTTACAGATTGAGTGAAGGGGATAACATTTGCAGTGGGGAATCCAAGCGTCCTTCCACGTTGGTCACCAGACTGCACCACTCCTTTTATAAATACTGGATATCCTAACCATTTCCCAGCTCTGTCGACATCTCCATTTTCAATCATAGCCCTAATGGCTGTACTACTTATACCTTTTTCTTCTTCCAGAAACGACTCGACCACGCGAACAGAGAATCCGAGCTCTTCACCTATTGCCCTCAGCACCTCAGGTGTTCCTTCTCGTTGAAACCCTAGAGCAAAATCTGGACCAACTACAAGTTCTCTCATCCTTACCAATTCCACTAGATGGCGGCAAAATTCCTTGGCTCGTGTCTGAGACACAGCAATGTCGAATGTAAGTGGCACCACCACATCAACTTGCTCGTTAAGCAAAGCTACCCTGTCTTCAATTACGTTGATTAGCGATATGGGATTGGTGGGAGACAACACATTTCGGGGATGATCTATAAACGTGATCGCACCAGACAGAGCCTCCAAGCGCTCAGCCTCATCTCTAACTATTCCCATGAGATACTGATGCCCTCTGTGTACTCCATCAAACACACCTATTGCGAAGACTACGTCTTTGCTAGGCCGGGGTTTTGAGAGTTCCTGATCAAGAGGCATATAAGAACGGCAATGCTCTTTCTACATCCCCAAAATTTGGGGGTGATTTCGTGGGTGTGGCGATACTAGCACGCACCACATAAGGCGTCAAGAAATGCAACACTTATCTATTAGTATCTCGTCCGTATTCTTAGCCTAGCATGTCGTAAGCTGTCTTGATCAACTCTACTGTCTCATCCCATCCCACGCAAGGATCGGTAATTGAGACGCCATACTGTAGATTACCTGGATGATTTTCATCCAAAGGCTGATTACCTTCGTATAAATTACTCTCCAACATCATACCTGCTATATTGAGATTGCCTGCAACACGCTGCTCCAATAAATCAAGAAACGCCACCCTCTGCAACTTGAAATCTTTGTTGCAGTTAGCATGAGAACAGTCGACTACCAACTGTGTCGGCAAATTCCTTCTACCCAAGCGTTGTGATGCATCAGCAATCGAATCACTATCAAAATTCGGCCCGTTACTCCCACCTCGAAGAACTATGTGGCAATTGGGATTACCATCGGTGACAACCATGGAAGCACGTCCGTTCTCATCAACCCCAATAAAAGCCTGATTGCTCCGTGCGGCAACAACCCCATCAACGGCAAGTTGGATACTTCCCCCCGTGCCATTCTTAAAACCTACAGGCATACTTAGCCCACTACTCATCTGCCTGTGAGTTTGGCTTTCCGATGTTCTGGCTCCAATTGCAGCCCACGAGACTAAATCAGCAATATATTGAGGAGTTATTGGATCTACAATCTCCGTGGCAGCTAATACTCCAGTTTTCCCGACTTTAATTAAGAACTCACGAGCCATCGTTAGCCCGGTGGTAATATCACTACTTCCATTCAAGTGCGGATCATAGATCAATCCCTTCCATCCGACGGTGGTACGAGGTTTTTCAAAATAGACCCTCATTACAATCAAAAGCCGATCTTTGTATGCGTCAGCAAGCTCTTTCAACCGCAAAAGATACTCTTCAGCACTATCCAAATCATGCAGTGAACATGGACCAGTAATCAACAACAGTCGATCGTCCTTGCCCTGCAATATACGAGCAATTTGATCCCTGCCCTCAGCCACAAAGCCAGCTACCTCGTTGGGAATGGGGAATTTCTCTTGATATTCCTTAGGTGTGGCCAATGGCTCAATTCTCTGAACGTTAACATTATGTAATTGTGACATATCCGTTGTAATCTCCCATAGTATTTAGCTTGAGCTGCTAGGTATCTAACCCTCTTGAGCGTAATCCAACTGCACCATTCAGGTAAACATGCTGGATCTGATCCTGCCCTTTTTCGGTATTCACGAGTATTAGGATGCGAATGCACATTGGCAGCCCATCAGGCACTAACATCTCATGCCCACACATCATTGCACTGTTTGTCCATCCCAAAAGCCTCACGACCTGAGCTGGAAACTCCGCATTCAAATCAGCTGTCGTCGTAAAAAATACTGCAGCCACTTGACTCTCATCTATTTCGTTCTGATCAATAAGACTGGCAAATAATTCTTGAGAGGCCGCTATAATGGCCTGTTTACTATTCTCCTGTGCGGTTGTTGCTCCCCTTATTCCTCTGACTGCAGACATTTGGTAACCTCTCGCTTTCAAAAGTTGCGCTATTTGAACGGATTTATTTGCTTCCAACAAGTCGGCTATAAAGATCGGCGGCAGCGTCGACTGCTTTATCGTGACCGGCACTATCAATTGTCTGTACGAAAGCACTACCTACTACAACCGTGTCTGCGACTGAACACAACTCTTCCACTTGACTTCTAGTCGATACCCCAAAGCCAACAGCTATCGGTAAATCACTATTGCTTCGAACTGCGTCCATCATCTTATGCAAAGATGCAACATTCAAATCATTGCGCATACCGGTTACCCCTGTGATGCTTACACAATACAAAAATCCCGAAGCCCCAGCACAAGTTGCCTCAATCCGTGCTTCACTACTGGTCAAAGCAATTAATGGCACTAGAGCCATTCCGTACTTCTGGGTCTGGATTCGCATAACCCCACTTTCTTCATGAGGTAGGTCCGGAACGATAAATCCATTGACCCCACTCGAAGAAGCTTCTTTCACACACTGCTCTATGCCATAATGATGAATAGTGTTGTAGTAGCCCATTAGAATTAACGGCACAGTCACTCCTTGATCCCTTAGCCTAGCTGACAGTTGAATGCACGCCTTCAAGTTAATCCCATTTTCTAATGAAATCTGACTAGCCCTTTGAATCGTCACCCCATCGGCCAATGGATCACTAAATGGAATTCCCAATTCGACTGCCGGAGCTCCTAATGCATCAAATTTCTTAACAATCTCAAAGGTGGTCTCTATATCTGGATAGCCTACTGGCACATACGGGATCACCGACGACAATTGCTGAGTTTGAGCCTTTCGTATCGAATTAGTTATATTGATAGCAAGTTCCATTTGCTTAGCCTCAAACGACATAGACTTTTGTCATTAGATACGCTGCCTTCCCTATGACTCAAAATACTTAGAGAAAGGCATACCACGCTCACTGATTTCTGGACCGGATCAAGATAACATAATTATCCACCAAGAGAAACACAAGACGCCGATAGCATACGCCTGGGAAAACATCCAATACCTAAGAAATGGGATCTTAGAATCGCAAGATTGGAGTAGTCTGGTACCAACATAACAGTCGTAATATGTCACAGGGCTTGCGGGAAGCAATTGGATTCAATCTAGGAATTCAATTGGAGGTGTTTGCCTTCTGTCTTGATTGCAGGGGCGAGCACGAGTTCAGCCTGTTGAAATTCACGAATCGTTTTAGCCCCAACCATTCCCATGCACACTTTCAAAGCAGCCAGAAAATTTTGGGTTCCGTTAGTTACAGCAGTTGGGCCATTGATGATTTGATCCAATGGCGCAGTGGTACCAGTACCAACCCGAGTACCCCGTGGAAGTTCAGAATCTTTACCTGCCATACCCCAGTTATACCCTCGTCCAGGAGCCTCTGCGGATTGTGCAAAAGGCGTACCAAGCATAACTGCATCGGCACCAGCTACTATAGCCTTACATATATCTCCACCCGTACGGAATCCGCCGTCTGTAATAATGGACACGTATTTACCGGTAGTTGCGTAGTGGTTTTCCCGAGCAGCAGCACACTCAAGCGTGGCAGTGACCTGAGGAACACCCACTCCAGTAACCTCTCGAGTAGTACACGCGGCACCAGGCCCGACACCGACTAAGAGCCCATCTATACCTGTTTCAATCAACTCAAGTGCTGCGTCATAGGTCACGCAATTACCAACCACCAAAGGAACACCTTTTAGCGAAGGTATCAACTCGGAGAGGACCAAACCTTTATAGCTACGCGATATGTGCCTAGCAGTAGTCACCGTTGACTGCACCACTATCACATCTGCACCAGCTTCTACAGCAAGAGGAGCTAACCTTTTGGTATTTTGTGGTGTCACGGAAACTGCGCAAACACTTCCAGATGATTTGATTTGTTGCACACGTGTCTGAATCAACTTTTCATCGATGGGTCTAGTGTATATATCCTGCAGGATGTTCGTAACTGTGGCCTGAGAGGCACTCACTATGGTTTCCAAAGCGACCGCAGGATCTTCATATCGAGTCTGAATACCCTCTAGATTCATAACCGCAAGCCCACCTGTTTGATGCATTAAGGCTGCGAACGATGGATCCACTACTGCATCCATAGCAGACGCTATAAAGGGAGTATCAAATGTGCAGGTGCCCAAAACGAAACTAGTATCTGCTAACTCAGGGTTAAGCGTAACGGATCCAGGAACAATAGCGACGTCGTCAAACCCATACGCATTTCGAATTTCTTTAATATACGAAGCCACATTGTACCTGCAAACGAAAGTGATAGATCGAACTATAACAATCGGCGATATAAGCAGTCAAGGGATATTTAAGCTATTCAATTTCGAATTTCTTGAAAGACTATTGAGTTAAATTTCACCCAATTGATGGTATATTGTGATCCCATACCAATTTAGATTTAATCGATCAGAACTTCGCTGGGGAAAAATTCGTGACGCATACATTGACTTTTCTTTCCCCAATCTGTGAAAGAGTACTTATACCCGAAGGTGAACTCAATGCACGATCCTAGGCATCAAGGTCCGCTACGATATGATCCAAGCTTAGTAGAAAAGAAATGGCAAACCAGGTGGCAACAAGACGGGCTATATGAAACCAAAGTGAATAGCGAAACTCCTAAATGGTACGAACTTACGATGTACCCATACCCGTCAGGAGATTTACACATTGGTCATTGGTATGCCATGGCCCCGGCAGATGCACATGCTCGATATAAGCGTATGGAAGGCTTCAATGTCCTTCACCCCATGGGGTTTGATTCCTTCGGTCTGCCGGCAGAGAATGCAGCTATCAAAAGACAAATCCACCCTCACGAGTGGACTATGGCTAATATCGAGCGAATGCGTGTTCAACTTCAATCGATAGGAGCGATTTACGATTGGGATCGACAAATTGTCTGTTCACTTCCTGAATATTACAAATGGAATCAATGGTTTTTCATTAAGTTTTTCAATGAAGGATTAGCCTATAAAGCAAACGCCTCAGCCAACTGGTGTTCCTCGTGCAACACAGTCCTCGCAAACGAACAGGTCTTAAATGGAGCCTGTGAACGCTGCGACACAGTGGTTTACAAGCGAGATTTAAACCAATGGTTTCTTAGAATCACTAAGTATGCTGAGGAATTGCTCATCATGGATAACTTGCATTGGCCCGAGAAGATCAAATTGATGCAAAAAAACTGGATTGGTAGAAGCGAAGGAGTAGAAGTTACTTTTGATATTTCCGATCTGGGACTTGATATAACCACACTATCTACATTTACTACCAGAGTTGACACCCTCTATGGGGTAACTTTCGTTGTCCTAGCGCCTGAACACCCTCTAGTTGAACACCTGACCACTCCGGAGAACAAATCATTAGTAGACCAATACATTGACGCTACACGAAAAAAGACGGATATTGATAGACAGTCCACTGAAGACAAGAAAACAGGCGTGTTCCTAGGAACTTATTGCTCCAACCCTCTGAATGGGGCCTCAATACCTTTATTCATCGGAGACTATGTACTCAGCTCCTATGGTACAGGCGTGGTTATGGGCGTTCCCGCACATGACCAGCGAGATATGGAATTCGCCAAAACGTATAGCCTGCCGATAAAGATAGTCATAGCCGAAAATGATTCCATAGACGAAACAAATGAACTGAACTACGCATGGACGGGATCAGGTAAACTTATAAATTCCGAACAATTCACAGGGATGATGAATACTGAAGCGGCAGAATCCATAACAGCCGCCCTAGAAGCAACTGGACAAGGATCTAGGTCTATTTCTTACCGAATTCGCGACTGGTTAGTTTCCCGGCAACGATACTGGGGGACTCCAATACCTATAATCCATTGTGATAATTGTGGCGCAGTGCCGGTACCAGAAAATGAGTTGCCGGTAATGTTACCTGAAGATGCAGAATTCCTGCCCACAGGCGAATCTCCACTTAAACAACATGCTAGTTTTAAAAATACCATTTGCCCTGTATGCGATAACCCAGCTGAAAGAGAAACCGACACGTTGGACACGTTTTTTGACTCGTCCTGGTATTTCCTACGATACACTGATCCATCAAATAGCAATGCTCCGTTTGACCTGAACCAAGTTAATGCCTGGGGTCCGGTTGATCAGTATACCGGCGGGGCCGAACATGCAGTCATGCATCTCTTATACGCGCGATTCTTCACTAAAGTGCTACGCGACCTTAAACTAATACAATTTGGCGAGCCCTTTATTCGACTTTTCAACCAGGGCACCATTATCGCGAACCAACAGAAAATGAGTAAATCTCGCGGAAATGTAGTATCGCCTGACGAATACGTAGAACAATATGGTGCTGATGTTGTTAGAACCTACCTAATGTTTCTAGGGCCATGGGATCAGGGGGGCGAATGGAACGATGGTGGCCTCAATGGAATTATAAGGTGGTTTAATAGGTTATGGGATTTGGTTATGCTTGATCATGGAAATCTGCAGTCAAAAGAATTTGTTGACGATATTGAATTCCAAAGATCACTCAATAAGACTATAAAAAAAGTGCGTGAAGATGTAGCTGAGTTCAAATTCAATACCGCACTGGCATCTTTGATGTCACTGACCAACGATATGGCACATCATTGGGACAAAGGAACAGTGAACCTGACTACCTGGAATGACAGCGTTACTGCAATCTTGTTATTGTTGGCCCCGATAGCGCCTCATATATCCGAAGAACTTTGGGAGAAAACGGGGCATGTCACCAGTATCCATACAGAAGGGTTGCCCAATTGGGACTCTGCTCTCGCATATGATGAAACTATCACTCTCGTTCTCCAGATAAATGGCAAAGTTCGAGACAGAGTGATGACCACTGTCGACATAACTCAATCAGAAGCCGAAGAGTTGGCTCTTGCCAGCTATCGGGTCCAGCAGCATTTAGAAAACCGTACGATCAAGAATATTATTTTCGTCCCAGGTCGTTTAGTCAACATAGTGATATCCTAAATAGTAGCTAAATTGGAGGCAACTTAACTGTAATAACACCCCATCAAGCAAGAGTCAAAATACATCTATAGGCCACCGCACTAGATGGCCCTTCGGTCTTGTTGACAAGCGAAGTTTACGAATGATATAACACCAGAGTTAGCCACAATTTTACTACCTACTCAGGAGTTGATACTTATGCCAGCCAACATACTCGTATGCGTCAAGCAAGTAATGGATCCCGAGACCCCAATGTCTCAATTCAAGATTGATGGTGCCACAAAAAGAGTTCTGGACCCCCAAGGAGTGCCCCCAGTACTTAACGGTTTCGACGAGAACGCCATGGAGGCGGCTCTTCGTATAAAAGAAAATGATGGAGCAACCGTATCAGTCATATCCATTGGAAACCAATTCGTCATGGACGTCATAAAAAAACCCCTATCAATGGGAGCTGACGAACTAACACTGCTTCAAGATGATATTTTCGATGGGCTAGATGCATTTGGTACGGCTAAATCTCTCGCATCGGCAATTCAGAAAATGGGAGACTTTGATCTGATCCTATGCGGCAGGCAGGCGTCTGACTTTGATCAAGCCCACGTCCCATTAGGGATAGCGGAAATACTCGGGGTACCCTGCATAACCATGGCATCGGACGTCCAAGTCGCCGACGGTAAAGTAAGGGTTGAGCGCAAACTCCCCGACGGATACGAAGTTCTAGAAGCAACCCTCCCGGCAGTGGTGACAGTGAGCAACGAACTCGCTCCTGTCCGATACCCTACCCTCAGAAACATTATGCAAGCCAGTAGAAAGCAACCTAATTCCATGTCGTTGAGCGACATAGAAATAGACGCTGCCGCACTAAATGGCGGATTAGAAATCCAAGATCTGTACATACCTGTCTCAGACGTCGTATGTGAATTCATAGAGGGCGAAGATGAGGAAGATGCAGGGAGGAAACTAGCCCTTAAGCTACGTGAAGCAAAACTAATATAGTCACATGCCTGAACATGGCAAAATTAGACTTAATATGAAATTGAGAAAATCAGCAATCCACAAAAGAGGAGAATAAGAATGGCAAGCAATCAAACAGCGCTAGTAATTGGAGAACTTACAGATACAGGATCATTAGACAGTATCACTGGTGAACTTCTCGCGGCTGCTAGTCGAGTAGCTGACAACATAGAATGTCTGCTGCTTGGTGCAGGAGCAACAGAAGCAGGACAACAAGCCATACAACTAGGAGCAACGAAAGTCCACGCCTCTGAAGACGCTTTATTAACAAACATTAACGTTGACGCAATGGTAGAGGCAGCACATCAAGCTGCAAGCCAAATCAACCCAACAATAGTGCTGGTTGGCAAGACTTTAGTTGGACGGGACTTAGCACCTCGGCTCGCATTTCGATTTGATGTACCACTGGTTCAAGACTGCATTGATATCGCGGTAGATGGAGAACAAGTAGTTGCAACGCGCCCCGTCTATGGAGGCAACGCTCTGGCTAAAATAGCCTGCAGCAAAACCCCACAGGTCCTAACTATGCGTCCAAAAACATTTGACCCGTTACCTGCAGATGCCTCAAAATCAGGTGAAGTCGTTCAGATATCGCTCAATATTGATGCAAGCGTTCAAAGGGTTAGTCAAGTTGAGCGAATAACGGAAGAACAAGAAGGCGAAAAACTTGAAGAAGCAAAGATTGTGGTAGCCGTTGGACGCGGAATCGCTGACCCAGCAAACCTCCCAGCATTCGAAAGTCTGGCAAAAACTATGGGCGCAGCACTTGGAGCCTCTCGTGCAGTAGTTGATGCAGGCTGGCTAGATCATAGTTATCAAGTCGGGCTCACGGGCAAGAGCATTGCTCCTGAACTTTATCTAACGTGGGCAATATCCGGCGCAAGTCAGCACATGGCCGGTTGCACCAACGCCAAAAATATCGTCGCTATCAACAAAGATCCAGAATGCAACATATTCAAAGAAAGCCGTTTCGGAGTAGTTGGAGATTGGGAGAAAGTCCTACCAGGATTCGCTGCTATGCTGTCCGAAATGGGTGTTGCTTAATCCCAGAGACTAAAGGTCACAAGGATTTAACTTGGACGGTGGATTCAGATTTGACCTAGAGAAAATCAAACAGCACGTACGATCGGCAGATGTCATAAGCATACATCTGCCGATCCTAAGGCGCACAATTCTGGTTGATACACGACACGACTACAGTACACCTCCTTTCATTGACCTAGTTCCTATGGCCTCATCCCTAGAAGAACGGTTTGCAGCGATTCAGACCATGCGCCCCGGTTTCCCGAAACCAGAATCCGTAACTGCCCTCCCATGGCCAGGAACAGCATCAGGACTTATTCATTTTGGGGTAATATCCTGCATACTGGAAAGATTTGCTCACACGATTCACGCCCGACCAATGCAATCGAAAATTCATGAAGTATTATCTAAAGTAAAAACACTCGAACGAATGGAAGGGATTGAAGCAATCACCGGAAACGGTTATTACCCAATATGGACACGAAGCCACTAGGTGGCAGAGTAGATATCAAACAAGAGAAGGCCGGCCCCCAGCATCCCAGCCTGATCACCAAGGCTACCAATGCTAACCCGAAGTCCCTTCGTCATGGGCCCGAAAGCCGTTTCTCTCAGCGACTCAGAGATCGGACTTAGTAAATCATCTGCCCATGAGCTCAAACCCCCACCAATCACTACAGTATCAGGGTTCATAATATTCACAACACTACCCAGTCCGGTACCTATGTTCTTTCCAATACGATCAATCGTTTCCACGGATACGACCCACTCAGATCCCACTGCATTTCCACACTTTTGAGATTCTCCAGAAGCTCTTTTCCCCATGTCATCATAAGCGTCTAGCAGATGCATATTACTAAGATATGTCTCTATGCCGGATCCAGAATTCATAGCTTCTAAGCATCCGGATTTTCCACAGGCACACATAAATTCAGACCCTGCATAAATATGCCCTATCTCCCCAGCAAACCCCCCACTCCCCCGATAAAGACTCCCGTCAATAATTAAACCCCCACCAATGCCAGTCCCTACGGCCACATAGATCATATTTTTTGCACCAACTCCTGCTCCTAAACGGTACTCAGCTAAACAAGCAGCTGCAGCATCATTTTCTACATAATGTATGCCTGGCAATCTATTATGAAGCATATCCAGAAACGAAATCCCCACATAATTGCTCAAATGGGGAGAGGCCTCCATACCTCCGAGTGTCTGATTAACTAAACCCGCGAAAGCTATCGAAACCCCGACGAACGAATCCGGTGACCTAAAATACTCTTTGCAATCAACATATAACCTATTGATATTGTCAATTAACATTTCAGGATTTAGCCTACGAGAATCCAAATCCTTGATTCTCTCCACAATTCGACCATCTGAAGACATTATTCCTAACCGAGTATTAGTCCCACCAATATCGCCAACCAGCGCAAAGCGCTCAGGTTGGTTTCCCTGACGAACATTTTTCTCCACGTTATAGCCCCATCTTAGGCGCGCTTTCAGCATGTCTTTTTATTGAGCGGAGTTGGTCAGTGATCCAATCGTCAACACAAAATGACAACTCGTCTTCCTTTGTATCCATTCCATCCAATTCAATACATGCTCCCACGCGAGCCCCATCAAGAATATCCACAACTGTAAATTCGATCTTCAGATAGACTTCCTGAACACTCCCAAGCATACATATATAATCTGGAGCCTTCAATTCATGCACGGAAAGACTAAATACCCCAAATCCCATATCGCAAAGAATAGTTGTTCCCTCCTCCATCGGCTCTATACCAACACCGTTAGGGTGAAACTGTGGGGCAAACCATCTAGATCGACTAGAAAAATTACGGAGAGATTCCCAAGCTGTTGTCCCAAAAGCGAACACAATAATACCGTTTGACCATGTCCTCACAGTACCTCCTCAGAAAGAACGATTCGTGGCGAACATGTTACCCCACTTTGAAGTTGAGGGTGTAAGAAATTTATGGCTATTGCTGTTTACCTATCCACTAGGCACAAGAATATTGACACAACCCCCCCTCTCTGCTAGAGTGGCGCGGTGCTGCCTCAAAGCGGGCAGTTAAATCGCACGCGCACCGACCGCGCCAATTGGAACAGAAAATGGGTACTGTAAATCAACTTATCCGAAAAGGCCGAAAACGCCAAGTAAAAAAACCAAAGGCTCCTGCTCTGAGAGTGTCATCAAACTCCCTCATAACTAGAACCTTCACTACCAAAGGAAACCCACAAAAGAGGGGGGTGTGCGTACAGGTTCGTACGGTCACTCCCAAAAAACCAAACTCCGCCCTGCGTAAGGTAGCTCGTGTGCGACTGACTAATGGAATGGAAGTAACCGCATACATACCTGGTGAAGGACATAACTTACAAGAACACTCAGTGGTACTGATTAGAGGTGGAAGGGTCAAGGATCTACCTGGAGTTCGTTACCACGTCATACGGGGAACTCTGGATACCGCCGGAGTGGATAACCGGAAACGTGGTCGCAGTAAATACGGCACTAAGAAAGACTAAATATGCACCTGAATTCCGTGCCTTCATAGCGTAAGCAAACCATATCTTAACTGACAAAGGAAAAATTTAGAGTAATCATGGCAAGAAGAAGACGAGCTGAGATTAGAGCAGGACAACCAGACCCCAAGTTTGGGAACGAGGAACTGTCCCGGTTCATAAATAAAGTGATGCTTAACGGTAAGAAAACAGTTGCGCAACGAATAGTATACAGCGCCCTTGATTCCGCTGGTAACTCCACGAGTCAAGCTCCGATAGACGTATTTGAACAAGCTATGCGCAACACTACCCCAGCCCTAGAGGTTAAGCCTCGCAGGGTAGGGGGGGCAACCTACCAAGTGCCAGTCGAGGTTAGATCACGACGGGCAACAATGCTTGCGATGCGTTGGATTATCAACTCCGCCAGAGCTCGCGCTGGTCGCCCAATGGCTGAACGACTTGCTCAAGAACTCCAAGATGCGTCTAGAGGTCAGGGAGCAGCAGTAAGGCGTAAAGAAGAAATGCATAGGATGGCTGAGGCAAACCGTGCCTTTGTACACTACAGATGGTAAATATTAGATAAGACCTCGGACAAACAACAGATTCCCGTCTTTGAAACACCCCATCGAGTACGTGTCCTTGGCACATCGCGCCCCACGTCTAGTGTGAGGGCTTATAGCAAAATAGCCAGCAGCACTGGCTAGAGAGGGTCTAAAGGTCTAGTAGTCATATGTCAGATAAATCAGATCTATCAAATGTTCGTAACGTAGGATTCATAGCCCATATAGATGCAGGGAAAACTTCTGTAACAGAGCGCGTCTTGTACATCACTGGAATAACCTACAAGGTCGGCACTGTCGACCAAGGCACCGCAGTTATGGATTGGATGGCACAAGAACAGGAGCGGGGAATAACTATCACCGCAGCAGCCACATCTACCGAATGGGATGAGCACAACATCAATATCATTGATACGCCTGGGCACGTAGATTTTACTGCCGAAGTGGAGAGAAGCCTTCGTGTACTAGACGGAGGGGTGGTCATACTAGATGCAGTAGCAGGAGTTCAATCCCAATCAGAAACTGTCTGGAGACAGGCTGACAGATACGGCGTACCAAGAATCTGTTTCGTCAATAAAATGGATCGAACAGGCGCAGATTTCTTCGCTTCTGCTGAATCAGTAAAAACCAGACTGGGAGGGCAACCTGTGCCCGTACAGGTTCCTATAGGTTCCGAAGGCGATTTCATAGGAGTTGTGAATCTAATTACCGGAGAGGTCACAATATACAAAAGCCAAGACAAAGGCCTGCCAGAGATGGTTAAACAAACAATAGATGACCAATCAGAAGGAGTTCAAGCATCTTTTAAGGAGAATAGGGATCTCCTTCTAAACTCAATAGCGGACAACGACGATCAGTTTCTGGAGCTATACCTTGAGGATACTGCCCCATCATTATCAGACATCCACTCGGCTATTAGAAGAGCCACTCTTAAGAACCTAATAACACCTGTCTTCTGTGGATCCGCCAAAAACGGCATCGCTGTTGAACCACTTCTGGATGGGATAGTCTCCTATCTCCCGTCTCCTGAAGATGTTCCCCCTGTCACAGGAACCAACCCTGGAGACGAGTCAAGCATTGAACGACATGCACATGACGAATCATTCACTGCGTTGGCGTATAAAGTTGTGACCGACCCATTTGCTGGAAGACTGGTATACCTGAGAGTGTATTCAGGCCAGGCAAAATCAGGCGCAATGGTCTATAACGCCACAAGAAAGAAAATGGAGCGACTCGGACGCGTGCTCCGTATGCATGCCAATCACCGAGAAGAACTTGAGGTGATCGTTAGTGGAGATATACCCGCAGCCGTAGGACTCAAGGAAACATTCACTGGGGATACTCTCTGTGACCGAGAAACCGCCATTATCTTAGAATCTATAGATTTCCCAGAGCCAGTTATCTCAATTGCCGTTGAGCCTCAATCACGACCTGATCAAGAAAAACTTGCGCAGAGCCTTATAAAACTTGGAGAAGAAGATCCGACATTCCAAATCCGGCATGACGCCGAGTCAGGCCAAACAGTCATAGCGGGAATGGGGGAACTACATCTCGAAATACTACTAGACCGCATGCGAAGAGAATTCGGAGTAGAAGCGCGAACCGGCCAACCCAAAGTAAGTTATCGAGAAGCAGTAAACCAGCAAGCTAAGGGAGACGGAAAATTCGTCCGGCAGTCAGGTGGGCGTGGCCAATACGGGCATGCCGTTCTAACTATTGAACCTCTTGAAAGAGACTCCGGCATTCAATTCGAAAATAAAATCACTGGTGGCGCAATACCCAGAGAATATATCAAACCTGTAGAAAATGGGGCTAAAGAGGCTCTAACCTCTGGAATACTAGGGGGCTATTCCGTCGTTGACGTGAAAATAACTCTCACAGACGGAAGTTTCCATCCCGTCGACTCTTCAGAAATGGCCTTCCACATAGCGGGATCTATGGCTGTTAAAGAAGCCTTAAGGCGGGCAGGATGTAGCTTATTAGAACCCATAATGGCTGTGGAAATTACCACCCCAGAAGACTTTCTTGGAGACGTTCTGGACGATCTCAGCCGACGACGAGGTCTAATTGGAGAAGTAAGGCTTGACCGCGTTGGCCAAATAGTGCAATCTATGATACCTCTGGGTGAAATGTTCGGCTATGCCACCGACCTTCGCTCATTAACTCAGGGCAGAGCTGGACACTCCGTGCAATTCAGTCACTACGATCAGGTCCCTGCAAACCACGCTGCCAAAGCGCTTGCAGAAGCCTAAGGGAATATTGGAAAGATAGCAAAGGAATACTTATGGCCACCCAAAAGATGCGAATAGTCCTGAAATCGTTTGACCACAAAAGCCTCGACCTATCGGCGGTGCAAATCGTCGACGCAGCCGAGCTAACTGGTGCCTCCGTTAGAGGTCCAGTGCCTTTGCCCACAACTATAAAAAGATTCTGCGTAATTCGAAGTCCTCACGTCGACAAAGACTCACGAGAGCACTTCGAAATTCGCACACACAAAAGACTGATTGATATAGTGAAACCAACTTCAAAAACCGTGGACGCCATGACCAGACTAAACATCCCAGCAGGCGTAGATATCGTTATAAAGCAATAGGAATAGCAAAGATGATCAATGGTATTTTAGGTAAAAAATTAGGCATGACTCGAGTTTTCGAAGAAAACGGAGCTGTAACGCCAGTGACAGTCGTAGAAGCTGGTCCCTGCACGATAACTCAAATCAAGACTCGGGTAATTGACGGGTATGATAGAGTGCAGGTTGGTTTTCAAGAAACCAAGAAACTCAACAGCCCCCAGCGGGGACACCTAAGACGATCCGGTGGGCTATTTCGTGAACTGAGAGAGTTGCCAGTATCTGACCTTGAAGATCTAGAAGTTGGACAAACTATTACGGCAGATATCTTCACTCCAGGAGAAATAATCAAAGTAACTGGAATTTCAAAAGGTCGTGGATTCGCTGGTGGAGTAAAACGGCACGGATTCCGCGGTGGACCAAAAACCCACGGACAGTCTGACCGACATAGAGCCCCGGGATCAATTGGAGCAGGAACATACCCAGGGAAGGTGTTCAAAGGCCTAAAAATGGCAGGGCACATGGGCATGCAACAAGTAACTGTGAAGGGACTTCAGGTCGTTCAGGTAGATCAAGCTCGCAATTTGCTACTTATCAAGGGTGCAGTCCCTGGGCCACAAGGTGGCGTAGTGGCAATATACAAAAACTAAGAAAGTAAGAACAGTGCAACACAAACTCAAAAATACTAATGGTGATGATATCGGTTCAATAGAGCTTGACGACTCTGTTTTTGGCGTACCTATGAACACCGGCCTTGTTCATCAAGTTATGGTTGCCCACCGAGCTAACGCCCGAAAAGGCACAGCACATACCAAAACCAGAGGAGAAGTCTCAGGTGGTGGACGGAAACCACGTCCACAAAAAGGATCAGGACGATCTCGTCAAGGCAGTATACGGTCCCCACAATGGAAAGGTGGTGGCACTGTATTCGGTCCGAGGGTGCGAAGCTACAAGCAGCAAACCCCAAAAAAAATGAGACGCCTCGCCATACGATGCATGCTAAGTGATAAGGTAAACAATGAAGCCCTGACGGTGATTAATGATTTTACCCTCGATTCATTTAGCACCAAAAGCGTGATTACTACGATGAATCAACTGGGGTTGCCCGCATCGGTACTTATAGCCACAGGTGACATTGACCGGAACGGCGAAGCAGCTGATATAACCCAGGCACAACTCAATTACAGAACCTTACATAGGTCCGCACGGAATATCGCAAAAGTAAGAGTAACCAAAGCATCATTACTGAACGTCTTAGATTTGATTAATTATGATCACCTCCTGATGACTGAAGATGCAATTGCCAAGGTTCAGCAACTCTGGGCTCAGCCCAAAACCAGCCCTAATCGGAGCGAAGAAAACAATTAGATGAACATTTATGAAGTCTTAAGACAGCCAGTTATCACTGAAAAGAGTACGTACCTGCAAGAACAGGACAAATATGTTTTCGAAGTTGCCCTAACTGCTAACAAGGTTCAAGTGCGACAGGCAGTAGAGAAAGCCTTCGGAGTAAAGGTGCTCGCGGTGAACATAGTGACCAAACCAGGAAAACATAAAAGGTATGGTGTCAAACTATACAAAACGCCAAAGCGGAAGAAGGCGATAGTTAAGCTTCAACCCGGTAACCGTATTGAATTTTTCGAGGGAGCGTAGATTAAGGGAAAATGCCACTAAAAGTACTCAAACCAACGAGTCCCGGACAGCGAGGTACAGTCACCTACACGTTCGAGGAAATAACAAAAAAACGCCCCGAACGCTCTCTTGTGGTGTCTTTAAAAAAGCATGGAGGTCGGAACGCTCAAGGACGAATCACAGCCCGTCACAGAGGCGGTGGATCACGCAGACTCCTTCGCATCATTGACTTTAAGCGCAACAAGACAGGAGTGAAAGGCAAAGTCACTGCCATAGAATATGACCCTAATCGGTCTGCCCGGCTCGCTCTCATCCAGTACGAAGATGGGGAAAAACGTTACATACTCGCCCCAAACAACTTGGCAATTGGCTCTGAAATCGAATCCGGACCGGAAGCTGAAAACCGTGTGGGAAACGCCATACCTCTTAGGTTCATACCCACGGGGACCATGGTACATAATATTGAGATGCAACCAGGGAAAGGCGCTCAGTTGGTAAGAAGTGCTGGAGTCGCCGCTCAAGTCATGGCAAAAGAGAATGACTACACCCTACTTCGAATGCCATCGGGCGAAACAAGGTTAATCCTTAGCGAATGTATGGCCACTATAGGGCAAGTAGGGAATTTGGATCATAAGAACGTAAAACTTGGCAAAGCCGGTCATAACAGGCATCGGGGCATTCGACCTAGAGTTAGAGGTACTGCTAAGAATCCTAATGATCATCCACATGGAGGTGGTGAGGGACGCTCTGGGATAGGTATGATACATCCCAAAACCCCCTGGGGAAAGCCAGCCCTAGGAGCACGAACTCGTAGAAACAAGAAAACGTCAAAGTTTATCATAAGAAGACGATACGAGAAATAACTAACAAAGGGAGGGAACGTGTCACGGTCGATCAAAAAGGGACCTTACGTACACCCAAAATTAGATAAAAAAGTTAGACAGGTACAAGAATCTGGAAGTCGAACGGTCATACGAACTTGGGCCAGAGCTTCCATGATCATGCCCAACATGGTGGGTCTGACAATTGCGATCCACGACGGTAGGCGACATGTGCCTGTGTTCATAACCGAAAATATGGTAGGGCATCGTCTAGGTGAGTTTGCTCCAACAAGAACATTCAGGGGGCATATATCCAAAAGTGAGCGCACGTCACAGGTCCGGAGATAGGAAACAACCATGGCAGTAAGGTCAGTTAGAAAAAATATAAAGGGTTCTGCGAAAAAGTACCGCCGAATCATCAACTTAATAAGGGGAAGGCGCGTATTAGACGCTTCCGCAGATTTGAGCCTTATGGCTAGCCCAATGGCTAACGAAGTAGCTAAGGCCGTCAAGTCAGCTCAAGCAAATGCAGAAAACAACGACATGCTCATCCCCTCAAGGCTAAGAATAGCCGAAGCATTCGCTGACGAAGCTCCTAGGTTAAAGCGCTATAAGCCACAGGCACGGGGCAGGGTGTTCCCAATCATAAAACGCAGAACGCATATCACAATAGTTTTGGAAGAGGTTCAATAAAATGGGACACAAAACACATCCTATAGGCTTTCGATTAGGAGTCAACCGGGACTGGGATGCTAAGTGGTTCGCTGGAAAGGCGTCTGATTTCCGTAGGCTTATCCAAGAAGATATACAGATACGTCAACGCATATCTGGCTACTACAAGGACGCCGGTATTGCTAAGGTCGAAATAGAGCGTGGTAGTGGAGATCTATCCGTCTCAATCCACACGGCAAGACCTGGAATAGTCATCGGTCGCCAAGGCCAAAGAGTCGAAGAATTACGCAATGCCCTCACCAAACTAACAGGGAAACGAATACGATTGACCATCCAAGAAATCAAACAGCCAGAAATTAGTGCCCCCATAGTAGCGCGAAATGTTGCCGATCAACTGGAACGCCGTATCGCCTTTCGCCGCGCTATGAGGCAAACAGCTACCCGTACTATGCAATCTGGTGCCCAAGGCATCAAAATAATTTGCTCAGGGCGACTTGCTGGGGCGGACATCGCCCGAAGCGAAAAGGTAATGATGGGCAGGGTACCCTTGCACACCCTTCGAGCAGACATTGACTACGCAATAGCAGAAGCGGGCACAGCAATGGGTAGAATCGGAGTCAAGGTATGGATTTACAAAGGAGAAATTCTCCCTGAACAACGCCAACGCCCTACAAATGAATCAGAAACTGGAACAAGCTTTGGCAATGATCAGGCTAACGAGGAGCTAGCTACAAATGCTACAACCCAAGAGAGTTAAATGGAGAAAAATGCAAAGGGGGAAAAGGAGGGGCATAGCCACCACTGGATCCACACTGGCATTCGGCGACATGGGTCTCCAAACAACTGAAAACGCATGGATTACGGCACGACAAATTGAAGCAGCTCGACGTACCATAACTCGCCACGCAAGGCGCGGTGGACAGGTGTGGATCAGGATATTTCCTGACAAGCCTGTATCCAAAAAGCCTCTTGAGGTACGTATGGGAAGTGGGAAAGCAGCTACAGACCAATGGGTGGCGGTGGTTAAAAGAGGTCGAATCCTCTTCGAAGTAGGGGGAATCCGGGAAGATGTAGCGATTGAAGCTCTCCGGCTTGCGTCACATAAGTTGCCCACAGGCACCAGAGTGATAACAAGGGAAAATATTTAGGAAAGGTCATCAACATGACAATTCAAGAGATTAGGGAACTATCAGATGCTGACCTGACGGCTAGGCTGGAAGATTGCTATCGCGACATCATGAATATCAGATTCAGAATCGCGACACGCCAAGTCCAGGATGTACACCTTCCGAGAGCGATGCGAAAAGATATAGCCCGAATCAAAACCGTTATCACTGAAAGAGGGATAGGACAAACCTCATGAGCACTATAAAAAGAAAAAAACTCGTCGGAAAAGTGGTGTCCAGTAGCATGGATAAGACTGCTGTTGTATCCGTAGAATGGCGTCAGCGCCATCCCTTGTATGGGAAACAAGTCAAGAGAATAACAAAAGCTTACGCTCACGACGAACGTAACGAATGCCAAGATGGCGACGTCGTGGCAATAACAGAGACACGGCCACTCTCCAGAACCAAGCGATGGAGAATCGTCGAAATCCTGAGTAGGCAAGCGCTATCTGCTGAAGAAACAGCGCAAAGTCTGAGCGATCCTACTCTGAGTGCTGAACCAAAAGAAACTGAAAATGTAATTGAAGAAATCGAAACCGCTACCATCTCAGAAATTGAAGAAGAATAAATTCGGGAGCTATTGCAGTGATACAAACGTACTCGCGACTGACCGTCGCAGACAACTCAGGTGCAAAAGAAATTATGTGCATCAACGTACCCGGTGGCACAGGCAAGCGATACGCTCGTGTCGGTGACGTGATAGTGGCAGCTGTAAAAGATGCCGCACCAAACGGAGCCGTAAGAAAGCATGAAGTGGTCCGAGCTGTAGTAGTGCGCACAAAATCCCCTGTGCGTCGGCCGGATGGCACCTACATAAGATTTGATGATAATGCGGCGGTAGTTCTATCCGACAGGCTTATGCCGCGGGGTACCAGAATATTCGGTCCAGTTGCTAGAGAGTTGAGGGATAAAAACTATATGCGCATTATTTCTCTGGCACCAGAGGTCTTATAAAATGAGAGTCAAAACCAACGATACAGTGCAAATAATTAAGGGAAAGGACCGCGGGAAACGGGGTGCCGTTATAAGGCGCGATCCAACAGCCAACACTGTAGTGATTGAAGGATTAAATTTTATACAGCGCCACACAAAAGCAAGCAACGAGCTGCGCCAGTCTGGCATCATCCAGCGGGAAGCAGCTATCAACGCTGCAAACGTAATGCTTGTATGCCCACACTGCGATCAACCTGTCCGAACATTGATAACAACCGTCGATGTATCAGGAAAAGAAACCCATGTTAGAGCGTGTAAGAAATGCCAAGAAGTAATAGACCAACCAAACTAAATACCGAAGAAAGCGCAACCAAACCCAAGACTCGCAACACTCGCAAGAAAGCAGTTGCGAAAGAAGAGGTGGTCGCAGTTGAGCCCAACACAGTCTCTGTGAGAAGGATGCGACAACTGTATCGAGATCGCGCTGTGCCCCAACTCCAATCCACATTCGGATATGAGAACCCTATGGCAATACCCCAGATAAAAAAGATCGTTATCAATATGGGGCTAGGAGAGGCACTAACAAACGGACGGGCAATCGAAAATGCAACGCAAGACCTTACTCTGATTTCAGGGCAGAAACCTGTAGTCACCCGAGCACGAAAGTCTATCGCTACATTTAAGGTAAGGGAAGGAATGGCACTAGGATTGATGGTTACGTTGCGCGGACACAGAATGTACGACTTCTATGATCGTCTAGTCAACGCTAGCCTACCTAGAATCCGAGATTTCCGTGGAGTTTCCCGAGGAAGTTTTGATGGGCGCGGTAATTTTTCTCTGGGCATAAGGGAACATGTGATTTTCCCAGAGATTGACTATAATACTATCGACAGAATAAGACCCTTGCAGGTGATTATTGTAACTAGTGCCAACACAAACGAAGAGGCAATAGCCCTGCTTGAGGGCATGGGTATGCCATTTGCCCGAGAAACGGCGGGTAGCTAGACTAACCCGAAGAATTTTGACTAAGGTGAAACTTACGTGGCAAAAACATCGAAAATAGCTGCTTGGAGAAAGCCTAATAAATACAAAGTACGGGAGCATAACCGGTGCAACGTATGTGGTCGTCCTCGAGGATACATACGCCACTTCGGTCTGTGTCGTATTTGTTTCAGGAATCGTGCGCTCCTAGGGGAAATACCTGGAGTTCGGAAAGCAAGCTGGTAGGAACAGAGAGAGTGATATGACAGACCCAATAGCAGACCTACTAACCCGAATAAGAAACGCAATAATGGCTGGACATACGTCCGTGATCATGCCGTCATCAGAGATCAAACTCGCTATAGTCAAGATACTCAAAGATCAAAGATTCATACGCGATTATGACCTTGCGCGAGATCCGAACGGTCGCAGACGAATACGCCTACAACTATCTTATGACCAACAGCGCAACTCCACAATAACAAACCTAAAAAGAATCAGCAAACCAGGTTTGAGAATATATGTTAAGAAAAATGACATTCCTCGCCCAATGGGAGGGCTTGGTCTGACTATCCTGTCTACATCGAAAGGTGTTATGACGGGAAAACAAGCATGGGAATCCGGATTGGGCGGGGAATTACTCTGCCAAGTTTGGTAGCAAGAAAATCAACAAACAGGAGAAATGATGTCGCGAATCGGCAAAATGCCAATACAGGTGCCTAACGGGGTAGAAATAAATATCGACCCAGTATCGGTCTCCGTTAAGGGGCCTCGCGGGAATTTGGAAATGCCGATACCAGTAGGTATAAAGTGCGCAGTTGAAGACGCAACCGTCAATGTTACCCGTGAAGACGATCTAAAACACACAAAGGCACTGCACGGACTGACCAGAGCACTCCTATCCAACATGGTTACAGGAGTTGATTCCGGTTTCCGCAGATCGCTTGAGCTTGTTGGAGTTGGATACCGAGTTCAACAAAACAATGACAGTATTACCCTTCAGGTCGGATTTAGTCACAACGTAGACTTTGATCCTCCAGAAGGAATAAAACTCGAGGTTGAAGGAACAAACAGAATCCACGTAGATGGAATAGACAAGCAAGCGGTAGGAGAAGTGGCAGCCAGGATTAAAAAAATTCGACCACCCAACCCATACACGGGCAAAGGAGTCCGCTACTTAGGCGAACAGGTTCGGCTACGACCCGGCAAAGCTGGTGGTCGCCGAGCTTAGTAAATAGATCAAGATATAAGGAATTTATAATGGCACGGTTGAAAACAGCCCGAGCGCACCGAATTGACAGACACAGGAGAGTAAGGAGAAAAGTCAGCGGCACCTCCGCGCGGCCTCGTCTCTGCACATTCCGGAGTTCGCGACATATATACGCCCAGATCATCGATGATGAATCAAGAGTTACTATCACCTCAGCCTCTAGCTTAGGTATGGTATCAAAAGAACAACCACTAAACAAAACAGAGGTAGCAACCAACGTCGGCAATATGATAGCTAGCAAAGCGACTGGAGCTGGTATCTCAGAAGTAGTCTTCGATCGTGGAGGGTACCCCTACCACGGAAGAATAAAAGCTCTGGCTGAAGCAGCACGAGAGGGAGGGTTGGTATTCTAGTGGTATCCTCATTACGTAAAGTAGACACAATAGACGCCACGGCGCTGACACTGACAGAAAGGGTCGTCAAAGTCCGCAGGGTCTCAAAGGTAGTAGCTGGGGGAAGGCGAATGCGATTCGCAGCCTTGGTGGTGGTGGGCGATCAAGAAGGACACGTAGGTTTCGGAATAGGTAAAGCTGCCGCCGTCCCAGATGCGGTCCGAAAAGGAGCTGTGGTAGCAAGAAAAAATCTGGTATCTGTAACCATGAAAGGCACAACAATACCACACGCAGTGACAACAAAGTTTGGCGCGTCGCGAGTAGTCATGAAACCTGCACCGCCAGGTACGGGCGTCATTGCTGGTAACAGCGTGCGAGCAGTAATTGAAATGAGTGGCATCACAGACATCGTAACTAAGACCTTGGGTAGCACTAACCCCGTAAACGTGGTGCCGGCAACATTTAAGGCGCTTGGTCAACTGCGCAGCCCTGATTAACATAGCAACTTGGAAAATACTATTGGAGATTCTGATGGCAGACACCCTACGAATACAATGGATTAAGAGCACTATTGGGTACCGAAAAGACCAAGCGGACACCATACGCTCATTGGGATTTCGCAAGCTGCATCAAACGGTCGAGAAACCAGACAGTAAAGCATTGCGTGGCATGGTTCACAAAGTCCGTCATCTAGTACGGATTATTGATGAAGTAACACCTTCCTAGATCCATCTGAAACAAAATAGGGCATACAGATCAATAAAAACGACCAGAGGTAACATGAAACAGCACGAACTTGCTCCTCCAAAAGGAGCTAAACATAAAAGACAGCGAGTCGGCCGAGGCGATGCATCGGGAAGAGGCAGTTACTCAACAAGGGGCATGAAAGGACAAAAAGCCCGGTCAGGCGGAGGAGTCCGAAGAGGATTCGAAGGTGGACAGTTACCTCTTGTGAAACGGATGCCACATCTTAGAGGATTCACTAACATCTTCCGAATACCCTACTCTGTAGTGAATGTTGAGTTGCTAGAGGGATTCGAATCAGGCTCAGCAGTAGGACCTAATGAGTTGAAGCTCACGGGCCTAATCCGAAATAACAGTAAGCGAGTAAAAATACTGGGAGAAGGGGATATTACTAAACCCCTAACTGTCACTGCTCACAGTTTCTCAAAATCCGCTCGGAGTAAGATTGAACAAGCGGGCGGGCAAGTGACGGAGTTGTAGCCGTGGCTGAATCCCGCTACCAACCCCGCTCCCGTGCAACAGATACAGCAGGATCAGGCACGTTAATCCAAGCAGTGATAGCCGCCTTTCAAGCGCCAGATCTGCGAATGCGCATACTCTTCACATTTGGTATGCTCGTGATCTTTCGGTTCGTCGCCCATGTACCGATCCCTAACGTCGATCAATATGCCCTCCAAAACCTATTCCGCCAAGAGGGAACTGGAGAGGTACTAGGATTGATGAACATCTTCAGTGGTGGAGCTCTTGAAAACATGAGCGTAGCCGCGTTGGGCGTCTATCCATACATCACTGCATCGATCGTTATGCAAATACTAACCCCTTTCACTCCCAACCTAAAAGCGTTATCCCAAGAAGGCGAGATGGGGCGACAGCGCATAAATCAATATACGCACT
>Ga0310344_10000500_pt1 | contig 30909 bp, 29 predicted proteins | sample HC15DNA20200_MG_FD_203801 | JGI IMG/M metagenome (GOLD analysis project Ga0310344, IMG submission 203801) | Marine microbial communities from station ALOHA, North Pacific Subtropical Gyre - HC15-DNA-20-200_MG | ecosystem: Environmental > Aquatic > Marine > Oceanic | place: Pacific Ocean: North...
AACTAAAACCAGTAGTCCACATAACTGCTAGAGCCATGAATGTTGCACCAGATAAAAGTAAAACAGCCTTTATAATCTGTACCCAGGTAGTTGCTAACATACCACCAAAGCTTACATAGAGAACCATTAGAACTCCTACTATAACTACAGCAAACTCATAGGGTAATCCAAATAAAATTTGAATTAGTTTGCCTGCTCCAACCATTTGTGCAATAAGGTATAAAGCAACAGTTATTAATGACCCACTTGCAGCAAGACATCTTATTCGGACCTGATCAAGTCGATGTGATGCGGCATCAGCAAATGTATAATCTCCTAAATTACGAAGTCTTTCAGCAAGTAAAAATAATATAATTGGCCATCCTACAAGAAAACCAATTGAATAAATAAGGCCATCGTAACCTGATAGATATACAAGGCCAGAAATACCTAGAAAAGATGCGGCAGACATATAGTCCCCAGCAATAGCCAAACCATTTTGTAAGCTAGTAATTTTTCCTCCAGCAGCATAAAAATGAGCACGGGATTTTGTTCTTTTTGCAGCCCAATAAGTAATAATAAGAGTTCCAAAGACAAATAGAAAAAACATTGTTATGGCTGGATAATTTGTCATTTATTTTTTTTTAAAATTGCTTTTTCTATTTGATCAAATTCTCGATTTGCTATAAAGACATAAATTCCCGTTGATACAAAAGCTAAGAGTATTATTGAAACTCCAATTGGAATGCCAATTGTTATAATTGATCTATCAGATATTTTAAGTCCTAGTACTTCCGGAAAAAAAGCAACTAAAAGGATAAAAGAAAAATAAGTTAAAAGTGTAAAAGATGATAAAAACCAGCTGACAAAAGATTTTTTTTTTACTAGAGATCTAAATTTGTGACTATTTATAATTTTTTTATCTAAACGAGATCTCATTTAATATAGACCAATCAAATTCCGTCTTTCATTATTTTAATTTTTTTAGAATTTTTATTTTTATTAAGGTCTAAATATTTTTTAGACATGTCTGTCATTCCTTTTTTTACATAATTTCTAATATCATGAGTTATATGCATTGAACAAAATTTAGGACCACACATAGAACAAAATTGTGCTACTTTAGCTCCTTCAGACGGAAGTGTTTCATCATGAAATGACTCTGCTTTTTCAGGATCTAATGATAAATTAAATTGATCTTTCCATCTAAATTCAAATCTAGCCTGACTTAATGCATTATCTCTAATTTGTGCACCAGGATGTCCTTTAGCTAAATCAGCAGCATGAGCAGCTATTTTATATGAAATGACTCCTTCTTTAACATCTTCTTTATCAGGAAGGCCAAGGTGTTCTTTTGGTGTAACATAACACAGCATCGCAGTTCCATACCAGCCGATCATAGCAGCACCAATTGCACTTGTTATATGATCATATGCCGGAGCTATATCGGTGGTTAAAGGTCCCAATGTGTAAAAAGGGGCATCGTTACATATTTTTGATTGTTTCGTAACATTTTCTTTAATACGATTTATAGGTACGTGACCAGGACCTTCAATCATTACTTGGCAATCCATTTTATATGCAATTTTATTTAATTCACCTAAAGTTTCAAGTTCTGCAAATTGAGCTTTATCATTTGCATCTGCTATTGAACCAGGCCTTAATCCATCACCTAGTGAAAAAGAAACATCATAACTTCTCATAATTTCACATATTTCTTTAAATTTAGTATATAGAAAATTTTCTTTATGATGCGCTAAACACCACTTAGCCATGATTGAACCACCACGAGAAACTATTCCAGTCATTCTTTTTGAGGTTAACGGTATATGCGATAATTTAACACCAGCATGGATAGTAAAATAGTCAACACCTTGTTCTGCTTGTTCAATTAAAGTATCTCTATAAACTTCCCATGTTAAATCTTCTGGGCTTTTTACTTTTTCTAAAGCTTGATAAATTGGAACCGTGCCAAGGGGCACAGGGCAATTTCTTATAATATATTCACGGATGTTATGAATGTTTTTACCAGTAGATAAATCCATAATTGTATCAGCACCCCATCTAATTGCCCACACCATTTTTTCTACTTCATTTATTGCATCAGAGGTTATAGCCGAGTTTCCAATATTTGCATTAATTTTTACATAAAAATTTTTACCAATTATCATTGGTTCTAACTCTCTATGATTGATATTAGACGGTATAATTGCTCTGCCTTTTAATATTTCATCCATAACATATTCAGGAGTTACTATATTAGGAAGACAACTTATTTGACTTTTCTTTTTTTTTTCTTTTCTTAATTCATTTTCTCTTATAGAAACATATTCCATTTCAGGAGTTATAATTCCTTTTTTTGCATAATATAATTGAGTAATAGAAGTATTTTTTTTTGCTTTATAAATATTTTTTTCTTTTTTGAATATGTGTAAAATCTTATCATTTCTTTTTGTAAAGCCATTATCTTGATATGTTATCTCACGACCCTTATATTTGATTATAGATTTATTTTTTTTTATCCATTTATCTCTATTCTTTTTTAGTCCTAAATTTATATTTACTTCATCACTATTTTTAAATTCTGAATAAATACCAGAAGTATCGTAAAGATGAATTATATTTGGCTTTGCTTTCTTGGATAGTTTGATTTGTCTAATTGGGATTCTGATATCAGGAAAAATTTTTCCTTTTAAATAAATTTTTTTAGAAGAGGGGAAGGGCCCAATTGTAATTTTTTCTTTTGCTTTATTATTAATTCTTTTATCCATTTCTCTTTCCCTACGCTAACATTATTCAGTTCAGGTCTTAAGGGTTTTTTTCTCAGCTATTTTTGCTCCCCCAAGAGATATTAAAAAAGTAGCAATAATTTTTTCAATTATTATAACATATAATGTATGAATCAAAAAAAGAATTTACTTCCCATAGGTTTTAGAGATATTTTAACAAATGAAGCTGAACTTCAGTTTGAGTATGGGCAAAAATTAGTGAAAAATTTTAATTCATGGGGGTATTCTTTTATAGAGCCTCCAATTATAGAATTTGAAAAAACCTTAGCTGATATAAAAAATAAATTCTTAAATAAAAAAACATTATCTTTTCTTGACCCTTTAACAAAAGACAAAATATCATTAAGGCCTGATATTACAACCCAGCTAGCTAGAATTGCCGAAGATAGATTATTTGGATTACCAAAACCCTTAAGATTATGCTATTTCGGAGATGTTTTTAGAGCTGATAAACCAAAATTATCATCGGATAGACAATTTAAACAAGCCGGTATCGAAATTATAGATTCGAAAAGTTTGCTTGCTGATATTGAGGTAATTAATCTAAGCTTAGATTCTTTAAAGAAAATTAATTTTAAAAAAATTAGCTTAGATATCAATATTCCAATAATTTTAGAAAAAATATTTGATGATTTTAAAATTTCCTCAATTAAAAGAAATGACTTAAGAAAATTAGTTGCAAATAAAAATATTAAAGAAATTTATAATTACAACAGTAAATTATTTGATATTTTAAAAGCAATTATTGATTCTTCAGGACCATTAAAAAAAAATATAAAGAAAATTCAAAAAATAAGATTTGGTACCAATGCTAAGAAAGTTATAAAAGATTTTATAAAAGTAAGTTCATTATTTTTAAAAAAAAATTACGATGAATACAAAATCTCTATAGATTTGTTAGATCATAGAGGATTTGAATATTATACAGGTATAACATTTAGTATATTTTGTTTGAATTCTAGTAAAGAAGTTTGTAGAGGAGGGCGTTACTTAACATCAAAAAATAAAGATGCAGTTGGATCGACTTTTCTTTTGAATCAATTTTTATCACTTAAAAATGTTTCAAAAAATAGCAAAAAAAGGATTTTAATTTCTTACAATAATTCCTTTGATAAAAATTTACCAGATTTGAGAAAAAAAGGTTGGATTACTATTCAAAATATTGAAAGCGATAATGATAAAAAAATTGCTAAATTGCATAACTGTAAATTTGTTTTTAAAAATAATAAAATATACTCATTAAAATGAAAAATCTTACAATAATCGGGGCACAATGGGGCGATGAAGGTAAGGGTAAAGTCGTAGATCATTTATGTGAAAAGTTTGATGTAGTCTTAAGATTTCAAGGAGGTCATAATGCAGGACATACTATAGTTGTAGGTAAAGAAAAATTTATATTGAGCATTCTGCCATCAGGTTTAATTAGAAATAAGCTATGTATTATTGGAAGTGGTGTAGTTATAGATCCTATTCATTTTTTAAAAGAAGTAGATTTATTAAAAAAAAAAAAAATTAGAATTTCTAACAAAAATTTAAAAATTGCTAACAATGCATCCATATTATTGCCTTTTCATTCTATAATTGATCAAATAAGAGAAAAAAAGTTATCCAAAAAAAAAATAGGTACAACAGGAAGAGGTATAGGTCCGTGCTATGAGGATAAAGTCGCAAGAAGAGGTTTAAAAATTTACGATTTAGATGACATAAATACTCTTAAAAGTAGATTAAAAAATTTAGTAAATTTTCATAATATTTTTTTAAGAAATTTATCGAAAAAAACTATTTCTTTTAATGATACTTACAAACTCTTAATATCTATAAGAAAAAAGATTTTATCTTTTTCTATTGATGTAACTGAATTTATAAATAGAAAAAATTTTTTTAAAAAAAAATTTCTTTTTGAAGGCGCCCAAGGTCTAATGTTAGATATCGATCAAGGTACCTTTCCGTATGTGACATCAAGTAATACAATACCAGCTATTGCAGCAGCTAGCATAGGAATTAAACCGTCAAAAATTGGTCACATATTGGGTGTTGTAAAAGCTTACACCACAAGAGTAGGAGAAGGCCCTTTTCCAACAGAAATAAAAAATAATATAGGTTCAGAACTAGCAAAAAAAGGCAATGAATTTGGAAGTGTAACAGGGCGTCCAAGACGATGCGGGTGGTTTGATGCAGTACAATGTAAAAAAGCTATTGATATTGCAGGAATTGACTCTATTGCATTAACCAAAATTGATGTTTTAGATAATTTTAAAGAAATAAAAATTTGTTACCAATATAAAATTGGTAAAAAGAAAATTTATTTTATGCCTAACTCAAATAAAACATTGAAAAGTATTAAACCTGTATATTTAACCTTAAAAGGATGGTGTTCTAACACTTCAGGTATAAAAAATAAAAAGTTTCTACCTAAAAATGCTAAAAAATTTATAAAAATTATTGAGAAACTCCTTAATGTTCCAATAGTTTTTTTATCTAATGGCCCTGATAGAAGTCATATTATTAATTTAAAAAAAAAATTAATTTAAATAATCTGAAACTTCTTCTCTTTCAAGATTTTTTTTGATTAATAAATTTTTTACAGATTTTTTTAGTTTTTCCATTGCTCTAACTTCTATCTGCCTAACTCTTTCTCTTGAAATTTTGAAGTGATTACTCAAATCTTCAAGAGTTTTAGGTTTGTCTTTTAATCTTCTTTGAACCATTATATATTTTTCTCTAGAACTTAAGATGTTAATAGCTTCCGAAAGCAAATCTTTTCTTTGGTCTAACTCTTGAGAATTTGATATTACAAATTCTTGAGTTGGCGAGGTATCAGCTAACCAATCTTGCCATTCTCCTTCACCATCTTCTTTAAGAGGAGCGTTTAATGAATGATCAGGACCTGCTAATCTTCTATTCATTTCCATGACCTCCTTTTTTGAAACATTTAAATTTTTTGCTATCTTGTTTACATTTTCAGGCAACATATCTCCTTCCTCATACGCTCTTAAGCTTGATTTGATTTTTCTTAAATTAAAAAATAATTTTTTTTGCGCAGCCGTTGTTCCCATTTTAACTAAAGACCAACTATGCAAAATATACTCTTGTATTGATGCTCTTATCCACCACATTGCATATGTAGCTAATCTAAAACCTCTTTTATAATCGAATCTTTTGATTGATTCAAGCATACCAATATTTCCTTCAGAAATTAGTTCATTTATTGGCAAACCATAACCTTTATATCCCATTGCAATCTTTGCAACTAATCTTAGGTGGCTAGTTACTAAAATATGTGCCGATTCAATATCTTTCTTTTTGGTCCATTTCATTGCCAGATCTCTTTCATATTTAGGTTCTAATAGAGGGTATTTTCTTATATCTTGTAAATATTTATTTAAACCGTTTTCTGAAGTGATTCTTGGCAAGTGTTTAAAAATAGCTGTCATAAATTACTACCTTAAAAGATTAATAGAATCTGATAGTTATATAACGATTCTATTAAGTAATATTTGCTTTATCACTTATCCACAGTTTCTCATAATTATATGATGCTTGTCAAGAATTAAATTGTTTTAAGTTTATTTATTAAACTATTGAAATCACTAGGTAATTTTGAATTTATCTCTATTTTTTCTTTTTTTATTGGATGAATGAAGCTTAAAAAGTAGGCATGTAATGCTTGTCTTTGGAAGGTAATAATGTAGTTTTTTAAAGATTTATCCACATTTTTTAATAGTTTTGATTTGTTTTTTCCATATTTTTTGTCTCCAATTATAGAGTTCCCTAAACTTGAGAGATGTACCCTTATTTGATGTGTTCTTCCAGTTAATAATTTACATTCAATTAATGATGCAACATTAGAAAAAATTCTTTTTACTTTGTACTTTGTAATTGCTTCTTTTCCTCCATATTTAAAAATAGAAAATTTTTTTCTATTTTTTGGATTTCTTCCAATATTCATAGATAAAGTTCCACTATTTTTTTTAAGCAATCCCCAGGAAATAGTTAAATATAAGCGGTTTATTTCTTTTTTTTTGAATTTTTCTTGTAATAATTTGTGAATTTTGTTATTTTTGGCAATTAATAATAAACCGCTTGTATCCTTATCTAATCTATGAACTATTCCAGGCCTATGTATTCCTGACAAATTTGACAAATTTTTTCCGTATTTTTTTCTTAGAAAGTTTGTTAAAGTAAGTTTTTTTTGACCTGCACCAGGATGAACGGTTAATCCACTAGGTTTATCTAATACAATTAAGTCTTTATCTTCGTACAAAATTTTTATATTTTTAAAGCACATTTAAAAAAAAGTATATGAAATATTTAAAATTTATAGTAATTATTATGGGATTATTAATTTTCTTTGGCACATCTGCCATTATTTACATTATATTCGATAGATTGTTTTCAAAACAAACATTTATTTTTCCCCAAAAAGAAGAATTAAAGAAAATACAAATAGAAGGAAATAGCGAAATAGTAAATGCAAATATTTCTGATGACAAATTAATATTAACTATTAAATTAAACCAGGATTATCAAATAATTATATATGACTTAAATAGCGGAAAACAATTATACTTTTTTGAAACAAATAATTAAAAATAATGAAATTAAATTTTAGAATATATTTTTTGCCAATTTTTTTTATTCTTAGTAATTGCTCAATATCTTTACAATCAATTTTCGATGCAGTTAATTATTCAAAAAATAGCGCAGATTTTCTTTCGTATGTGGCTACAGATAAAACAACAACAGACCATGCATTATCATATATATTTCAGAAGGATTGTTCATTAACAAGATCGTTAAAATTTAAAAAAATTTGTGAGGAAATAAATAAAGAAAATTTAGCGAACAATAAGAAACATTTAATCTTGAAAAAAGAAACAAAATTTTATAAACAAAAAAGTGTTAATAAAGTAAAAAAAATAAAAGTTCCATCTATGGCATATTAAACTAAATAAATATTAATAAATGATTTCTATTTCAAATATAACAAAAAAGTTTGGTGATTTTGTAGCAGTAGATAATCTAAGTATGGATGTAAAACTTGGAGAAGTTCTTGGCTTTTTAGGACCTAATGGCGCTGGAAAATCAACTACTATGAAAATGATTACTGGTTTTATGAAACCAACTGAAGGATTAATAAAAATTAAAGGTATGAATGTTGAAATAAATCCAATTGAATGCAAAAAATTAATAGGGTATCTACCTGAAGGCGCGCCGCTTTACGGTGATATGACGCCTTTGAATATGTTAAAATTTGTATCGTTTACTAGAGGTATGAATTCACATGAATTTAACAAAGCTTTGGATATTGTAGTTGTCAAAACTGAAATAACCGATGTCATTAATCAACCAATTGACACTTTATCTAAAGGTTACAAAAGGAGAGTTGGTTTGGCCCAAGCGTTAATACATGATCCTGAGATTCTAATTTTAGACGAACCAACAGATGGATTAGACCCAAATCAAAAACATCACGTTAGAAATTTAATAAATGAAATGGGTAGAAAAAAAGCAATAATAATATCCACACATATTTTAGAAGAAGTCGATGCTGTTTGTTCACGTGCATGTATTATTACTAAAGGAAAAAAAATAATTGATAAAAAACCTAGTGAATTAAAAAAATCTTTTAAAAACAAAAATTTAGATAGCATATTTAGAGAGATTACCTTAAAAAAATAATTGTATTTATGAATGTACTTTTTAATATAGTAAAAAGAGAATTAGCAAGTTATTTTTCTACCCCGCTTGCTTATGTTTTCATCGTAATTTTTTTGGCACTCATTGGATCTTTTACTTTCTATTTAGGAAATTTTTTTGTTAGAGGCCAGGCAGATTTAAATTCATTTTTTGCTTTCCATCCTTGGGTTTATATTTTATTAATACCAGCAGTTACAATGAGATTATGGGCAGAAGAAAGAAAGTCAGGTACTATAGAACTTTTGATGACTTTACCATTAACAACAGCTCAATCAGTTGTAGGAAAGTTTTTTGCTGCCTGGTTTTTTATATTTATTGCATTAATTTTAACCTTTCCAATTTGGATTACAGTAAATTACTTAGGACAACCGGATAACGGAGTTATTCTTGCAGGGTATGTAGGAAGTTTTTTTATGTCGGGTGCATATTTGTCAATAGGTTCATGTGTTTCAGCTTTTACTAAGAATCAAGTTATAGCTTTTGTTGTCGCTGCAACGCTTTGCTTTATTTTTACCATGAGTGGCGTAGATATAGTATTAAATTTCTTTAAAGTTTGGGCTCCTGAATTTTTAGTTAATACAATTTCTTCTATGAGCTTTCTTACACATTTTGAATCTATAACAAAAGGTGTTATTGAAATAAGAGATTTTCTTTTTTATTTGAGCGTTATAATATTCTGGCTTTTTTTAAACATTATTGTTGTTGAATTTAAAAAATTTAATTAAATTTTTATGCTAAAAAAAATAATATATAAAGAAAACAAATTACCTTTAATTATTTTATTAACAATTATTTCTTTTCTTTCATTTAATGTTTTAAATAAAAATTTTTTTAAGAATTTAAGATTTGATCTAACAAATTCCAATGTATATACCTTATCTGATGGAACAAAATCAATTCTAAAATCTATTAATGAGCCACTTAATTTTAAATTATTTTATACAAAACAGATTGGAGATGTTAATCCTGTTTATCAAAATTATTATGATAGAGTGACAGAGTTGCTTGAGCAGTATGTATTGTTATCTGAAAATAAAATTAAGTTGCAAATCTTTAATCCAAAACCTTTTTCAAATGAAGAAGACAAGGCCGTTGAATATGGACTGCAGGGAGTTGAAATTATGTCTGGGGTTTACGGGTATTTTGGACTAATTGCAACTAATAGCACTGATGACGAAGAAAAAATTATTTTTTTTCAACCTGACCGGAGCCCATTTTTAGAATATGACTTAAGTAAAATTGTTACAAACTTAGCAAATCCGAATAGAAGAATAGTTGGTTTATATACAGATTTACCAATGCTCGGCACATTTAATCCTTTGGCAAAGTCTCAAGATGCTGCTGCTGCACCTCCTTGGGCCATATATAATCAGATGAATGAATTTTTTGAAATTACAAGAATTCATGAAAAAACAAAATTTATACCTGAAAATCTTGAATTATTAATGTTAGTTCATCCAAAAAAAATTCCAGAAGGATTATTATATTCAATTGACCAATTTGTTTTAAAAGGAGGAAAGCTTCTTGTTTTTGTCGATCCTAATTCTGAGACAGAAAGTTTTTCTCCTAATAATAACCCAGTACAAAAAGAAAACGGTAATAGCTCTGATTTAAAAGAGCTTCTAGATAAATGGGGTTTAGAATTGGTGCAAGATAAAGTTGTAGGAGATTTGCTTTCTGCTAGAAGAGTTCAAATAGGAGAATCTGATCAGCCATCTGTTACAGATTATATTGCATGGATCGATATAAAAAAGGATCATATGGATGACTCACATCAAGCTACATCTAAAGTTCAAAGGTTAACATTCGCAACATCTGGATTTTTGAAAAACAACAAAAAAAATAATAATATTAGTTTTAAAAGATTAGTCTGGAGCACAAAGCAATCAATGCAAATTGATGTAAATGATGTCAAGCTTAATCCTGATCCAACTGATTTATTAAGAAATTTTGTTCCATCAAACGAAGAACTCACATTAGTTGCTGAAATAAAAGGTACCTTTACATCTAATTTTCCTCAAGGACCTCCTAAAACAAATAGAAAGGATGATTTTGATAAGAATGAACATGTGGTTGAGTCAATCAAACCAAGTACCATAGTTGTTCTAGGTGACTCAGATCTTTTATATGACGAATTTTGGCTTAAATATGAACAAAGTGGTGAGGTTATGCCAATAGCAAATAATGCAGATTTTACAGTTAATTTACTAGAATATTTAATTGGTACCAAAAATTTAATTGGTTTAAGAGGAAAAGGAGTCTCATCATCACCATTTATTAAAGTTGAAAAGATTCAAAAAGAAGCTGAACAAAAATTTAGATCAAAAGAACAGGAACTTCTTGAGAAGTTGAACAAGTATCAAATTGAGTTAGAAAATATACAAAAAGGTAATTCAGATGAAGATGGTGAAAATATTTTGACTGAATCAGAAACAATAAAAATTGAAGAATTTAGAAATGAAATGGTTTTAGTTAGATCTGAATTAAGAAAAGTACAGAATGCATTAAGAAAGGATATAGAAAAATTAGATAGTATATTAAAATTTTTTAATATTTTCTTTGTTCCAATCTTATTAGTTATAATTTCATTATTTATTGGTTTTATTCAAAGAAGAAAAAGACATCAAAAGCATATTATAAGAGAAACAGATTAAGAAAATGACAAACAGAAATTTTATAAATTTACTCTTAATAACAATTTCATTATTTTTTTTAGCATTATTGTCTTATTTAATTCAACCGAGATACGAAGCATCTCTAAAAAAAGGAGAGGTGATATTTGAGAATATTAAAAAAGAATTAAATGATATAAAAGAAATAAATATTGATAACGGTAAAAAAAAAATATCAATTACAAAAGATCTGGATAATTGGTATATGTCTTCTAAATCAGGTTACAAAGTAAGAAATGAAATAGTAAGAAAAAATTTAATTCAAATTTCAGAATTAAGATTTTTTGAAAAAAAAACACAAGATGAATCATTATATTCAAGGCTAGATCTTGATTATCCAAAAGATCAAGATGGGAAATCTAAGCATATATCTATAATTAGTGATAACGAAAAAATATTAGTCGAATTTATTTTAGGAAAAAAAAAAAAAAATGGTGTTTATATAAAAAAAATTAATGATAAAGAAACTTGGTTAACATTGGGAAGCTTAGATATGTCATCCCTTGTGGAAGATTGGTTAGAAACAAAGATTTTAAATATAAATTATGAAGATGTAAAAAAAGTATCAGTAAAACATTTAAATAATGAAAAAGATTCATTCTCATTAACTAAAGATGACAAAAATGAAAATTTTTTAATTGATAATCTAACTAAAGAACAAATTCCAAAAAGTGATTTGATTGCAAATTTTATAGGCTATTTCTTTAGTAATTTAACTTTTTCTGACGTTATTAAACGTCAAGATTCTAATAAAGGCTATATGCTTATTGAAGCTAAATTTGAATTATTTGATGGAACAAATATTTTTGCAAATATTTATAATAATAATAAAGACAAATGGATTAATATTGATCTTGATAATAATTCAGTTTTAAAACTTAAAAATAAAGAAAAAATTTTTGTTAATAATATCAAAAATTGGTCTTACAAGTTACCATCAAAAAAATATAATGTTATTGATACGAAGCTTAACGACCTACTTGTTGAAGACTAATTTCATTGGCAATATTTATTAGAGATTGTGAAAAATCAAAACCCATATCCATTTTTTTTACAATATTAAGTGAATTTTCAATATCGTTACTAATTGCAAGAGCATAAACTATATTTCCTATAAGTTTGTTATCAATAATTTTTCCACCTTGATCTAACATTTTTAATGATAATTTTCTTGCACCATCTTTATCTTTGCGTGATTGAATTATAATAATTTCAGAAATTCCTTCTTTGTAAAATCTATCACTTTCTATTAATCCTAGTAATTCATGAGATTTTTTAAATTTTCCGGCCAAAGCATATGTTTTAGCAACTTCTTTAAAAACTCTTCCTTTTGTAGAGAACCCTGGTAAACCAAGGGCGTATTTTCCACCAACCAAATCAGGAACTAAGTTTATAGATTCTTTTAAGAAATATTCCATTTCCACAAATTTTTTTTTGATAGCAAGTTCTCTACCAATATATGACATTGCGAGCGCTTTTTCATAACCCGGCTTCATTAGATCCAATAATTCTTTTGTTTCGTTTAAATTATATATTTTTGTAAAAGCTCCAATTAATTCAATATAAATTCTTTCATCAAGCTTATTATCAAGAACATATTTTTTTGCATCTATCAAAGTTAAATTACTTTCTTTTTTCAATTCTATTGAATTTTCAAATATTGCTATATTAATTAATGCTCTTATAATCCAAAACTCACGATCTTTTTTTTTGGTTACATCTTTTGCTTTATTCAAAAAAGATTTACATTTTTTTATGTCATCTATCTCATAAAATATTTTTGCAATTTCCAAATAAGTACTTGATTTTTCTGCATTTTCCGACGATTTTTTTAAATCAATCTTAACTTTTTCTAGGTTACCTAGTATTAAATTTGTTTTTGCCATTTCTAAAAAAGCTACAGCTTTATTATCATTATTTGAAATTTCATTATTTATAATTGAATATATTTTCTTTTCTATCTCATTTTTTTTATTTTCTTTTTTTAGCTTTTGAAGCATTCCATATATTTTTGAATAATTTTTAATTTTCTTTGGTATATCTGTATATGTTTCATTAATATATTTTTCAGAATTCACTATGCTGTTAAATGCGTTTTCTTTATCATTCAGAAGTATTCTTAATTCACTTATGGAGTTTGATAATCTTGTTTTAGTTCTTGCGTCCCCTATTTCCTTAATGGATAACACTGCTGCTTTAAGCAAGTTCAATGAACTTTTTGATTTATTACCATTTTTAAATTCGATAGATGCTAAATTAATATTTTTGTTAATCTTACTTATATTTTCTTTTTTTTCTTTTTCTAACTTTTGTTTACTCGATATTATTTTTAATTCATTAATACGCGAATTAAGATTTATTACTTTCTTTTCTTTTCTATGCAATCTTGCAATTTTAGTTTTTGGGTATTTTCTTTGAATTTTTTCAATTTTTTTTAATGCATTAGATAAAAGTTTAATCTTTTCATCTGTGGTATTTTCTATATTTGATTCTTTAATTATATCTGTTGCTTTTTTATTTAATTTATTAGCTTCAAAGTTATAAAATTCTTCACATCCAAAAAGTGAAATAATTGCAATTAGTAAATAAACTGATAGAATTTTTTTAAACATTTTATTATAATTTAACAAATTACTTATATTATGAAAAAAATAATTTTTTTGAATTTTTTTTTATTTATTTTTTTACTTTCGCCAATTTCAGTGGATGCAAAAAAAATTCCTAATCTTATTGGAAAGTGGGAAGGCGAGAATATAAAATCTACATTAAAAAAAGGTTTTTTAAAAAGTAAAAATATAATAGAAATTACTGAACAAAAAAATAGACTTTTTAAAGGGTACGTTATTCATAAAGGCGGTAAAGAGGCTTTTGTTGGTGTAATTAAATCAGATCATAAAACCTTTTATTGGGCAGACAGTAGCGATGATGACGGAAAGGTTATTGGTACAATACTAAAAAAGAATAAGATTGAAACATGTTATTTGGATAGCGGAAAAGACGCAGTTGTAGGTTGCTCTATTCTATTTAGGGAATAATTAATTAGTTAATAAATTACTTTCTTTTTCTTACTTTATAATAAATTTTATCTATAGATTTTAAAATATTTATTTTAATTTTTGGCTCAGATGCCGAATGACCACTGTTTTCTATTATTTTAATTTCACAATTAGACATTTTTTTTGCTAGTAAGAAAGCAGATTTTGGAGGACATATTAAATCGTACCTACCTTGAATTATAATCGTTGGTATTTTTTTTATTTTTTTGACATTAGATATAATTTCATTCTTTTTTAGAAAAAAATTGTTTTTTGTGTAATGCCATTCCAAAAAAGGACTGTTCGGAAGATTTTTTTTGTTTCTAATTTTTTTTATTTTATTTAAATTAATTTTTCCAGGGTTTAAAACTGACAATGTTCTTTCATATTTTTCCCATATTATAGATGAAATAGATCTTATATTTTTTTTTTTACTTTCTAGCATTTTTCCTAGTTTTAAAAATATTTTTTTATTTTTCTCTTTTAATTTGTTCTCAATCGCATCTATTATTTCGGGATAAAAGAATTTAGAAGAATAATGAAACGCCCAATATGCCTCTTCTTTAGTACCAAGAAACACACCTCTAAGAACCATACCTAAAACCTTAGTGTTATTTTTTATTGCATAAATAAGAGCTAAGGTTGACCCCCAAGATCCTCCAACAATAATCCATTTCTTTATTTTTAAGATTTTTCTAATTTTTTCCATATCATTTATCAAGTCTTTTGTTGTATTTTTTGCTATAGAACCTTTAGGTTTACTTTTTCCAGAACCTCTTTGATCAAAAAGAATGATCCTATATTTTTTAGGATTGAAATATCTTCTATTTTTAGGATCTATTGACCCGCCTGGACCACCATGAAGATATATTATGGGAATACCATTTTTATTTCCACATTCTTCAACATATATTGAATGTAAATTATCTTTAGTTTCTAAAAAAAATGATTTAAAAGGCTTAATTGGTGGGTACATATATAAATTAAACAAAAAGCTTCTTTTTTTATTTAATATTAAATTCCTTTTAAGATTTCTTTTCTTTTTCTTTGATATTCTTCTTCAGATAAAATTCCTTTTTTATATAAATTATCAATTGTTTTTAAACGTTGCTCTAAAACGATTGAATTATTATTTGTTTGTTTTTTCTTAGATACATTTGGTTTTTTTTGTTGTCTAGGAGGCTGAGGAGGAGGGGAAACATTTTTTTGTTGTCTAGGTTGTTGATTCGTATCAAGTTTTTTTTGCAACACATCTATTTGTTGTTGTAATGTTTTATATCGATCTCTAGACATTTGTTTATCAATTGCAGTATCATCTATATCTTTCTTTGCAGCTTTGTAAGCAGTATTTGTAAAAACAAACCAATCTTTTCTTTTATTAGATTTCCTATATATGCCTTTTTGATCTTGATTATAAACAACAATCATACCTTCGAATTTAGTTGCTTTTCTTCTATGTCCAATATCATAAACTAATTTAGTTGATTCCCAGACATTTCCCTGATATCTCTCCGATAAAGTTGGTTGCAAATCACCTTGAACAGTGCCGATTATTAAATTTAATTGGTTATTAGACACAAATATTCTTCCAGCTGTCAATCTTTCTTCTTTCCAAGTCCATCTAGTACTTGAATGAGGTCCTTTAATAACAAAAGTAACGTCATGATTTGGTTTTGCCATCGTTAGAGCTTGAGGAATATATTCTGATAATAATGCTAGTTCCCTACTTGAGAATAAAGGAATCTCTTTTTGATCTCTATCATATTTATAAGAAAGTTGTTTAAGCATTTTTCTGAGAATATCATCAGATATTTGTATAGGATGATTGTTTAATTTTTTAGTTTTTTTTTCAATTTTTTCAGTTCTTATAAAATACTTTGGAGCACCAGGCATTATAGGTAATTCTGACCAAACAGTTCTTATCGCATTTTTATCAGAAATTTTTGCAAAATTATTTTGCGGAAAAAGAAATAACAAAAAAAATATTAATAATATTAAATTTTGATAATTCTTTTTAAAAAGTTTGTACAACATTTTTTATTTTCAAAAATCCAAAAATGAAATCAATCTATTCTAATTATATTATTTAGGAATTAATTGTATATATAAAAAAAGGTAGGCCTTATTAAAAAGACCTACCTTTAAAATATTTTCCTTTTGGAGGCTATACTAAAAGTAATATTTTCTTTTTACCAGAGGTAAAACATACCAACTGAGAAGATATCACTTTCGCCGTCTTCATCGCCAGCATCCATATCATGCCATTGTTGTTCAGCATGTGAATACTCAGCAACGGCTAGCCATTCCGGAGCAAGATTATGATAGACTCCCACAGTAAACATTTCTTGAGAATCAACTGGATCATTTACTCCATCATTACCTGCTTTGTCTTGATAGCTACCACCCCAGGAAATTCCAGCTTTACCTGAGCCGTAGTTATATGTAGCTTGTACATAGTAACCATCATGATCTCTACAGATACCATCACTAGACATAGCGCCACCACCGTCAAATTGAACAGTAGAGCCTAAACATTCACCATTATAATAGTGAGCTGTTAAAGCAAAGTCGCCACCTACTAAAGTACCACCAACGTGTACACCGTGAGCCTCAACTTCAGGACCACCGCCACCGTTAGCTTGAGCTTGTACTTGTGCTTCTTGGTACATTCCAGAGATTGCTAGATTTGAACCTTCGCTGATTCCAGATAAATTAATATTTAATTCACCTTCAAGTCTTGGAAAATCAGGTTCATCAGCAGTTAAAGCTCCTGATGCTCCACCACCTGTAGTAGCAGTAATTTGTGAAGGATCAAAAAGCCCAATGGATATAGTAGTTCCATTATAACTTGGTGTAGTATATCTCATAGATGCATTAAAGTCCGGATATACATATCCAAAACCAATACGACCTAGAGTTGTACCACCGTTTTCTGTATTATCACCAGTAGCACCAACACCAAATAATGTCATGTCTTGCACAATTGCATTTCTTTGAAATAAACTAAGAGTTCTTCCAAATAAAACTTCACCAAAATCACCTGATGCAGCTGAATAGATTTCTCTCATATCAACCTGTGCACCACGTGCAGTTTTAGTACTATTATTTTGGATTTGAGGATACAAAGCAAAGTAACCTCTTAGTTGAACTCCGTTTGAAGCTGGTCCTTGTACACCAAAACCAAATTTTGATGGTAATAGACCAGTTTGAATACGTGAGTTATCACCGGTAGATGTTCTTGCTGTTTCTCCGCCAGCTAAGTTAGCACCTTTACCGTTTGAATATACGTAGAATGCATTAACGTTTCCATCAACAGAGAATTGCCATCCTGATGGTTCTTCTGCCATTAATGTAACTTTAGCATTCGCAGGAGCAGTCATCGCTGCTGCTAAAGCAACACCAGCTGCACCTATAAGTAATTTTTTCTTTTCTAACATTTAATAAGCCTCCCTAAAAGAAAAAAAGTTAATAAAATTATGTTTATATAATATAAAAATTTTCTTAGAAGACGCAATACATTTAACCTTTATTATTATTTTTATTAATTACCTTAATTTTGATATCAGTGCTTATTTATTATTTTATTCATTATAATCAAATACTTAAAATAGAATTTGCATTTATTCTTGGTGTAAAAAAAAGAAAAAATAGTATGAATATGTGGTATTTTTACAACACATATTTTACTGAAAATTTATTGTTTGAATCAGAATTAAGGATAATTATTTTTTTTTCGATTTCGTCGCTGAACTTAGTAGTCTTTTCAATGATATAAAGTTTTTATTATCCTGATTCCTAGGCCTTTTTAAATTAATCGCATAATCCAATAAAATTGTTGAAGGAATATTTGATAAAAAAAGAATTCTATCAGCCAGTTCAATAGCTTCATCTAAATCATGAGTGACAAAAATAATAATTGGTTTGTTTCTTTTCCATAATTGTAATAGCAATTTTCTTAATGAATTTGAAATTTTTTTATCTAGTGAAATAAACGGTTCATCTAATAACAAGATATTTGGATTAGGCGCAAAAGCTCTAGCCATCGCAACTCTTCTTTGCATTCCTCCAGACAACCTATTTGGATACTGGTTTTTATATTTTTCCAAACCAACTTTTTTCAATAAATCATTTGCAATTTTATCTGCATTTCTTTGTTTCTTTATCGGATATTTAATATTTTCTATCGTGCTTAGCCATGGGAATAATCTTGGATTTTGAAACATATAGCTTATATTTGAGAATGAATATTTTCTGGAAATATCCTCTTTATTTACTTTTTGAAATGTTTTAGACCATGGCTGTATATGGCCATTATAATCTTTATCTAAGCCAGAAATTATATTTAATAATGTAGTTTTTCCGCAACCTGAAGGGCCAAATAAAGAAAGAAATTCGCCTTTTTTTATTGTAAATTCTAAATCTTTGAATATTAAAATTTTACCTTCTTTTCTTTCATTTTTTAAAGAAAAAACTTTTTTATTTATTGTAATTTTAAATCCATTCATTTCTTACAGCCTCCACTCAGTTAATTTTTTTTCAGTTGGTTTTACCAAAAGCCACTCAATGGACATTATTATAAGAACAAATACCAAGGTATAAGCTAAAATTGAAGTTGTATCAAACATTGAAAAAAATTCATTTATCTTAAAACCAACGCCATTTGACCTTCCTAAGAGTTCAACAACTAAAACAATTTTCCAAATTAAAGCTAAACCAGACCTTGCAGCTGAAATAAAATAAGGGAATAATTGAGGCACTATTATATCTTTAATTATTTCAAATCTTGATTTGTTGTAAAGTTTTCCAACTTGAACTAATCTTTCGTCTATCGCTTTAGTTCCTTCCCTTAATATAACCGTCACCGTAGGTATTTTATTGATTGCAACTGCAAGTACAGCAGCGACTTCATTTAAACCAAACCAAATAAAACACAATATTATCGTTACTAACGCTGGTACATTTAAAGCCAATATCAGCCATCCATCTAAATAATCATCTAGTTTTTTTCTTCTTCCCATTAGAATCCCAATTGCAGAACCTATTACCATTGCAAGGAAAAATGCAATGAATACTCTGACTAATGTTATAGATACATGGTGGAATAAATCATTTAATGCATGATATTTAATGGATTCTCCAACATCATTAGGCGATGGTAGAATTATTTTATCACCTATTATTTTAGAGATAATTTCCCAAAGTAAAATTAGAAATACTATGGAGATGAATCTCCTAAATATTTCATTTTTTAATATAGTATTCAAATTATTAATTATAAAAAAAAAAATTAATAATTATTGGTCCAGAAGATTTTAGATGAAATTTCTTTTTTTTTACCAACTAAATCTCTTCCACCATATTTTGCTAAAATTTTAAATATTTTTTTTGTCTCTTCTATTTCTGCATTTCCGAATGCTAGAGGTATACCATTTCTATATGAGTCTCTTAAATGAATCAGCATTGTTCGATCCTTGGCTTGAGTTAGTGGAAATATTCTTTCCCACTCATCATCAGAAGATAACATAATTTTTTTTGCTTCTTTGGAAGCGCTAAAAAAATTAGTAATTAAATCTGTATTATTTTTTCTAAAATCCTCAGAAAAAACCCAACCAATTGCCGGTATTTGTGTTTTTATTCCAAGATTTTTTAGAATATCTTTTACAGATATAATTTCTCTGTAACCTTTGGATTTAAGCCTTGCATTATAATGCCAATAATTTAACACCGCATCAATTTCATTTCTTTCTACAAATTCATTTAGGAGAGGTGGTGCTGCGTACGTTGGTTTTAGAAAAATTTTGGGATCTTTATTTAAATTCTTATTTAAATACGCTCTAAATAATAACCAACTTTTATCAATTGAGCTTCCAGCAATACCAAGTTTTTTATTTTCCAGATCTTTTATATTAGTTATTTCTGAATCATGCTTGACCATAATTCCGCCAACAGTCATTGAATGAGGATAAAAAATATAATTTCTTCCCGCCCCACTTTGTCTAGAAACCCATATCCAATCAGTGACAATCATATCAACAGCCTTTCCTTGTAAAGCGATAGCTGCGGCATTTTTAGTAGAAAAAAATTTTCTTTTTATTTGTAAATTATTTTTTTTATCTAAATTATTGTGTTGAATAATATCTATTTCCCAATTCACACTCCCATATTTAAGCAAACCAACAGTTAAAACATTTTCCTTTGCAACAGTTAAATTACAAACAAAAGTAAATAAAATTAATAAAAGCAGATTTTTAATGATTTTCATTTTCTATACAAATAAAAAAAATATCTTACTAATATATTAAATCAAGTCTAAAAGCTCTATTATTCTAATTTATTTATTAATTAATAATTAATATTTAATATGACTTCGTAACATAAGTTTTAAGTTGAGCTATTTCTTTTTTTAACCTCTTTGTTCTGTCTTTCACTAAGTCACCTATGCTAACAACGCCAACAAGCTTGTTTTTGTCTAACACTGGTAAATGTCTAAAATGTTTAGTAACCATTAAAGTTAAAAGATCTTCGTTGTTATCTTCCAAATTGCAAGTAAATACATTTTTGGTCATTATTTCTTGGGCCTGAGTGTTTCTTACAGTTTTTTTTTTAGTAAACGCTTGAACAATGTCACGTTCAGATAAAATACCAATAACTTCTTCTTTTTCTACTATTACAATAGCTCCTATTTTTTCTTTCGTTAATATATGTGCAACATCAACTACTTTTGTCTCTTTTGAAGTTGTTATAGTTTTACTACCTTTTTTTTTTAAAATATCCCTTATTAACATTTTATTTATTTTTTTATATGATTCTTTTATAAATGATAAACTTTTTCAAGAATTTATTTATTTTTTTTTTTAGATGGCAAAAAAAATTTTAAATGTAAAAGACCTAAGATGCCCAATACCTGTTTTAAAAGCTGAAAAAATGCTAAAAAAACTAAAAATAGGGGATATTTTAGAAGTTTTAACAACCGATCCACAAGCAATAAGGGATTTTAAAGCTTTTTGTGAGGTAAATAATTGCTTATTCCAAAGTTCAAATAAAAAAAAAGGTGTAATAAAAATTGCTATTTGTAAGAGTCTTTAATTATTTTATTTTCATTTATTGTTAAAGTTAATAATGCAGGCACAATTATCAGTATTAGCAATGCTGAAAAAAACAATCCACCAATAACAACGGAACCTAATCCCTTATATAATTCGGACCCAGCTCCTGGAAATAATACTAAAGGAAACATTCCAAATATGCTTGTTAGCGTAGACATAAATATAGGTCTTACTCGGGTTCGCGCTGATTCAAAAATAGCATCTTGTTTAGACATTTTTTTTTTAATTAATGCAACAGTTTGAAGTACTAACAAAATGGAATTATTAACTACTATTCCAATTAAAATTAAAAAACCAAGCAATGTTAACATGTCTAATGCTTGATAATTAAATAAGTTAAGAATTTTTAAACCAACAAACCCCCCAGCGGTTGCAAGAGGAACGGCTATTATTATTACTAAAGATAAGATAAAACTTTCTAAAAGAATAGCGAGACTTAAGAAAACTAAAATTAAAGCAATAGCAATTATTAATGACATCGAGTCAAATGTTTGTGATAGTTTATCAGCTGTTCCTGATAAATTTATTGAAATTCCTTTTTCAAAAGCTTCATCAGTTAGATTCTTGACTACAGCATTATCTAGTATTTTTATTGCTACTTCTAAAGGAATTTGAGAAGGAGGTCTAATTTGTAAACTTACGGTTCTCTTGAAATTTATGTGACGTATTGAAAGAGCACTTGATGTGATCTCATTTTTAGAAAGCGATGATAAAGGTATAGTAATTCCAGATTTTGCAACAATAGGAATATTTGCTATTTGTTGAGTAAAATTATTTTTTTGATCTTTTTTTCCTATTATTCTTAGATCCATATTTCTACCATCAGCAACAATCTCATCTATCCATAAACCATCATTAAAAGCATCTATGCTATTGGCAAACTCTTTTACTGTAATGCCATTTTCAGATAATTTTTCCATATCTGGAATAAATCTAAGTTCTGGCGTACCAAGCTCTAACCCTGGCTTAGGAGTAATTTGAGTACTCCCATTTTTTTGAGGAAAAACTTTAGTTGAAATAAAAAAAGCTTTTTTTGCTATATCTAAAATTTCATTTAAATCAGAACCACTAAAATTTATATCAATCTTTCTACTACCCCCAGCTGTTCTCCCAAAAATAGATGGCTGATTAATAAATCCCAAAGTTCCAGATTCTTGAAAAGCTAGCTTTTCCATCAATGGAATAATTTTTTTAACATTATTTGGATTTTTTGTAGAGGCGCCAATAAAGATTCTTGTAGAAGTTGATACAAAAAAAAAGTTACTTATTCTAGGATAATCAGTTGCGCTTGCTTCTCCTCCTTCTTCTAAAACAAAATAAGGCTTAATTTGATTCTCAATATCCTGTGCTATTTGACTAGTTGTTTCAAGATTGTATCCAGGAGGTGGAATTAATATTCCAAAAACTAAATTTTTATTTCCTTCTGGTAAATATTCAAGTTTAGGTTTTAGAAAAAAGATTCCAAAAATAGTAACAAGAAAAATTGTTGTAATTGTAATTGTTGCTCTTTTTTTAGAAGGTAGTACCCAAGCTAAATATTTATAGAATTTATATAAGAAATTTAAAGCAATCGAATTTAATATTTTAGGGTTGTTAAACTTCCAAACTTTTTTTGTATTATCAGTTTGTAAAAGTTTTAATTTATTAGAAATAACCGGGATTAATGTTATAGCTAAAATTAATGATAACGTTATAGCAACACAGATAGCAACAGATATGTCCCTAAATAATTGTCCAGCTTCAACTTGTACCAATAATAAAGGAATGAAAACTAATACAGTAGTTAATGCAGATAAGAAAACTGCTTGCCATACTTCTTTTGTACCAATGAGAGATGCTTCATAATCATTTTTACCCATTTCTTTATGCCTAAAAATATTTTCTAGAACAACAATTGCAGCATCAATAACCATACCAACTGCAAAAGCTAGGCCAGCTAAACTTATTACATTTAATGATTTTCCTAAAACAGCCATTGCAACAAAAGTTCCGATTATTGTTAAAGGTATAGTGGTTGCAATTACCAAAGTAGCTCTAGCTGAGTTTAAAAATACAAGTAAAACTAGAGCAGCTAACAGACCTCCAACAATAATATTTTGTTGAACCAAATCTATTGAAGAATTAATGTAAATAGTTTCGTCATATACTTGTTTAAGCTCAAGACCTTCTTTATTTAAAATAGGATTTAATCTTTTTATTGTATTTTTTACTTCTTGCATTGTTTCTAAGACATTTACCCCAATATCTCTTACTAAATTTATAGCAATTACTTCTTTTCCTAATGATCGAATGTATGCAACAGGTTCTTTGATTCCATATTTAACCTCTGCCACATCTTCTAAAAAAATTTTTGATGAAAATTGTGATTGTTGATCTTTATTTACTTTAAGTACTACTCTTTTGATTTTTTCAGGACTATCTAATTGTCCTTCAGCTCTAATTAAATATTTTCTTTTTCCCTCATCAACGTCTCCTGCAGTTAAAGAAATATTCGATGTTAGTAAACTATTTGCAATATCTGAAATTGTTAGTTTATATAGCGAGAGTCTTTGAGGATCTACAATAACTTGCATTTCGGTTTTACTACCTCCAAAAATATTAGATCTTGAAATTCCAGGAATTTTTTCGAATTCTGTTTTAATTAAGTTGTCAGCTAAATCACCAAATTCTGACATAGATTTATTAATTTTTTTAATGGGCCTTAACATTATCCATGCAATTGGAGAGTCTTCACTACCAGAAGTTTCAATAGTTGGCTTCATAATTTCTTCGGGCATACCTCTTACTCTATCAAGTGCATTTGATGCCATTAATAAAGATGTTTGAAAATTTTTTTTCGAATTAAATTCTAATTTTATTTCCGATTTTTTATCGAAAGCATTACTCCTTATTCTTTCTACGCCTTTTACAGATTTTAAAACATCTTCTTGTTTAATAACAATTTCTCTTTCTACCTCGCTAGGAGAACCTCCTTGCCAATTTGTTGTTATTTCAATAACAGGTTTTCTTACATCAGGTGTTAATTGAATTGGGATTTTGAATAAAGCTAAAAGCCCAGAGAAAAGAATTAATATTATTAGTGAATAAATTATTATCGGTCTTTTTAGACAATTTTTAATTATATCCAATTTATTTAGCTTCCTCTATTTGCACTTTTTGATTAGGTCTTAATCTTTCGTTTCCTCTAGTAACAACTTTTTCATCCACATTTAATCCTTCAATTATTTCAATTGAATCTTGATAAGGTGTTCCAATTTTAACTGTTTTTAATTTTGCAATATTATCTTCTATAACATATACAATTGTGCTTCCATTCTTAATTAATAATGCATCTTTAACTATTGTTTTTATTGGTTTTTTTGATTTAAGAAATATTTTTAGGTTCATATTTTGATTAATTAGTAGGTTAGATTTTTTTTGGTCAAAAAGAGGTTTAAATCTTACAATAACAGTTCTTGTGTTTGGATTTTCTTTTGGAACAATTGATCGAAAGGATGTCTTTAAAATTTTTCCATCAGGTAAAATAATTTCTGCTTCTTTTTTTTTATTTAATAACGGGATTTTATCAGAAGGAATATTTGCTTCTATTTCAAATATTTCATTATTAACTATCTCAAAAACAGGCGTACCAGTATTAACATAATTTCCTTTTGTAACTAATCTTTTTGAGATAACGCCAGAATACGGAGCTTTTAAAATTGCATCATCATAAATTATTTTAGCTTTATTATATTGAGATGTAATTTTAATTAAATTTCCTTCTGCTGCTTTTACAATATTTATTTGATCTTCATATTCTGCTCTTTTAAAAGAAGGAGAATCCATTAAAGATTTAAGTCTATCAAGTTTTTTTTCTTCTAACTCTAATTTTGCTAAACTTTCTGATAATTCTCCTTCTTTATCATTTTTGTCTGCCTCTAATTCATCATTCTCAATTTTAAGGAGCACATTTCCTTTTTTAACAAAATCACCAACTTCTACACCTACCCATTCTATCGGACCCGGACTTTTGACTGATATAGTATCACTTTTAAAAGGAGCAATTCTTGAAGTCACTATATAAGTTTCACTTATATATTCCTTTTTTACAGTTTTAATTGAAACTTTAGGAAGCTTTTCAGTATTTGCGTCTAATACTTCAATGTTATAATTTATAAATATAAATATAAATATAAAGATGGATAAAATAATTTTTTTCATAATTAATTTAACAATAAATATTTTAGTAAAAGTATTTTCAAGATAAATTTATTTATTATGCCTACAGCCATTGTAACACATAAAGATTGTATTCTACATGATACAGGAATAAATCATCCTGAAAGTAAAGAAAGATTAATTGCTGTAAATAAAACTCTTAAAGAATTTAAATCAAAAAAAATAAAATGGTTTGAAGGTAATAAAGTCGATCAAAAGTACTTTTTAGCCGTACATTCTGAAACCTACTTTAATGAAATTAAAAAAAAGTCTCCTAGAGAGAATCTTGTTAGAATTGATTCTGACACAGTTCTTAGCAAGTATAGTCTTGATGCTGCTTTTAAAGCAACAGGTTCCGTTTGCAAAGCTGTCGACATTATTTTTGGGGAAAATTTTAAAAATGCATTTTGTCCTATCAGACCTCCAGGCCATCATGCAGAACCACAAAAAGCTATGGGTTTTTGTTTTTTTAATAATATTGCTATAGCCGCTTATTATGCAAAAAAAAAATACAAGATTAAGAAATGCGCAGTAATAGATTTCGATGTACATCATGGAAATGGTACTCAAAAAATGTTTTGGAGAGATCCTAATATGTTTTACGCATCAACCCATCAAGAAGGAATTTTCCCTGGAACTGGCTTTAAAGAAGATAAAGGAATAAGAAACAATATAGTCAATGTTCCTTTACCAGCTGGAACAGATAGTTTGTTATTTAGAAAATCATATGAAGATATAATAATTCCAAGGCTAGAAAAATTTTCACCAGACATCATTTTTATTTCTGCAGGTTTTGATGGACATAAGGACGATCCTTTAGCAGATTTCAAGTTAACAAAAAATGATTTTTTTTGGTTAACTAAAAAACTAAATGATTTTGCAACTAAGAATTGTAAAGGTAAATTGATTTCATGTTTGGAAGGAGGTTATAATATTAAAGCATTATCAGAAAGTTCTTTGGAACATGTAAAAGGATTAATTTTATGAATAAAAAAAAAAATAATCAAAATGATATTAATAACCTTTCATTTGAAGAGGCTTTGGAAAAATTAGAAAATATTACCGAAACTTTTGAAAATAGTGAATCAACATTAGATAATGCGGTTAATTTATATAATAAAGGGGTTTTATTAAAAAAACATTGTGAAAAAAAATTAAAAGAAGCAAAAAAGAAGATAGATGAAGCAAAAGTTAACACTGAATCATCTACAGAAAAAAATGAATAGTTTAGAACTAAAATTAAAAAATGCTCAAAAAGAAGTTGATAAAACAATTAAGTCACTTCTACCAAGTGGAAAAGGTGTAGAAAAAAAACTTTTTGAAGCGATAAATTATTCAATTCTATCTAGTGGAAAAAGGCTAAGGCCATTTTTGACAATCCAATCATCAAAATTATTTGATGTTGATGAGAAAAATGCTTTGCGAGTAGCATCTTCAATAGAAATGATTCATGCATATTCATTAATTCATGATGATTTACCTTCAATGGATAATGATATTTTAAGAAGAGGTTTACCTACAACTCATAAAAAATATAACGAAGCGACAGCAATTTTAGCTGGAGATTCTTTACTTACATTATCTTTTGAAGTTTTGTCTCACACTTTAACACATAATGACCCAACAATAAGGTGCGAGCTAATTCATGAATTGGCAAAAGCTGCTGGGGCATGCGGAATGGTTGCAGGACAAATGATGGATCTTGAAGCTGAGAACAAAAAATTAAGTATCGGCGTTATTACAAGAATCCAAAGATTGAAAACAGGAGCATTAATTGCCTTCTCATGTAATGCTGGACCAATATTAGGAAGAGCAGAAAAAAAGCAAAAATTTGCATTACAAGGATATGCACATGATATAGGATTAGCATATCAAATTAGAGATGATTTATTAGATGTCACAAGCACAGCAAAAAAATTGGGAAAAAAGGTTAATAAAGATAAAAAGGCAGGAAAAAAAAATTTTGTTTCAATCCTCGGTATAGATAGATCAAAGAAACAATTGGAATTTCTTTCTAATCAAGCAATTAAACATTTGGAAGTTTTTGATGATAAAGCAGATTTACTTAGAGAAGTTGCAACATTTATTGTAGAAAGAAATAATTAAATATAATATAATAAGTAGCCTATGGAAGATAGCAACACTCCTTTATTAGATAAAATAAATTCTCCAAAAGATTTACGAAAATTGCCAAAAAATAGTTTGGAAAATTTAGCTGTTGAATTAAGAAGAGAAACAATTAATGCTGTTTCAGTTACAGGAGGTCACCTCGGTGCAAGTTTAGGAGTAATAGAATTAACAATTGCAATTCATTATATTTTTAATACACCAAATGATAGATTGATCTGGGATGTAGGACATCAAGCTTATCCGCATAAAATTTTAACTGGAAGAAGAGATAGAATAACAACTCTTAGACAAAAAAATGGTTTATATGGATTTACAAAAAGGACAGAAAGCGAGTATGATCCTTTTGGAGCTGCTCACGCATCTACAGCAATGTCTTCTGGATTAGGAATGGCTATAGCTAGAGATTTAATGAAAAAAAAAAATAATGTTATTTGTGTTGTAGGCGATGGAGCAATGAGTGGAGGAATGGCTTATGAAGCAATGAATAATGCAGGTTCTGAAAAATCAAGATTAGTAGTTATTCTTAATGATAATGATATGTCAATCGCACCACCTGTTGGCGCGTTAAGTAATTATCTTTCGAGACTGATTTCATCTGGAACTTATCAAACATTTAAACATCTTGGAGGAAAGATTGTTTCAAAAACATTTCCAGATAGAATTGGTAAAGCTGCAAAAAAAGCTGAAGAATTCGCTAGAGGAATAGTCACAGGAGGAACGCTTTTTGAAGAATTAGGTTTTTTTTATGTCGGACCAATTGATGGGCATAATCTAAAAAGTTTAATTCCTGTGTTAGAAAATGCAAAAAAATATAAGGATGGGCCAATATTAATCCATTGTGTTACAAAAAAAGGTAAAGGATACCAACCTGCAGAAAAATCAGATGATAAATATCATGGTGTAAATAAGTTCAATGTAGCAACAGGGGTCCAACAAAAATCAGAATCTAAAGCACCTTCTTATACAAAAGTATATGCAAATAGTTTAATTAGCGAAGCAAAGAAAGATAAAAAAATTGTTGCAATTACCGCTGCTATGCCTGGTGGTACAGGTATAGATTTATTTCAAAAAAAATTTCCTAGTAGAAGTTTTGATGTAGGAATAGCAGAGCAACACGCAGTTACATTTGCAGCTGGACTAGCATCTGAAGGTTTTAAACCATTTGCAACTATATATTCTACTTTTTTACAAAGAGCTTATGATCAAGTTATACATGATGTAGCAATTCAGAAATTACCTGTTCGTTTTGCTATGGATAGAGCGGGACAAGTTGGTGCAGATGGAGCAACCCACGCAGGTTCTTTCGATATATCTTATTTGGGTTGTTTACCAGGTTTTGTTTTAATGGCCCCATCTGATGAATCAGAATTAGTGCATATGGTAGCTACTGCTGCTCAAATAAATGATCGTCCATCAGCTTTTAGATATCCAAGAGGTGATGGAATTGGAGTTCAGATTCCAACTGAAGGTTCACCATTAGAAATAGGTAAAGGAAGAATTGTTAAAGAAGGAAATAAAATTGCAATTTTGTCTTATGGAGCAAGACTTTATGAATGTATAAAAGCAGCTGATATATTAAGTGCAAAAGGATTATCAACAACTGTTGCTGATGCAAGATTTTGCAAACCTCTTGATACAAAATTAATAAAACAACTTGCCATGGAACACCAAACCCTGATCACTGTTGAAGAAGGTTCAATAGGGGGTTTTGCTTCACATGTAACTAAGTTTTTAAGTAATGAAACTTTGTTAGATGGTGGCTTAAAATTTAGATCTTTGTTTTTTCCAGATGTATTTTTACCTCATGGTAAACCTGAAGAACAATATGAAGAGGCTAATTTATTATCAAAAGATATTGCTTATTGCGCATTACAGACTCTCGGCAGTAATTATTCAAAAAAAGAAATTGATTTAGTCTAATTATATTAAGATTGGGAAACTTTATTCCTTAAGAAATGGTCAGCTAATACACAAGCAAGCATTGCCTCTCCAATTGGCACTGCTCTAATTCCTACACAAGGATCATGTCTACCACCAACTGAAACAGAAGTTTTTTTTAATTTATTTGTTAACGTTTTCTTTGATTTTAAAATAGAACTAGTAGGTTTTACAACAAATCTAGCAATAATATTTTGCCCTGATGATATACCACCTAAAATTCCACCAGCGTGATTAGATTTAAATTTAACTTTTCCTTTTTTTAAAGTCATTTCATCGGAACTTTCTTCACCAGGAATAAATGCAGAAGCAAAACCACTACCAATTTCTACACCTTTGACAGCATTAATACTCATCAAAGCTTTTGCAATATCTGCATCTAGTTTATCATAAACAGGCTCGCCAAGTCCTACAGGAACTCCAGTAGCTTCTATTTCAATTACTGCTCCAACAGAAGAACCATTTTTTCTAATTTGAGTAAGATAGTTTTCCCAAATTTTTACCATATTTTTGTCTGGACACCAAAAAGGATTTTTTTTTGTAAAATTCCAATCCCAATTATCTCTATTTATATGTAAAGAACCCATTTGAATTAAAGCACCTCGAATTAAAAAATTTTTACCAAGTTGAGATGATAATATTTTTCTTGCTATAACACCCGCTGCAACCCTCATTGCTGTTTCTCTAGCTGATGATCTTCCACCACCACGATGATCTCTTATTCCATATTTTTTTTCATAAGTATAGTCGGCATGACCGGGTCTAAATTTATTTTTTAATTTTTCATAATCTTTTGATTTTTGATCTTCATTATAAATAATAAATGATATCGGGGCTCCCGTAGTATAATTATTAAAAACACCAGATAAAATTTTAACTTTATCTTTTTCTTTTCTTTGTGTGACAAATTTATTATTTCCTGGTCTTCTTTGATTTAAAAAAAACTGAATTTCTTTTTCACTTATAGTAATTTTTGAAGGGACTCCGTCAATTGTACAACCAATAGCAGGTCCATGACTTTCCCCCCAAGTAGTAAATTTAAATATTTTACCAAAACTATTTCCAGGCATTTTTATTTTTCTTCAAAAATATCAGGCGAATCTAAATCTTTCATTCCAATTATATTATAACCAGAGTCAACATGATGTATTTCTCCTGTTACACCTGAAGAAAGATCGCTCAAAAGATAAAGAGCAGAACCAGATATATCTTCTGATGTAATATTTCTTTTTAATGGGGAATTATTTTCATTCCATTTTAAAATATAGTTAAAATCACCAATTGCTGAAGCAGCAAGAGTTTTGATTGGTCCAGGAGATAAAGCATTTACTCTAATTTTTTTTTTGCCTAAGTCTTTTGCAAT